>Ga0209611_10013940_pt1 | contig 10896 bp, 12 predicted proteins | sample S1TSphgellanicum_3_FD_187693 | JGI IMG/M metagenome (GOLD analysis project Ga0209611, IMG submission 187693) | Host-associated microbial communities from peat moss isolated from Minnesota, USA - S1T2_Fc - Sphagnum magellanicum MG (SPAdes) (version 2) | ecosystem: Host-associated > Plants > Peat...
CATGACGTACGATGTCGTAAGGATGTAAATACGTAGTAAATTATACTAAACAAAAAGACTAAAGTCAGTCAAAGGTATAAACTAATCAACTAAAAAGATATGCATACACACCTATATATACAATGCACAAGGGAGGCTGAAATGAAATTCTCATGTATTTTGAACTCATACTTTTGAAGTATAAACACCCAACGAGCTAACTTACCAGTAAGCTTATCATTGGTCATCAACCACTTGATAGGCTGGTGGTCGGTATACAAAGTGAAATTGGTGCCATAAAGACAGGGCCTGAAATGTATGACGGCCCATACAACAACAAGGCACTCCCCCTTGTATGAAGAATAGTTGCTCTCAGCCTTGTTGTTGTTTCGAGATGCATAGGCGATAACATATTCCTTACCTTCCTCATCAAGTTGGCCAATAATAGCTTCAATACCAAGAGCACTCCAGTCAGTGTGTAAAATAAAAACCTTGTTGAAATTAGGTTTTCTCAGAATGGGGAACTCTGAAAGTTTTTCCTTGAGTGTGTTGAAAGCTTCCTGAGCTTCATCACTCCATGTCTAAACAACATCATTTTTTAACAATGCATAGAAAGGATGAACAATAGTACTAAAATCTTGGACATAAATTCTGTAGTAATTACATAGTCTAATGAAGCTCCTCAACGTGTGAACATCAGTAGGATTGGGCATCTCCAAAATGGCTACTACTTTGGCCCAATGAGCCATAATACCATTTGGCAAAATTTTATGTCCAAGGTAGATTACTGAGGTGACAGCAAATTCACATTTTTTAGGATGGATCTTCATATTGACTTCGTGGAGCTTTTTGAATAACTCTTCAAGATGAACCAAATGCTGCAAGAGTCCCTTGCTATGCACTAGGACGTCATCTATGTAGCACTTTAGGAAATCTACCCCTTCGAGAACCTGGTCCATGACTCGCTAAAAAAAGACATGTGCACTCTTCAATCCAAAAAGCATCACAAGCCATTCCGATAACTTGTTGCTTCCATGGAATGTTTTTTTCTTACGATCTTTCGTAGCGAGCATAATTCGGTTGAAACCTTGCTTCAGATCCACAATTGTGAAGATGTTTGAATCTCCAATACTATCAAACAATTCTTCAGGGCTGGGCATGGGGTACCTATCCCGAGGTGTAACTAGGTTCAAAGGCCTATAATCCTCGCACATCCTTTTCTCAGTCCATAATTTAGTTGAATTTTTCTTTGTTGGCATTACTGTAGTGGTTGCGAAATCAGAACTTGATGGTTGAATGAGATCGACCTCATGGAGCTATTTGCATCTTTCATCTACCAATTCTCATTCATGTTTGCTCAACCTATGCGTCTTTCGATATACGGGTGTCTCATTTGTAAGGTCTATAAAGAACTGCATGGTCTTACACCTACTTAAGTCTTTCATTGGGAATGCAAACACATTCTCATACTTAATTAGCAAGTTTGTGACTTGGTCTCTCTCCTTCTTGGTGAGCCGGTTCCCCATAACGAAAGGGTAGTTGGAAACACATGGAATGGAGTTGGACTGTGTGTTTGAAGAACTTGGTGTATTGGGTTCTCCATTATCCAACTGCGTAGATTCATAAAAGGTCGTAATTGTTTCTCCAGAAGCTAATGTACCTCCAGGTGTATTAGACACAATTTGAGTCAAATTACATGGTACCTCCTCCCCCCCAACACTAAGAGTGAAATGTAGAGTGTTGAAAATAAGTAAGTGTACTTGGTTGGGGTGCCATGTGGTTGCATCGCTAGAACTGCAAGTTGATTGAATCAGTGTTGGTGTTGTGTACATTTGAAAGAGTACACAAGTTACCAATAACCATGTAAGGGAGTTTAGGTCCATGCCTTTCCCGAGTAGAGCATTACGCTCTAATCTAGTCACCTTAGTGTGACTAGTAGTGCCAGCTTGGAACCCCATAGCCCTTTCTCTTTCTTATGGGCTTGGTTCATCCCAAGTGGCTGAAGCATGATGATACACCAGGCTTCGTCCATCTCCTTCAAAGGCATGTGCTCCTGGGAAGGAGACAAAGGTGGGCCAAGCACCTCTTGGTTTTCCTATTATGTTCGCAAGAAACCAAGGAGGTTTTTCTTGCCTTGTAACTGGTTGGCAAGAACTTTGATCATCCAATATGTGAGAAACCTGTAAGTTGGGGTCTCTGATAGTGTATTTCAAAGTTAGTTGCAGAACTGAGAGTGGTGCCAAGTTGGTCCACCAGTTGTGCAGCCAGTGCGCATAAGAATTGCATTGTGCCGCATCAAGTAGGAGTGGCTTTCTAAGGTAATGCTTGACTAGTGTGTAGTGCTCTTGGACTTTCTCCCTTTGATCAAGCTAAGAAGGGGTGTTCTCAATTACATAACCAAGTGTAGGAGAAATGGACTGAGCCCAGGAGATCAATCGTATCATGTCCGTGAAAAGACCAGATCTTGTGTCACTTAGGCCTTCTCCAAATCCAGCTGTTGAAAATCCTTGACACTCCCAACCTGAAATGATGAGGTCAACGGGGCCAAGTAATTCCATATGCTTCTTTTGAATTAGTTGTATGTCAGAGGGCAAAAATGTGAAATTAGCCTTCCATGCGGTGGTTACAAACTGTTGTGGAAATCTTGTTGTGAACTCCCTCATTCTTGATGCTGCCACTTGCCTTGCAATAGGATTAATGTCTACGTAAAAATACCTTCGAACCACCATCCCTGACTATAGTAGGGCTTCAAAACCTGTACCAATACCACCAAAGAGCTCTAATAATGTAATCCCTTCCTTAGGTGGTGTCCAGGTGATTGTGACGCGCTCTTAAATCCTTGGTTAGGCCCAAGTTGGGATTAACTTGCTCAAGTTGCGGAATTGGGAAGGACTCGGAGCACACTCCCAGCTTCTAGCACTAAAGGGGGGTGAGAGGGGTGTGTTGAAAGCTCCGGGATTAGACTAGGAAGAGGGACAAGCTACTTAGTTATTCGGTCCTGCATCCAAATCCAACTAACAAGTTGGTTCAAAAACTCATTCTACACCTTTTTGGTGTTGGGACAAGCCACGAACAACCTTGAACTCACTTAACTCACCACGGCCCGGACTCGGGGGAAGCCACCACCTTCCCCCATATAGTATTCTCTGCAGCTCTCCGCCGCACTTGCATCCAACTGGCTATTTTTCCCAGGACTCCCAAAGTGGAGTCCCGAAATTGTTTCGGTTTGGACTCCCGGGACTTCGGGCGTTCATAACTTCTCGCCCGAGCCCAGATCGGGACGAGGTCTACACCAAAGTTGTAGCTCTCTTCGAGAGCTTTCCAACGGTGTGTCGCATTTCACCTACACGCACTGGAATTGGGTCAATTCTCAACTTTTAGTGGTTAGGAGCCAAACTGTCAATTTGACTCCCGGCCCTTCTTTCGACCATAACTTGTGATACATATGTCCAAATGGCTCATGCAAGGCCATTTTGGACATCTACACTTCAAGACCTTTCCAACGGTATAAAAAACACATCAATGGAAGGTGTTTTGATTCCTGAAATTGCGCTTTGAGTTTTTGGGAGTCCCAGAGGACTCCCAAGTCCCATTTTTGGGAGTGTGAGTGGTGACCTCACACTTCCCTCAAAGTGGGGTTGCGACAGATTAGCTAACAAAGTAATGGCTTAATCGGTTCGCCATGGCTCTCCATGCTCTCAAAACTAGACAAAGCTTTTACCAAGGGCTTGTGGGCTACTTTGAACCTCTGTAAAACCTCTAGTCCATGTTGAATGTCAGTAGGAACCACCCTCAAGCTTTCAATAGCTTGAGCGTAAGCTATCTCCTCTTTATTTCCCTCTATCCAATCATGGTTAGCTTGTTGGATGTAGGAAATGGTGTGTGCTTCTTTGAGCATACAATGGTGAACCATAGGACTATGGTTCCCATGTAAATCAAGGGGTATGTATCCCAGGTAGTGGCCACCAGTCTCCTAATCCATTCGGTAGTACGCATGTTCGAACCAGTTGTCAATTGTGAAACCTGGTGGAAACAGGGCTTCTAGCCCAATGAGCACATCATAACTAGTGGCATTGGTGACTAAACATTTGACTTGTAAACAAAGCTCCTGATCTATACCTTCATTGAACTTAAGTGCAATCAAATCCGAGCTTTCCCCAAGTACCTCCTTTACATTCCCACTAGTAGTGCGAATTTGCCACATAGATTTCCGTAATTTAGAGTCAAGCATGCCCATCTTCTTGGCGAATTAAACTCCAAGAATCATTGGTTGGGCACCTGTGTCAAGAAGTACCACTCTAGGTGTATGTCCTCCCACTTGGATTGTTGACCCAGTATTGTTGACAATGGTAACTTCGGTGGCGATGGAAGTTCTTTCACTAGGCACCACCTTTGGAAATGAGTGAGAGACTTTGTGGAAAGAATGGCTATCCACAACACCTTTGCTGAGTAACAAATCCACAAGTGAGGTGTTCTTAACTCCCTTTTGATATGTGAATGTAGAATTAGAGGTAGGAAAGCCCACTAATTTAGCCATGCTAAAACTAGTGACCAGATTAGGAACGTTATTTATAACACGTGAACTAATCGAATGTTTCTCCAAGGTGTTGGATGGGACCTCTATAGCATGTGGATCAAGGATTGGTAAAGGACCTGATGTAATGTTCAAGGTATCCTCTAGGACTACAATTATGTCCCTGGTGCTTAGCTTCAAATCTTGAAAACTAAACAACGGTGTACTCATAAGCTTTTACGCTATTTCATGCATTTGAAATTGGCATTCCATAAGCTGATCAGTGGAAAATTGTGTGTTTTTCTAATGTACATGTACTCCTGGGACACGAGAATTTGATGCCCTAATAGCTTGTGGTGTAGTAGTCTCCTTCCCCCTCGCCAACAAGGTGCGTTCTTTTTCCATGTTGAGAGGACGAAAAGATTGTGGCATGACTACTGGAGCTCCTCTAGCCCTGGTAATAGGACTTGAACCAAATGCGAGTCCATCAGTCTAAATTACCTGCCTAGTGGTAGAAACTCTAGGTGCCACACTAGCTTCTTGAGCCGCGACATAGGAAGGGCAAAAAGAAGTAGCAAATTCTGGTGTGAGACTAGAATTGTGTGGAGTGGAAAGAACATACTCCCCAACCATGGCATTGTGTGGAAGGCCATAAAACAACTTAGGAGGTCCCTCTTGTGATCCTGAACCTTGTACAGGTTGGGCATGACTAGCTAGTTGGGAGGACTTGCCTTTTAGATTAGCAAGTTGAGCCCTTAATGATTCGAGTTCATTTTGTAAAGTTTGAACTTGAATTGCATGGGCTTGAAGCACCTCCCTCTTGTCAGCATTGTGCTCCTTCTTCTTACCATTCTTGTTGGAATTACCCTTGATGGGCAAAGCCTGAGTGGAAGGCTGAGATGCCTTGGCTTTTGGTTGAGGGACAACAGAAAATGCTAGCAAATTTTGTCGTTGTAATCGGAGTTGCTTCCGCTCTGGGAACTTGGCAAAACAGATAGATTTCTGATGTCCCTCTTTCCCACAATAATCACAAAAAAAATCCTTGGAAGGAATGTTACACTCACTAGCTTTGTGGGTAGGATTGCCACAGTAGGTTCAAGAAGGTAGGATGGGTGTAGCCGAGTGCACCGCTTTAGTCCTTGAAGAAGAATGTGATGATCTAGTTGGCGGAACTAGTGTAGGTTGAGGCCTTGAACGTGATGGAGGCCTCATTGTACTGGCCTCATAGTGTGCATGAGCTAGTTCTAGCTTTTTGGAAATGTTGTACACATCCAGCAAAGTGTACGAGTCTCCAAATTCTACAAAGACCCATTGCAAAACCTGCACGTGGAGTGTTGGAGTACCTTCCAACGAACGAAGATACCGATGGGCAGCTTCCAAGTCGATGACGCTCTAGGTATCCTCTTTGAGTTTGAGAAGCCTCTTGTAGAGCATCTTGAGGGTTTTATCCTTCTACCGCGAAAAGATGGCGAACTATAGAATTTTTTCAGAACTTTTGACTGGAAATTCCAGTGGGCTCGAAATTCCAATGGGCTTGATCCAGTGGGGGAATTCTTTTGAGCCCACTGGATCAACAAAAGCTGGCGCATCGGTGGTGGGAGGATTGTTTGCGGTAGCAGCAATGAGTTGTTGAAGAGAAATGTTTACTAAGGTAGGTACCAGGTCTGGATTATTGGGCACAGTCCGATGATGTGCAATTACAGCTTGCAATGCAGCTTGAGAGGTGATGGTGATGGTTATGGCATAAGCTAGATTGAGAATCTGGGTGACGTCCAAAATCCTTGTAGAATGTTGCTTGTAGACATTTAATGCTTCATAATGCACATAACTGGCTAATTGTTTGAATGCAAACGCCTCGGTGTAATTAACGCCATACTTGAGTTTCAATTCACAAACCATAGTTGAAAAAGTTGCCTTAAACTCCCTCAAAGAAATAGTACCTGGCCTTTTGTTGAACTTCTCAATTCTCCTAGAGGAACTGCTGACCTCCATGGTGTATATGGGTGTTGAGGTCACAACTTGTAATGGAATATACGATGATGGTGTGAAAGTAGGTGCAACAATAGGCGTACCCCACTGATTACCCCTCTAAATGGACTTTGATGTACTATTGATGTAATGTAACCTGAACCTGAATTCATGGTAGGAGTTGTATTAGATGACGATGGTGCTGTGGATGCTTGATGGTACTGTCGTGAAGACCATGAGCTTAAAGAAATCGGCTCAAAGGATTGTGTGTTACTTTGTAGCTGATACCTGGGCTCTGGCTGAGCGGTAGTGCTCTCATCATCCAAGGACATGGTGTTGCCCCATGCCCTAAAATTTTGTGATAATACACAGCACTAGCTAAAAACACAATGTACGATTTGAATAATACAATGTGTCGTTGGGAATAACTCGTGCCCAACAAACGTTGCGTGAAGGTCAAACAAACGTCTAACGAAGGTCGGACAAAGGTTGGACGAAAGTCAAACAAATGTCGGATGAAAAAAAAGGATGACAAAATGTAGGACGTCAAGGCGCAGGGTGTAGGACGGCAAGGCACATGACGCAGGACAGCAAGACAATAGGATATCAAGGACGGCATGGCGAAGGGCGCTTGACAACATGACGTCAAGGACAGGATGCAGTCGGACGGAAGTCGGATGGACTAAGGTCAGTTGTTATTGTTGTGATGGCAGCATTGTCGCTCACAACGCAGCAATGGTGCTTCAATTCGGAATGTTGTAGCACAATGATGGCCTTGCTGTTGCAGTGCAACGATGGTGTTGAAGTGCTACGCGGTGATGGTGTTGTTGCAGCTCGTTGCGACGTTATGTAGCAATGGCGCTACTGCAGTTTGTTGCAACATTATGCAGCGATGGCACTGGAATGCTACTGTAGCTTGCTACGGCACTATGCAACAATGGTGTTGCAATGTTGCGGGGCTATTGTAGCTCGCGACGTTGCTACGCTGTTGCAGCTCGCAATGTTGCGACGTTGTGGCATTGCTGCAACTTGCAATGCTTGCAACGTTGCAGCGTTGTGGCATTGCAATGCGACGCTACACGTTGTACGTGCTGTGGTGCTACAGTTCGCGTTGCGAGAACGTGACAACGATGGCATGCGGTGCTTAGTTGTTATGCAGTGATGGCGGTCGTCACCGTTGCAAATTTTGTTTTTTTGTTTTTTTTATAATTTTTTTTTTTACTTCTTAGCCACCATAGGAGATAGAAAGAAAGAGAAAGGGAGGGGGAACTTTGAAACCTGTTCAAAGATCTCAACTCTGTTGGTTGGTAGGAATGTAACACGTAAGCTCCCTCCAGTACTAACGCAAACTCCCTCGGGTAGCAACAACACCAACACCCTCTGGCAACAGTAGCACCAACAATAGCAATAACAATAATAACTCAAGAACTTACAAGCAAAATAAATTTGTGGCTTTCAACATGAAGCACAGAAAATGGAGTTTTTCTAGGATTGAGTTGCAAAGAAAGAAGAAAATGAAATGTATGTAGATGGTGGCCGTGTAATGGCCGTTGTGAGCATTTAAAAATCCTAGCTTATTATGGAGGAAATTCTCCTGACAAAGGAATCCTAGAAAAACTAAAAGGAGAAAGAAAGGGTTGGGCCTTTTATATCGTCGCCAACAAACTGAAACCCTAAGTACCTAATAGTGTATAGTCGCCTAAGACCGTACATTAACCCTAAAAGCGCACATGGGCATGCCCGTAACTAGCCATCATGTATGAGGCCATGTACAGGCATGACAACTATGAGAAAAGTGTATATGAATGTGCAAAATGTCAACTAATGTGTAGTTTTGGGTCAATTAAATTTACCATAAAAGAATTACATTACATAATGATGCATGAGTTTTTTTATCATGTTGCTTTAGACATTACTAGGCCATAACCTAAGACCCAACAAGGCAATAAATATTATAAATAACCATTGGCCACTACTTAAAATGGGGTGGAGTGTCAATTATGGTAAACCATGGTGTTATAACAACAGCAAAATTTTTTGAAGATGAAATTATTTGTAGGTTTAAAGTTCCCAACTATGGGTTTACTAACAACAACATTGAATGGTGGGAGAATTCATGGAGTTGTGTGAATGTTTTGGAACTAAACACCACACCATTACACCCGCACATCTTCAATGAAATGGTTTAGTTGAACATATCATCAAAACCCTAAAACATGGTCTAATTGTGATGGCTTTTTTACCACCTATAATTTAGGATTGGAATCTTCGTTTGCCCAAAGTTTTATATTAAGGCCACTTAGTTAATCCCTAGGTTTTTGAATATTTGATTTAAATATTAAATAGGTAAAAAAAGTGTATATTCCACTTTTACAACTTTTAGTGACAAATAATTACAACAAATTAGGGAAAATAACCAAAATTGCATGTAGACATTCAAGATTTTATCATCCAATAATTACCAAAATAAAACAAATACAACTTCAAAAAAAAATACAAAGGAAAACATTGAACAAAAATGATGTCAAGAATATTTTTAAAAAAATTGTTTACTTCTCCAAGGTAGAATCAAAATCATTACACACGATGACCCTTTGAATTTCCCCATAGAAACCTTTTGAAATGATTAAAAATGGTGGATCATCCAAAAATTCATGGAAATCTTCAAAAAAAATCTTAAACTAAAAAATGATTATAACAAGATAATCCTATATACATAACTTAACTTAATTTTTTACATTTTTGGTTTTAAAAATAAACATGTTAGAATTTTGATAAATAAAATTTTGACAATGCATTTTTAGTAAACCATTTTGTTACAAAACTTCAATATTCAATTTTTGATAAAAGGTTTTGGTATTCAAAAAATATGGTAATTAAAATGCAAGCCCTTAAAGGATTTTGTCTTTAACATCTTATTTGGTTATATGTGTGGTATCCAAGAAAATACCAAGTTATCAGCTTACACCATTTTTATTGGGTATAATTGTAGACTTAAAATTAATAATTAGATGGTGAGATTATTTGATCATGTTGACCACAAACGGGTATAAGACCAAAATTATGTCTTTTTATTACATAGTTATGAATTTATTATTATTATTATTTTGCACAAATATTCACTCACCTATTTATTTTCTATGTATAACTATTATGCCACACCATTTTCATACCATGCATTTCACACTTTCACAAATTATGCCAAAAATTGTGAAGAATAAAGTTTCAACTCCTTTCATAAGTCTATTTCATGAAAATTTTCACTCATATAACAAGTTGTCATCAAATGACAATGTCTTCAAATGTCCCCAAAAACACCCATGTTTTTCCCAACCAAAAATAAACTAAATGAAATTTTTTCTAAAGTCTTAATTTGTGCAAAATTTTTTATAATGAATCACCATGTGTGAGCCATGCACGTTAATTGAGGCCATGACTGATTGGTGATGACTTACCAAACCATTATTATAAAACCCCACCACCAAATAAATTACCAAAATTAACCCCTCAATAATCACATAAATAACAAGCTATTTACATTAAGTTACAAATGTATACATAATAAACTATTAAAAAATTAAATTGTTAACATATGATAGGAAGATACAATTAATGAACAAGATGCGTAAGGTCATGTTGAAAAATGTGAAGAATGCACAAAAATAACAAAGAAAGGCCTATGAATTAAAAAGGGGAAGCAAGCACATGTTGGACTCACCTTGAATTGATTTGTGAAAACATGGCAACTTGGTAGAAAAAAGGTTTAGAAGCTAAATGAGAAGGACCCTATAAATTTTTAAGGTGGACTTCCTAGAATCCAAAATCATCCTTGTACCTTAACTTGTTAGAAAAAAGGTTTAGAAGCTGAATGGGAAGGACCTTATAAATTTTTAAGGTGGACTTCCTAAAATCCCAAATCATCCTTGTACATTAACTTGTTAGGGAGAGGCCCAAAAGAACTCAAGAGCTTGTAAGGCCTTCCTGTAGGTCCTTTTTGGGCCATTCTCAAATGAAGTTGTGTGGTAGTTATGAAATAGTTGTTGATTTTTTTTATCGTTGTTAAAAAACTTGCCATTTTTTTTGCATGGAGGTGAGAAATTATTAAGAGGACTTTAAAAGCTTCTTGGGTGGAATGATGTGAGAAGTGATTGAAGAATTTTTTTGTGTAGTGGGTTGCTAAAGAGAAGGCATAACTTATCAATTGGTTGAGAGGTCAACTTGAAAGATCTACTACACTCGGGTGTTTGCACTTGTAGTCAATTGTTTTTGCTATCTTGATCTAAAATATGCATAGGTTGATGAGAGGATGTTATGTAACCCACGTAGTTGCAAACTTCAAGGTGTGTAGATAAATTTTGTGTGACGACTAGATAAAAGCTATTGTTCAAGCGATGAGATAATAATGAAGTCATGGGAGCCTTGTGACATTTAGTAAA
>Ga0209611_10013942_pt1 | contig 10895 bp, 8 predicted proteins | sample S1TSphgellanicum_3_FD_187693 | JGI IMG/M metagenome (GOLD analysis project Ga0209611, IMG submission 187693) | Host-associated microbial communities from peat moss isolated from Minnesota, USA - S1T2_Fc - Sphagnum magellanicum MG (SPAdes) (version 2) | ecosystem: Host-associated > Plants > Peat...
GGTCCCACGCGCGCCGTCGGCGCCGTCGTCGTGACCAGCGCCAGGGTCGCGAGCGCGACGAGCGGCGCCGAGTAGTGGAAGTAGACGTCCTGCGCAAACGGGAACATCACGAGCCACTCCGTCGCGAGCAGCGCGAGGAGCACGACGAGCGGCGCGGTCGCTCGCCGACGCGCGATCGCGAGTGCGCCGACGACGGTGACGACGGGCACGAGTCCGCGCAGTGCGTCGCGCACGAGGCGACTCATCACCGCGAGCGGCGTACGGGACGCGGCGTCGGCGTAGGGCTGCACCGCACCGCTCGCGACGAGCGCCGCGATGGCGACGATGGCGATCGCCCAGCGCACGCGCGCCGACCGCGCGAAGAGGCCGAGCGTCGCCGCGACGGGGATCGCCGCGAAGATGGTCACCGCCGGAAACGGCGGGACGTACATCACGGCGATCCGCGCCATCGGCGTGACGAAGACCCCGCGCACGAGCGGCCCGATCGCCCCGGCGCGCAGATAGGGCACGAGCAGGATCCCGAGCGGGATCGCGACCCCGACGGCGAACGGCCAGAGCATCGACGCCAGGACGCGCAGTCGTGCAGCGCTCGCGCCGTGCGTCCGCTCCCGCTCCCGCCACGCCAGCGCGCCTGCGATCGCCGCGCCAGGCACGGCGTACGTCACGAGGGCATCGATCCCCTGGCGGCGCACGAGCACCGCGACCGCCAGCGCGTAGAGCGCCAGGCCCGCGACGACGAGGACCGAGACGATCGTCACGCGCGACGAGACGGCGCCCGCCGGCTCGTCCTCGCCGACCACCGGCCGTTCCGTTGCCGACTGCTCGAGCCAGACGAACGTCAGCAGCGTCGCCGCGATGAAGTAGAGCCCCGTGATCTTGATCGTGCATGACGCGCCGGCCGCGAGCCCCGCGAGCACCAGCCATCGTCGCCGCCGCGTGTCGATGTACCGGAGCAGCGCCGCCGCGCCCGCGCACGCCAGGAAGAGGACGTACCACGAGGGCATCCCGAGCGGGTAGTACGGGACGCTCCACGCGACGGCGGCCAGCACCACGAGCCCCGCAGCCCACGGCGACGCGACCCGGTCGGCGATCAGCCAGAGGACCGGCACCCAGAGGATCGCGACGAGACAGAGCAGATCGCGGATCGCCATCAGGCTGACGCCCCCGACCCGAAACGCGAGCGCATCGAGCGCGCTCAGCCCGCCCGTGTACACGTCCACGAAGTCGCGGTGCGGCAGCTGCCCTTGCATCACCCGCTCCGCGCTCTGGGCGAGCAGGCCTTCATCGAGCGCGAAGAAGACGGTGTCGCGGCTGTGCAGCAGCAGCGCCGCCGACAGCAGGCAGACGAGCACGGACACCAGCGAGCGGGTCGATAGGCGATGCGTGGCGTCGTCTCGGGCGGCGGGGTAGCCACTAGACTCCGACCGCCAGCGTCACGTCACCGGCCACCGACCGCTCGCCATCACCCACCAGCCGCTGGCCGACACGACTCGCGCGGTGCCATACTGGCGACGCCGCCCGCCTTGGCGCGTCCCCGCTCCCCCGCCCCAGGATCCCCTGTCATGATCGCTCGGCACCACCGATCGCCCCACTCCGCGCGCAGCATCACCTCGGCGATCCGATCCGCCGTCGCGCGTGCCATCGTCGCGCTCCCGGCCACCGTCAGCCCCGCTGCGGCGACGATCGCCCCCGTCTCTGCTGCTGCGACGACGCTCGTCGCCGCCGCGACGCTGGCCGCTGCGCTCCGACCCGCCCCGCTCGCCGCGCAAATCGCCGCACCGGCCGCCGCCAGCGTCGCCGACTCGTCGCCGTTCCGGCCGCTCGACCTGCCGACACCAGGCGCGATCCGCACCGCCTCGGGCCGCCCCGGCGCGCGCTACTGGCAGCAGCGCGCCGACTACCGGATCGATGCGTCGCTCGATCCCGATCGCAACGAGGTGCGCGGACGCGAGCGTCTGCACTACGTCAACCGCTCCCCCGACGCGCTCCCCTACCTCTGGATCTTCCTCGAGCAGAATATCTGCGCGCCGGCCAGCATCACCAACCAGCTCCACCAGCCGCCGCTCTCGTTTCTCGGGATCGTATTCGACTTCTCCTGCCAGGGGTTCGCCGGCGGCCTTCAGCTCGACTCCGTCGCCGTCATCGGCGACCCGACCGCGACACACACGATCCATGGCACGACGATGCGCATCGACCTCACTCGGCCCCTCGCGGCCGGCGACTCGATCGACCTCGCGTTCGCCTGGGCGTTCGCCGTCCCGCCCCAGGGGGCCGGGCGCATGGGGCACGACGGTCCGCTCTACGAGATCGCCCAGTGGTATCCGCGCGTCGCCGTCTACGATGATGTCCGCGGCTGGAACCACGATCCGTACATCGGCGCCGGCGAGTTCTACCTCGAGTACGGACACTTCGACGTGCGCCTGACCGTGCCGGCGCCCTTCATCGTCGCCGCCACCGGCGAGCTCCGCAACCCGGAGGCCGTCCTCACCGCGACCGAGCGCGCGCGACTCGCACAGGCGATCCACTCCGACACCGCGATCGCCGTCATCACCGCGAACGAAGCGGGCGATCTCGCCCGCACTCGACCGACCGCGCGGGGCACGCTCACGTGGCATTTCACTGCCGACGACGTCCGCGACGTCGCCTTCGCGGCCGGCCCGACGCTCCGCTGGGATGCAAGCGGCTACGAGGGGATCCGCATCGAAACCCTGTATCGCCCGTCGGCCGACAAGTGGCCCGAGGCGAACCGGATGGCCCGCGGCGCGATCCGCCACTTCAGCGAGCACTGGTTCCGCTACCCGTACTCGCACGCGACGACCGTCGAGGGACCGATCGAGGGGATGGAGTATCCGATGCTCACCTTCGTGCCGAACAGTCCGACGCGCGAGGACCAGCAGTGGGCGCTCGCGCATGAGTTCGGGCACGAGTGGTTTCCGATGATCGTCGGGTCGAACGAACGCCTCTACCCGTGGATGGACGAGGGCTTCAACACGTTCATCGATCTCGCCAACGCGGCCGCGTATTTCGCGGGGACGCCGTATGGCGACTCGATAGAGGCGCACCCGCTGCATCTCTATCCGGACCACGCGATCGCCGGCACCGAGCAGCCGTTGATCATCAAGCCGACCGAATCGCGCGACCTCCTCTGGGGCGGCTATCAGAAACCGGCCCTGATGCTCACCGTGCTGCGCGATCAGGTCCTGGGACGCGAGCGCTTCGACGCCGCGTTTCGCGACTACATCCGCACGTGGGCGTTTCGCCACCCGACACCGGCCGACTTTTTCCGGCTGATGCGCGACGAATCGGGGATGGACCTCGACTGGTTCTGGCGCGAGTGGATCTTCACGACCGCACGCCTCGATCAGGCCGTCGACTCGGTGTCGACGGATTCCGGCGGGACGGCTGTCCATCTTTCGAATCGCGGGACGATGATCATGCCGGTCGAGCTCGCCGTCACCGAGGACGATGGTCGCACGACGCTCGTCGACCTTCCGATCGAGATGTGGAACCTCGGTCCGCACTTCACGTACCGGCTGCCACGCCGCGGCGTCCGCCGCATCGTCCTCGATCCCAAGCATGCTCTGCCGGACGTTGACCGCGTCAACAACGTCTGGCCGCGATCGTGACGCGGGTCATGTTGACCAGCAATGCAAATCAATTTATCGTAAAGAAGCGAGCACGACCGAACGTTCGTCGGTCGCCGGTGTTGTAGGTGTGTCCGGGCGGTTTCGCCGGGCGCTGTTGGTTCCCCTGTCGGCGATCGACGTGAGTGCCGTGTCCCTTCAATCGCGCGACGAACCGACCCCTGACGCCATCGGCGCCCGTATCTGCGGCCCCACGCATACGGCCGCCGAACTGCACCCGGGCCGTCATGCCAACCGCGCGCGCGATCACGCCGAGTACGCCGCGGCGCGCGAGCAGATGCGGCTCGTGGTCGACGAGTACGCGGTGACACTGCGGCGCGCCGACACCGCCCCCGAAGCGATGGTGATCGCCGTCAAGGCGGCGACGATGCGCGGACTCCGCGAGTGCCGCGACCGCGACATCCAGCTCGAGCTCGTGCACGAGGCGGTCCGCTGGGCCGCGCAGGCGTACTACCGCGACGACGAGCGGCCGCGCTCCTCGCACTGACGTCGCTCGGCCGCCGGGACGCTACTCCGGCAGCTTCGAGGCGAGGACGTCGAGCTTGTCGATCGTCGGAGGCACGGCGAAAAGATCCGGGGCCCGCGCCATCAGCGCTGCGGCAACCGGGCCGCTCAGGTGGGCCGCCCGGGCGGGCTCGTCGGGGAAGACGTCGAAGATACCGAACGTCGTCGGCCCCAGCCGGAGCGCGAACCACGCGCTCGTCCCGGGCTCGTCCTCGACGAGCGGCAGGGCGCCGATCAGGAACTCCTCCACTTCGGCTTCCTTGCCCGGTTTCGCCTCGAGGCGGGCGAGCACGGCGAACTGAATCACGGCATCTCCTGGCCCGAAGACTTCCACTAGGCCCGCACCAGCTTCTTGTACGCGATCCGGTGGGGCTGGTCGGCGTCGGCGCCCTTCCGCTTCCTGAGATCCTCGACGTACGACTGGTAATTCCCTTCGAACCAGACCACCTCGCTGTTCCCCTCGAACGCGAGGATGTGCGTCGCGATCCGGTCGAGAAACCACCGGTCGTGCGAGATCACGACCGCGCACCCGGCGAAATCGAGGAGGGCGTCCTCGAGCGCGCGCAGCGTGTCGACGTCGAGATCGTTCGTCGGCTCGTCGAGCAGCAGCAGGTTGCCACCGCTCTTGAGCAGCTTCGAGAGGTGCAGCCGGTTCCGCTCGCCGCCGGAGAGATTGGCGACCTTCTTCTGCTGGTCCGCGCCCCGGAAGTTGAAGCTCGAGAGATAGGCGCGCGTGTTGAGCTCCTTCTTCCCGACCTGGATCACCTCCATCCCGCCACTGATCTCCTGCCACACGGTGTTTGCGCCGTTCAGCTCCCGCCCCTGATCGACGTACGCGAGCTGCACCGTCTCGCCGACCGTCAGTGACCCGCTGTCCGCCGGCTCCTGCCCGAGGATCATGCGGAAGAGCGTCGTCTTGCCGGCGCCGTTCGGCCCGATCACACCGACGATGCCGCCACGCGGCAGGCTGAACGTCACCCCGTCGAACAACAGCGTCTCGCCGAAGCTCTTCTTCAGGTCCTTCGCGATGACGACGTCATTCCCCAGCCGCTCGGGCGGCGGGATGACGATCTCGTTCTGCATCACCCGCTCGGCCGTGTCGGCCTTCTGCAGGTCCTCGAACCGCTGCACGCGCGCCTTCGACTTCGCCTGCCGCGCGCGCGGCGCGAGTCGCACCCACTCGAGCTCCCGCTCCAGTGTCCGCTGCCGCGCCGAGGCGTGCTTCTCCTCCTGCGCGAGTCGCGTCCGCTTCTGGTCGAGCCACGCGGTGTAGTTCCCCTCGTAGGGGATGCCGGTCCCGCGATCGAGCTCCAGGATCCAGCCGGCGACGTTGTCGAGGAAGTAGCGGTCGTGCGTCACCGCGACGACCGTCCCCTTGAACTCCGCGAGATGCCGCTCCAGCCACGCGACGCTCTCGGCATCGAGATGGTTGGTCGGCTCGTCGAGCAGCAGGAGGTCCGGCTCCTCGAGCAGCACGCGGCAGAGCGCGACGCGCCGGCGCTCGCCGCCGGAGAGCCGCGAGACGTCGGCGTCGCCGGGGGGCAGTCGCAGGGCGTCCATCGCGATCTCGATCTGCCGATCGACATCCCACGCGTTGACCGCGTCGATCCGCTCCTGCACCTTCGCCTGCTCGTCGAGCAGCTTCGTCATCTCGTCATCCGACATCGGCTCGGCAAACCGCTGACTGATCGCGTCGAACCGCGCCAGCAGCGCCTTCGTCTCCTTCACCGCCTCGTCGACGTTCCCGCGTACATCCTTCGTCGCGTCGAGCGCCGGCTCCTGCGCCAGATAGCCGATCCGCGTGCCGGCGTGCGGCCACGCCTCACCCTGAAAGTCCTGATCGACGCCCGCCATGATCCGGAGCAGCGATGACTTGCCCGACCCGTTGGCGCCGAGCACGCCGATCTTCGCGCCCGGGTAGAATGAGAGATAGATGTCGCGCAGGATCTCCCGCGACGGCGGGACGACCTTGCGCAACCCCTTCATGACGTAGATGAATTGCGGTGCCATGCGACGAATCCTAACGCCCCCGGGCACGCTGTGATACGGGCGAGCAGCACGAGGCACGCCCGGTGATACGGGCGAGCAGGACGACGCGCGCCCGGTGATACGGGCGAGCCGGACGATGCACGCCCGGTGATACGGGCGAGCCGGACGACCCGCGCCCGGTGATGCGGACGCGCGGACCCGTGGTGGCGCTCGCGCTGCTCCTCGCGGCCGGCGCGGCCGCCCTCGTCGCCGTCGGCACACTGCCGCCCGGCCCCGGACTCTATGGCGACGACGCCGGGTACCTCGGGGCAGCGCAGTCGCTCGCGCGCACGGGTGCGCTCCGCGTCCCCTTTGCGACGTACACCAGTGCGGACAGCACCGCGCCCCTCGCGCAGTGGCCACCCGGGATGTCGCTTCTCGTCGCGCTCCCGGTGCGCCTGGGACTCGAGCCGGTCCCGGCGGGCCGCCTGATCGTCATCGCCTCGGCGGCCACGACGATCCTCCTCGTCGTCCTCATCGTCGGGTCCGCAGCCGGCGCGGCCTGGGGCGCGCTGGCGGCGCTCGCCGTCGCGGTGACGTCGTCGATCGTCGCCACGCATCTCATGATCCTGAGCGAACCGCCGTTCATCGCGCTCGCGATGCTCACCCTGGCACTCCTCGTCCACGCCCCCGACCGGCCACTCCCCGCCGGACTCGTCGCCGGCGTCGCCGTCCTCGTGCGCTACGCCGGCCTGGGCCTCGTCGGTGGAGTCGCCCTCTGGCAGCTGCTCCAGCCCGGACCGATCTCCCGCCGGCTCCGTCGCGCCGCGATCGGCGCCGCCCCGGGGATCGCCGCCTACGGGATCTGGTCGGCGATCGTGCGCCGCTCCGGCACGGCCGTGCGATTGTTGCATCCGGATCAGCGGCCGGCGGCCAGCATTCGGCGATTCATCGGCGCGACCGAGGCATGGCTCGCCCCGGGGCTCTTCGGCGAGAGCCACCGGACGATGCTCGTGCGCGTCGGCATCAAGGGCGTCGTCGCGACCGCGATCGTCGCGCTCCTCGTCTCGCTCGGCGTCTCGCGCGCGCGCGGCCGGCGCGTCGTCCCCGGCGCAGACGCGAGCGTCGCCGATGATCCGTCGGGTGACGCCGGCAAGGTCGCGCTCGCCGCGGCGATCCTTGCCGCCGGCGTCGGTGGGCTGATCCTCGTCGCGCGACTGCTGGAATCCAGTGTCACGCTCTACGATCGCATGCTCTCGCCGGTGCACGCGCTGCTCGATGTCGCGCTCGTCGCGGCACTCGCGGCGTGGTGGACCGCCGAGCGGCGCGCCGACTGGAGCCGCGCGCTCGCCGTCGGCACGCTCGTCCTCTGGGCTGGCGCGTCAGCGTCGATCTCGGCGCAAGTGATTTACGAGGCGCGCACGGTCGGTCTCGAGCACGCCGCGGTCGATGTGCGGCGCTCACCGCTCTGGACCTGGGTCCGGGATTCGGGCGGCGGACGGCCGCTCTATAGCAACGATTTCGCGGACGTATATTTGCAGACGGGTCGACCGTCGCATTTTCTGCCGTGGATCGTGACCGACGACAGCGTGCACGCCCTCTGCGCCGCGCTCGCCCGTCGACCCGGACTCGTCGTCTGGGTGACCGCGTACGTCGCCGACGAGCTGCTGTACCCCGAACTCGCCCCGCTCGCGATGACCCCGACTCGGCTGCCCAGGCTCGTCCCGCTTCGGGAAGTCGCACGGTTCCCCGACGGCGTCATCTGGACGCCGGACTCTGCCCTCTCACGTGATCCACGATGCGTCGGACATACGTAACAGTCGTCGGACTCCTCGCCGTCTCGAGTCCCCTCGCCGCACAATCCCTGCCCGCGGGGATCGCGGTCGGCACAGCCGCGCCAGGCGCCGCGGTCCGGACGCTGGCCGGTCAGCCGGCGGACCTCCGCTCGTACGTCGGGAAAACGCCGGTCGTGATCGAGTTCTGGGGCAAGTGGTGCGGCAACTGCCGCGAGCTTGAGCCGGCGATGCACGCCGCGCACGAGCGCTACGGCGATCGCGTGCGATTCGTCACGGTTGCCGTCTCGGTCGACGAGACGCCGGCCGAGGTCGCGGACTACGCGCGCGCCCACGGCCTGCCGTCCCCGGTCGTCTACGATGAAACCGGCGCCGCCGTCGACGCCTACAACGTCCCCGGCACCTCGTTCCTCGTCGTCCTCGATCGACACGGCACAGTCGTCTACACCGGCGCCGGCGGCACCCAGGACGTCGACGCCGCGGTGAGAAAAGCGCTGTAAGTCGGCCGGCGCTCGGAACAGTCCGCCTTTTCCGAGCACCAATCCCAAATATCTGCTGCGAGGAGTACCCGCATACCCCCGGGAAACCGTCCGGCGGCGGCCACCACGAATCGTCTTCGCCACCCCAAGCCGGGCCCGGTGACGCTAGTTTCTCTGCCATGGCCGAGCGGACGTTCCTGACGATGGCAGCACTGGGGTCGGACCAGCCCGGGCTGGTCCGGCTCGTCTCGCGATACGTGGCGATGCGCGGCGGCAACGTCGAGGACAGTCGCATGGTCGCACTCGGCGGGGTCTTCGGCCTGATGCTCCTCGTGTCGGCCGAGGCGGACGGGGCGGCGCGGATCGTCGAGGATGCGCCCTATCTGGAGACCGAGGCGTCGCTCCGCATCATGATCGAGGCGGCGCGCGATCCGTCCGGGCAGGGCGCGCGCGGCCCGGCCGCGCTCTGGACCGTGCGGGCGAGCGCATACGATCGGGAGGGGTTGCTGGCCGACATCGCCGATGCGGTGCGGGGCGTCGGCGGCGACATCGTCGAACTGGATTCATCGAGCGCACCGACGCCGCGCGGCGACTCGACATTCCAGCTACGCATGGTCGTCGCGATGCGCACGGCGGGCGACGTCGGCCGGCTCAAGGATGTCCTGATGGCGATCGCCATCGAGTCGCGGATCGAGCTCGAGATCAAGCCCGCCGAACGGACACAGACGAAGGCCGCGGGACTCACCCTCCTTCCCTGAATTCGTGGCCCCGTCGACGGGTTGGCTCCCGATTGGCGGGGCGGACGCCGCGAGACGTGACCGCCGGCGGTCGTCCGCCGTCACCTGAAAATGCGGACCAGCGAATGCACCGTGCGCGAGCGCACCGCGCGTGTCAGCACCGCGCCCGGCAGCCCGGGGCTCAGCGTCGCGCGGCGAGAATTCGCGCGAATGTCGCCTCGACGGTGTCCCGCCGCGTTGGCCACCGCGAGCGCGATGCTCGCACTCGCCGCCTGCAGCACCGGCCACCCGACGGCGCCGTCCGGCGGGGGCGGCACGACGGGCGGCGGCACCGCACCCCTCGTCACCGTCAACACGGCGACGACCCTCGCGACGATCTCGCCGACGGTCCTCGGGCTCAACATGGCGACCTGGTACGACATCACGCAGCCCGGCATCGCGACCGCCATCCACTCGGCGGGGTTCGAGGCGGTGCGCTGGCCCGGCGGCTCGTCATCCGATCTCTATCACTGGCACACGAACACGGATTGCGCGGGCGGCTACGCCAGCCCCAACTCGACCTTCGATCACTTCATGCAGGACGTTGCCCAGCCGGCGGATCTCGATGTGGCGATCACGCTCGACTACGGCACCGACACGACGTGCGCCGGCCCCGGAAATCCCGCCGAGGCGGCGGCGTGGGTGGCATACGCCAACACGACGAAGAGCTACGGCGTGAAGTGGTGGACCGTCGGCAACGAAGTCTATGGCAACTGGGAGACCGACCTCCACGCGCAGCCCAACGACTCCGTCACGTACGCGGCAGCCGTGAAGTCCGGGTACTACCCGGCGATCAAGGCGAAGGACGCCAGCGCAATGGTCGGCGTCGTGGTGAATCCGCCGAGTGCCTGGGACCATACGGTGCTCGGCACGGCGCCGTACGACTTCGTCGAGATGCACTACTACCCCGAGGCGCCGGGGGCCGAGTCGGACACGCTGCTGATCCGCGATTCGCCACTGCTGCTGCGGTCCGCGCTCGTCTCGCTCAAGTCGGAACTCTCGGCCGCGGGACATCCGTCGACACCGATCTACGTCGGCGAGATGGGGTCGGTCTACACCAACCCCGGCAAGCAGTCGATGTCGATCACGCAGGCGCTCTTCGCCAGCGAAGTGATCGGCGAACTGCTCGACGCCGGCGTGGCGCGCGCGACCTGGTGGCTCGGCTACGGCGGGTGCAGCACCGGCGGCGGCGCCAACTATTCGAGCGCCTTGTACGGCTTCCAGAATTACGGCGGCTACGATCTCTACGCCGACGGGGGCTCGGGGTGCGGCGGCACCGCGGCGAACACGCCGTTCCCGACCGTCCGCGCCTACCAGGTCGCGGCGGTACTCGCACACGCTGGCGAGCGGATGCTGCCGGTGACCGTGAGCAGCACCCTGCCGCTCGTCCGCGCGTACGCGGCGTCGCAGGGGTCGGGCTACGCGGTCATGCTGATCAATCTCGACGAGTCGAACTCGGCGAGCGTCCCGGTCGGGTTCTCCACCCTCGCCCGCGGCTCGGCGGTGACGACGGTGACCTACGGCAAGGCGCAGTACGACGAGTCGCAGTCGGGTCAGTGGGTGGGGCCGGTGATGGCATCATCGGGCGCATGGCAGAAATCCGCCGTCGTGACCCTGCCGCCCTGGAGCATCACCGTGGCGGTCGTCACCCCGTAGCGCGGCGGCAGACGCGCTACGGCGGAAGCGCCGACGTCGGTTCGATCACGGTCGTCCAGGCGTCGTACTTGCTTC
>Ga0209611_10013944_pt1 | contig 10894 bp, 6 predicted proteins | sample S1TSphgellanicum_3_FD_187693 | JGI IMG/M metagenome (GOLD analysis project Ga0209611, IMG submission 187693) | Host-associated microbial communities from peat moss isolated from Minnesota, USA - S1T2_Fc - Sphagnum magellanicum MG (SPAdes) (version 2) | ecosystem: Host-associated > Plants > Peat...
TAGGTTTAAGGTAGGAGGGGGGAGGTAGGTGGTAAGGTAGGATTGGGGAGGTAGGAGGGGGATAGGAGGGGGGAGATAGGTGGGGCAGAGAAGAGGTGAAAAAAAAAAAACACCTCGAGCAGGGAGGATGTTCATCCGCAAAACGGGCTGAACGGGCTCATCCTCAACTGGTGCATTGGTGGTTGTTAATTCACTCCAGCCCAAGAAAACAAGGTTTGCGGACACTACAAGACTGCAATCATGTGTCTTGGATATGTGGTACAACACACATTTAGGAAGAGCTTAAGAACTAATTTTATTCGTTAGTGCCAAGGCAGATTGAACAAATCGCCTAGACACATTAGGAGTAGCACCTCAAATGACTATGTAAACACAAACTGGAAACAAATACATGCATTTTTACCAATGGCTAATGGAATCTATAGGCTAACCACTATAAATCGAAGATTATTACTTGACATCCTCAAATACAAAGGGTCCTTCTATTTTCATATTACTTATTAGTCCACTTTGGGTAATGTCCTGATCAGTGAATTTTTTGGGCAAATTTTGCCATTTTCTTGGCAATTTCTTTGGGAATATTTGGAAAAATGGGCTTTCCTAGTTTAAACTTGACTAATTTTTTGGAAAGTTTGGCCAAATTGTTGATATCAAAAGATTGAAAAAAGAAAAACCCCCTTGGTCATCATGCATAGATAATTTGACCACTAATTGAAAATTTGGTCATATTCTCCTTTGCACAAACCTTAGGTGAGCTCTTTTATAACCACTTCGTACAAAGTACACACCACACCTAAAGGAAACCAAGAAAAGTGGGTGAATCCCTTTATTTGTTCAAATTAAGAGCTGTTAGATCTTATTTTCCCTAGTAATCCAGTAATTTTTGTAGACCTAAACGGGTTGCCAGCTTGGTGCCAATTTTGTAGACCTAATACCTGTTAGCATCAGGGAGAAAGCAAGGTTTGGCCAATTCCAGCTCCTCCTAGCAAGCCTATGGCCAAGCCTAATAAGACAAGGGCACATGTGAACTAGGAGCTGGAATCTATCAAACCTTTCCCACTCTCTAGTACATTTTGATAACCTGCGGTGAAAAGTGAAGGGAGGATGAAAATCTAAGTAGATGATACAACAACACCATCAACCATCGAAAGTTGTATGTGTTAAAGTTTTAGCAGTTGATGGTGGTGGGTGGTGTTGAGGATTTTTGGATTGTTTTGTAATTGCGTTGATGATTTTTGTAGCTTATGTGTGACAACTTGATTTCTTATTATGATGATGCTCAATGCTTGGTGTTTTTCTTGTTATTTTTCATTTGTGGGGATGCTAATGATTTTTTAAGTTGGCTTTGACAGACGTAAATTATGGGATGTCAGAAGTTCAACTACTTGAAAAGTTGCTTGAGGTTGTGGAAAAAGCTAAGTATCTTGCATTTTTATTTTATTTTGTGTCATTGATGGTGAATTAAAGGATTTTTAAAAGTTGTGATGTTTATTGGAAGGAATGTCCTCTATTAAAAACTTAATTTCTTTTTAAGCATACATGTGAAAGCATGGTAAAGTATACAAAAAAAGTAGTTATTTTCAAAACAGTCAAAAAATGGTCTAGTTTTTTACACAAGTAAAAAAAAGTAGATTGAAAATAATTTGAAATAATATAATAAAAACATGGTGCTTTTTTTTGAATTTATAGTGAGGTGATTACAAAATTTGAAAAACTTTGGCACAATAGACGTAAATAACAAATATGATTGAAAATGACTAGCCAAATTGAATTTAAATCTACTTTTCCATTAAAAATTTGATGTATTTTACTATAATATTTAAACATTGAGAATTACATTTTAAAGCTACATCATGTTTGAAATGGAGAGTATTCAATAATTCATCTCCTTTCACCTACTTGTACAAGTTTGGAGAGCTTAAAAAGAAAAAATATATATAGTTATTTTTTTAAAAAATCTATTTGAATGCACGTTATATATGTGATTATTCAACATCATTGTGATAAAATTAAAGATTATCCTCATGTTAATCATCAAATAAAAAATATTTTTACTTTCAATACATTAAAATTTGTTTATAACTACTACTTGTTTTTTTTTTGTGACGAGCAAAAATTATTGACTTTACCATGCTTGGACCCATATGTATTACATTATGCAATGTGTGTTTTAATAAAAATAATACAAGTTTACAAATAGATTGTAGGGGTCACAACCAAGGATATGATGAGAGGCTTTAAAGGTTTTAGGAACAATCTTTATGGCAAGTCATTTGTAATGTGGTTGGGTGTTTCCTTTGTTAGTTGCAATTATGTTTGGGTCTATTGTTATGAAGAAAATACCCATGCAATTAGGAATTCCAAAATGATGATCTATTCTAAAGGAACTTTTGTTGTTCATGGGGAAGATCTATTGATGAACATTTTGGAACTATGTATCACATTATGAATTTCCTAAATCAACCTGTGTCATGACTTATTTTTAATTTGTTTATGTTGTGGGGGTGTATATTATTTGTGGATGAGGGAATCACCCAAAGTGAAGTGTCTAAAATTGCACAGCCTCCTTTAGTGTGTTGTTCTCCATGATGTTGTGTAAGGGATGTGGTCAATGTTGTCATGTGGGATACAAGTTTATTAGAATTTGGGGTTGCCATAAATGAATCTACCATAAAAAGTGACCAATTGAACCCATGAGCATGAAATCAAAATGGTTTCACCCATGAAAACCCATAGATTAAATGTAGTTACATAGATAATAAGTGATTAGTTAAAGATCATGTTGATATAAATAATTCATGATTTGTAACTTACAAATGTATGTTCACCAATTTGCACATTTGAAGGTGTATGAATTCTACTTTCTTTTTTTGTTACAACCTTCATTTAACCTAATCAAGCCCATTATGTTGACTCATTTTGTTTTTTTCCAAAGGTGGTATGCAACATCTATGACCTTTACATCCAATTTGAAATGAGAAGTATTGGAAAAGAGCATAGGAAATTGCCACTTTAAAGTTGGGCAAAGAACTAAAATTATATTAATCATTTTCAAATGTGACACATTTCACACTTAATGTACTTGGGTGACTCAAAAATTTGGTTAATGGTGTTGGAATTCATTATTAATGAATAATTTCTACTCTTCCAATTCACAATTCCCCTTATGATCATAGTTAGATTTGGTCAAAATATTTGTTATCTAATTGCCACTTTCCACACCACACCATTTAAATCCTTTGCCCAATCTCAATACATATTTATATGAAGTCTCACATACAATCGGGTTGTTGATGGTTTTGCAAATATGATTAATAGACTACACCCTTGCAAGCATTGAAAGGATCCATTAGTTTATTAAGTTGACATAGGACCCCTTTAGAAGCTATCATAAAACCAAATGAAATTGGGTACCACATCATATCAAAGATTGTAGATAACATTCTAAAGCCCATAATATATAAAATAAGTATTAGTCATTAGTAGTGTTGTGTGGTTCTTTTATTTTGTTAATAACCTTTGGTTTTGGGTTTTTAAGATTTTAAAAATCAAGAAAACCTCCTATTCTAATCACTTTTTTTTTTGGAAACATTTTTTTTCGAAGAAACTTGGTTTTAGTTTCAATTCCAATTCCACATCTAAATAAAGCCAATAACCCAATTCTTAGTTTAAGAAAAGGTTATTATACCCTTGCATATCATTGAAATGGTTATGAAAGATTATTGATTAATAATAATATTGCTTCTTATATGTGCATGTGGAAAATGACCAGGTAACAGGTGAAACTATGTATTTTTATTAAATAGTTATGGGGATTTATGTTTTTAATTTCACAAATATCTATTCACATATCTACCTTTTATCCATGTTTATTATGCAACGATCATCTTTCCTATCATAAATTTCACACTTTCACAAACTATACATAGAGCTTTGAACAAACGTTCACTAATTTTTCAATTTTATCCTTAAGATTATTCCATGAAATCATCAATTTTATAAAACAAGTTCCATTCTAATTAAGTCAACGTGTCTCAATAGGCTTGAAACACCCATTTATATACTAAACAAGAAAATACCTACAACCTTACATTTCATATGACTCATGATGTGATTCAACATGCACAATAATTTGTGCCATGATTTTTTTAATGGCTCACCATACTTTGAACCATGCATAGTAATTTGTGCCATGATTTTTTTAATGATTCACCATATTTTGAACCATGCACAGTAATTTGTGCCATGATTTTTTTAATGATTCACCATATTTTGAACCATGCACATTAATTTGTGACATTTTTTTTTAATGAATCATCATACTTGAGTCATGCATAGTAATTTGTGACATGATTTTTCTAGTGAGTCACCATATTTGAACCATGCACATTAATTTGTGGCATGGTTTTTTTAATGAGTCATCATACTTGAATCATGCATAGTAATTTGTGACATGATTTTTTTAGTGAATCACCATATTTGAACCATGCACATTAATATGTGTAATGATTTTCATAATGAATCATCATGCTTGAGTCATGCACATTAATTTAAGTCATGCCTAATTGGTAATGATTCACCAAATCATTATTAAATTATGAAACCCAATCACCTAATGAATTACTTATTTTAACCCCTTAGGTGATTACATAACTACAAGTTATTTACATCAAATTACATGCATTAAAATTCAAAACTCATCATCCCAACTATAGTAAAACCATCAAAATGTGGTTCAAGTTTTAATAAATTAATTAGTGACAATTAAAGAATTAAAATGAAAATCTTTTTTACAATCTCCAAAGTAATACCTACATGGCAAGATGAATATAAAATAACATCATTAAGTACCAAAATCTTCTCATTTTTGGCTTTGTTCATTGATATGCATGGTTTATAAGCCACGTTGCAAGAAGAGTATAATGGATTATTTGTAAGTCATGGTGATCGAAAACACACCAAAGTATTATTGAAAACATTATTTATCTTACTTGAAAGATGAAATTGTAAATACATATCACAACTTGTTTAAAATGATAACAAAATTCAATAATTTTCAAGAATCTAATTAAATGATATTATTGTGACCGTTTCCAATTCCATATGAGCATTGAAAAAGTGTGTCAATGGATTTTTATTGTAAATTTTCACCTTTCAAAAACATCTTATGCAATTATAATGGTGTTGGATAAGTCCAACAAAATGGTTCATTTCATTCCAAATGTGGGCATTGCCATGGTTTAGGAAATGGGAAGACATTTTTTCAAACATGTGTTCAAACATCATGCCCTTCCAAATGACTTTGTGTTTTATCGAGATAAAAAATTTAGAAGCAAGTTTTGGCAAACTTTGTGAAAAAAGGATGAGGTTGAAGTTCACAATTAAAGCATCTTTCTAACCCCAAATTAATAGGAAAATCAAGAAGGTGAACTCAATCATCCAAGAATTCTTAAAATACATATATTGAAACACACCAATAAAATTGAATAGATCATTTTGACTTAGCCAAATATTATTACAATAATTTAAAACACCAGCCAACAATTAAAATACCTCTCCAAACAATGGCCAACAAGTTAATGAATGTTCTCAAAACTTGGGTCATGAATCTGTAATCTCCTAACAATGTTGGCAATGGAATTTCAATGGTGACACAATTCAATGAAAAGAGGAAAATGTGGTTACAAGTTTAAAGGATTCATCTTGGGTCAATACAAAACTCCACATAAGTTCATTTAAAACATTTTTTAACATTAAAATGACAAAAGCACTAAAAAATCAATGTTTAATGGAGATTATATGAAGAATAATGAATTAATAACCTCAATGCACAATATTAACCATTAGGTTCTAGGTCTTGAATCAACTTTGAGCATAGATTTGAGTAGATTGAACAAGTTCCTAATTGTTGTCAAATATTGTAAATAACACTCAAATAGGCCATAAATTGTAGAAGTTTTAGGGACTTGATTATCAAGCATATTTTAACAAAAAACAAGGGCACACATAAAGACCCTATAGGTCAATTCAATATGAAACAAACATTTGATTGCAGCAATCCTTTCCAAGTAACCTAAATACCATGAGCTAAATCTATAGAAACTCTTATTATATACATAAAGAACTAAAGTCTAAAGGTTTCTAGGGGTCAAATCTCTCCAATCTCACTATTTTGAGTTCAATTGGCCATATTTTGCTTTTCTCATTCATAACAAACCACAAGACCCCATGTTGAAGCCTTCTTTTCCCAGAAAAATGTTGAAAGGAACAAGGAACACATGATTGGAAATTCCTTTGACACCTTAAATTCCCATGATTCTATCAACTTTAGGAGTGCACCAATTTCATCATTAACACAAACAACATTGACCTTAACATAGACACCACATAAATTTATTCAAGAATTTGACAAAGTAAAACCCTATACCTCAAATAATCATCATTAGCAAACTCTGGACCTTAATTGACGTACCCCCAACTCCTCAAGGGATTCAAATGTGAGCCCAAGTAGAAAGCAACGGAATAAAAAGGAGTCGGAGCACGCTCCCTAGCTTACAACCCTTTGAGGGGTAGAGGGGCGGGTTAGAGCTCCGGAATGGGGCTAGGAAGAGTTGACAAGCTTTAGTCACTCACACGGGCCTGCACACAACCCACACAAAGTGGTTAGTGCAAAGTTGAAGCACCTTTGGTGCTAGGACGAGCCACGGGCAACACGGACACACAAGATTCACCACGGCCCAAACTTGGGGGAAGCCACCACCTTCCCCCTTATAGTATACTCTGTAGCTCTCCATGGAGGCTACATCCAAATGGCTATTTTTCCCGAGACTCCCAAGTGGGAGTCCCGAAATCGCGCCAAATGGGACTCTTGAGACTTTGGAGCCCCATAACTTTGCGAGAAGACCTCCAATCGTAATGCGGTCTAAAGCAAAGATGTAACTCTCATTAAGAGCTTTCCAACTCCGTGTTGCACTCCTGAATCGGACATCGGGAAGAGGTCGATTCCCGACTTTTAGTGGTTGGGAGTCAAACTGGCAGTTCGATTCCCGGCCCCTTCTTTTGGCCATAACTTGTGTTTTAAATGTCTAAATGAGCAATGCGAGCCCATTTCAGACATCTCTGCTTCAAGAGATTTCTAATGATATAAAGAACGCCTCAATCCATTGAGGTTTGACCCCTGCAATGGCTCTCTGAAGTTTTGGAAATCCACTGGGACTCCATCTCCCAAAGTGGGAGTGTGAGGGTTCACTCCCTCACACTTTCTAACACTTTCTCACACTCCCGGGAGTATGTGATGTGACTCTTGGGCTTCCTCTTGGCCCGCACTCTTGCAATGCCTTTGTCTTGACTCCCGAGCTTCCTTCCTTTTGGCCCGCAACCTTGCAACCCCCTTAGCCTTGGTCGCGAGCCCAAAGCTAGGGTTGCAACATTAATGTACACAAGTATTCCTTCAGAGCTCTCAATATCAAAAGTACTTTGTCGCAACCCTAACTTTGGGCTCGCAACCAAGGCTAAGGGGGTTGAAAGGTTGCGGGCCAAGAGGAAGTGTCGCAACCCTAGCCTTGGCTTGCGACCAAGGCAAGGGGGTTGCAAGGTTGCGGGCCTATAAGTAGACCCGGGAGTCATATCACATGCTCCCGGGAATGCAAAGAGTGTGAGGGAGTGAACCTTCACACTCCCAAGTGAACTCCCATGTTGGGAGTTGGTGAGAGTTGGAGTCCCAAAAGGACTCCCGAAACTTCAGAGAGCGTTTTCAGGGGTCAAAACTCCATGGCTGGTTGCGCTCTTTATATCAATGGAAAGGTCTCAAAGTGTAGATGTCCAAAATGGGCTCGCATTGCTCATTTCGACATCTGAAACACAAGTTATGGCCAAAAGAAGGCTCGGGAGTTGAACTTTCGGGATTTCGCCAGTTTTGACTCCCGACCACTAAAAGTCAGGAATCGACCCGAAATACTTGGCTGTAAACAACGTGCGACATACCGTTAGAAAGGTCTCGACGAGACCTACAACTTTGCTTTAGACAGCAAGTCGATCGAAGGTTTGCTCCGAAAGTTATGAAGCTTCAAAGTCGCGGGAGTCCCGAAAATGCGCGATTTCGGGACTCCCACGAGGGAGTCCCAGGAGTCCCGGGACAAAATGGCCATTTGGATGCCACCCCCGCGGCGAGTCACAAAGTATACTATTAGGGGGAAGGTGGTGGCTTCCCCCAAGGTCCGGGCCGTGGTGAGTCTTGTGTGTCCGTGTTACCCGTGGCTTGTCCCAACACCAAAGGGATCCAGAATGAGTTCTAACCACTTTGTGTGGTTTCATGCAGGCCCGTATGAGTGAGTAAGCTTGTCAATTCTTCCTAGTTTTTCCCGAGACTTCTAGCACGCCCCTCTCACCCCCTCTAGTGCTGGAAGTCGGGATCGTGCTCTCAGTTCCAACTCCTTCCGCATTGCCGCATACTTGGACCCTCAAGTGGGTCTACAAGGAACTTGGGAGCGCGACATTTGGTATCAGAGCTCGGGGAGAGCTCGGGGAGAGCTCGATCCACTTCTTGGAGAGTCCCGATGGCACCAAAGAAGACCTGCAAGCTAGTCCAAGAGACCGTGGTGGAAGAAACCACCCAAGACCTAGATGTTCCTCCCGAACCTATGAGGGAGGAGGAACAAGACCATTCCGAGGATGAGGAAGACCGTGCTAGCCTTGAGGAGCATGAAAGTGAAGAGGAACAACCAAATGGAGTCCTCTTCACCCCGGAGCAATTGGAGGTCCTACTCAAAATGAATAGGCCCGATTTTAGTGAATTGGTTGAGGCCCTCAAAGGAGGTTCATCCAAAAGTGTGGGATTCAAGCCCGCTAGGCCTGGGAACTTTGATGGGGCCCGGGATCGCAAGGTCGTGGATGCTTGGCTTGCGGAGATGGAGGACTACCTTCATGCCGCCAAGGTTGGTCGGCATTCAGCCGTGGAACTTGCCCAATCATATTTGAAGGGCTATGCCTCCACATGGTGGAGGACGGTAAGGCAAGAAGAGGGGAAGACCCATGGCTACACATGGGAATTCTTCAAGGAGCGCATTGAGTTGGAATTCATTCCCAAGAATTTCAACTACATTTCAAGATGCAAGCTTCGTGAGCTTGAAAATGGGAGTAATGACAACTTGCGCCAATATGTGAGGGCTTACTCTGAACTCATGCTTGAGATTCGGCATATGCATGAGTTAGACCGGATGTGCCACTTTGTGATGGGACTTCCCACTTGGGCTAAGCGCAAGCTTGAGAAGAATTGGCCCGCTTCATTAACCGAAGCCATCATGAAAGTGGAAGGCTTCTCGGATGTTGGGCGTGGTGAGAAGTCCGGATTCAAAAGGGATAGCAAGTTCCCTCATAAGAAGGCACGCCATGAAGGGGAATGGAACCGAGGCCAAGACGCCTCAAAGGGGGAGAAGCCTAAACAATTCCAAGGTTCGGGTTTTAAACCCAAGGGAAATTTTATCAAGAAGGGGGTTCCTTTCAAAGCAAACCAACCCAAGGGAGATGCTAGCGGGAGACCCAAGGGAGTATGCTTCAATTGTAATGAAGTGGGGCATTACTCCAAAGATTGCCCCAAACCCAAATCGGGGAATGGGGCTCCTAAGGTAAGTGCCCTTTTCGCCAACCTAATCCAAGGTGAATGTAATCGCCTTATTTTCTTAAAAGGGAAAGTTTCTAAGCGGGAGGTCTTATGTCTTTTCGACACAGGCGCTTCCCACAACTTCATAACCCAAGAAAGTGCCCAAAGAATGGAGCTCCGGTTGGAGGAGCTCAAGGCACCCATAGAGGTGCATTTTGCGGATGGGATTCCCCATCCCACCAAGTTGCAAGCGAAAGATGTGCCCCTCCAATTGGGGAATTGGAGAGGTAAGGTGGACTTGTTAGTTTCCACATTAGGGGGCATGGATTGCATTTTGGGAATGGAGTTCATCACACGTAACAATGTGCTCATAGAAAGGCACAATAGGTTAATTAGGATCCCATCCAAGAATGGGATTGTGCGGGTGGAGGCACATGAAATGCCTAGTGTGGGTGGGACCACCATCCACTTGATGTTGGGCAAGAACTTGGAAAAAGAATGTGGGGGAGACTATGGCATGTAATGTGTGATGCGGGTGTTGGATGAGTTTGAACCAAAGGAGGCCACCAAGGTGGTGAGCCCCCACAAGTGCATCAAGCAAGTGTTAGAGGAATTCCCGAATGTGATGCCCGAAGAATTGCCCGATGAGTTACCCCCGAGAAGACAAGTGGACCATGCCATTGAGGTGGTCCCGGGAGTGGCACCTCCCGCCAAGGCCCCGTATCGAATAAGTCATGAAGAGTTAAAAGAGCTCAAGGTTCAACTCGAAGAACTCTTCGCGAAGGGATACATCAAGCCTAACAAGTCACCATATGGGGCGCCCGTTCTTTTTGTCCACAAGAAGGATGGGACTTTGAGGATCTGCGTAGATTATAAGGCCCTCAACAAGGTGACGGTGAAGAATCGGTACCCATTGCCTCGGATTGATGACTTGTTTGATCGGCTTTCGGGAGCCAAAGTGTTTAGTAGGATTAACCTACGTTCGGGGTATTATCAAATTTGAATTGCACAAGGGGATGAAGAGAAAACCACTTGTCGCACAAAGTATGGTTCCTACGAGTTCCTGGTGATGCCTTTTGGGCTCACCAACGCACCCGCCACATTTTGCACCCTCATGAATGACATTTTCCGAGAGTGGTTTGATGACTTTGTGGTCGTCTACATAGACAACATTTTGGTTTATAGCAACTCCATAGAGGAGCATGCGGAACACCTTCGAAAGGTGTTCCAAAGGTTGAAGGAAAACAAGTTGTATGCCAAGTTTGAGAAATGCGAGTTTGGAGTCTCGGAGGTGGA
>Ga0209611_10013947_pt1 | contig 10893 bp, 8 predicted proteins | sample S1TSphgellanicum_3_FD_187693 | JGI IMG/M metagenome (GOLD analysis project Ga0209611, IMG submission 187693) | Host-associated microbial communities from peat moss isolated from Minnesota, USA - S1T2_Fc - Sphagnum magellanicum MG (SPAdes) (version 2) | ecosystem: Host-associated > Plants > Peat...
CCCCCCCAAAACAATCTTTTTCTTTCTTCACCAAAACATTTTGGAAATAAATTCTGGAAATTTTTTATATAAGTGTAAATTTCAATTTTTTTTTTCTATTTTTCAGGAAATTTTTTGCCAAATTTTGGATAATTGCAAAAAGGGAAGGAAAAAAAAAAAAAACCTGGTAATACATCTGGTAAAGCATAAGAATACAATTGTTCTATTTTGGGAATATTCTTTGTGATGTTGGGCCCATTAAAGAGGCCCATTTGATCACCAAAAGAATAAATAAATAATTCTTCTTTGGGTGTCCACCACAACTAATTAAATTGAATCATATATAGTCCCCGCTTTACATTTTGTCTACCAAATCAATAATGTAAAAAAAATATTAATGGAACAAAGTGACATATAGTGAAAATTTATAAAATTTTATCTTTTGAAAAGATAAAATTAATTTTAAAAAATTAATATGTTCACAAAAAACAATTTAATTATCATCATTAGTAGTGCAAAGCAACACAAAACTCAAATTAAATATTAGATCATCTATTAAGAAAAACAAGCCATACAATAACAAGTTCATCACAAATGATGGTGTTGTTGTTTGAACCAAGTTTGCCAAAGTAATGGGACATCTCGATAACCATGTTTTTGCATCACAAGATGAAATTTCACAAAGTTCCACTACGGTGAAATATAGACAAAGTGATGAAAACATAATTGTCAATGAGGTGAGGTGATCACTATAGTGAAATGTAAACGCAGACGATTATGTTTCACACGACAACATAATTCTCAACATGTTCACTATAGTGAAATATCGATATTGACAATTATGTTATACCAGCCAAGGACGACAAAACCAACGATATTATAGAAATAGATACACTATAACATAATTGTCAATGTGATGTGATCATGGCATCATTTACATTGTCTTTGAAAATATCGTGATGGCACGATGTCAACTCCATTTGACATGAAATCCATAAGTGGTAGGGTAATGCGTGGGGTTGGGGCATTTTTGAAATAAGGTGCCTAGGATGAAGCAAATAGAACATCAAAAAGAAAAAAAAAGCTTTAACTACGGGAAATGTTCTTCACCTACGAATCTTATCCATTTTAAAGCATGAAGTGATCAACCTTATCAAAAGTTTGAGTGTAAGTAGATCGAGAGGTCAAGAAGGAGTAAGAGGGACCTTACAAACTATCATTTAAGAACAAAGGAAGTTTGCCTACTTATATAGGTGTAAGGTCTTTCTTATTATTAAATAAGAGGCATAAAAACCCTCCTTTAAAAAAAATTTAAAAAAGGATTTATATATCAAGATAAGTGTTTTTTTTTTTTTAATAATAAATTTATGATCATGTTTTAACCCTTTTTAATTGAGGGGCCTCTCACAATGCTTTTGGTAACATCAAAAGTCACTATGCTTTTGGTACCATTGAAAAGCTTTCATGAGGAATTGTGTATAGTGGAACATTTTGTAGTTTTCAAATCATTGGAACAAAAGTTATTGAATTTAGAGTGATTTTTTTTATTAAAAATTATTTCAATTTTTTATTTCAATTTTTTCAATCAATCAATTCGTTTTCATCATATTGGTCCTTTTGGTTGACTTTCACATCCCAAATCTCAACACTTGGGGCCAATGACACTTGAGTTCACACTTGGATCAATAAAGGGTGTTATTCACACTTGCTTCACACTTGGACCTATAAAGGATCCTATTCACACTTGCTTCACACTTGGGCCTACAAAGGGTCCTATGCACATTTGCTTCACACTTTGATGAATAAAATTGGAATCATTTCTACCAATCGATGATTTTTCATCATATGGATATTTTGTTTGTCTTTTGACATCACATGGAAAAATGCATAAGGAATATCCCATTGGCCATCCCATTTGCCTTTTCATATCATCACCCTTCACATTGGTTGTGTTTCTTAAAGCTTTGAAGAGATTTTTTGAAAAGTTGTATTTGTTAAAACCCTTGGGATGATCATACTTGGGCCAATGGCACAAAGGCCCATTAATATTCTTGGCAATAAAGTGCCCTCCAAATATACTAGATGAAATTTTGTTGAATGTTTGACAATTTTGTAATGAAATTTCCTCTATTTTGTGATGTGAGTTTTGGATGAAAAAATAAAACATGAACCCTAGTTGAAACGAACATGAATGAAAGTGTGTTCCTTTCACTAGTAAGCATAACCTATTTCTAAAGGTGGGTTTCAATTATATTTGTGATGTTATCTTGTTGGGAGGTGACAAATTGTTTTATCTTTGGATGTTTCATATTAGGCTTCATATGGATCTAATGCCTAAATGTTGAAATTGCTATAACTATCTTATTTTAGGATTATGTAACCCAATAGCCATAATGCACCATCCATTGAAACACCTTATGACTTAGTTGGAGATGAACCACAATTGAGTTACCAAGGTTTCACCTCAATAACTTGTCTCCCACTTCCATCTCACACTACTTATATCGTTATCTATGTACATGGGTAAGTATCATTGGTTGGTAGCTTAAAACTATAAATGATTATTATATGAGTAAGTAAGCCACTTGATGGGTACTAAGTATGTAAATGCATGTGGAAAGTTGGTATGTACATAATTAGTCACTGCACTTAGTTATGGGATAGGAGTATGACAAATGAATTTGTATGGTTGTATCTTAGAAAATGGGCCACATATGTGGATTTTTCAAGCATGGGTGAACTCATTAAAATGAACTTGGGGGTGTGCGCACCTAGCAAAATATGTTATATATTACTCACTCTTTGGCATTAAAAGGTTAGGAACACCCTAGGAACAAAAGAGACTTCCTAGGGGAACACAAAAAAATCCATAAACTTCACAATTGAACCTAATGAAGGTTAATTATACAAATTTTGAATTTTAAGAAATTACTTAATAATTGAACCCTATCTAAATGTACAAATGAGGCAATACATGGTGGGTTCATGGGACACACATCACCTTTTAATCCTAGACCACAAATTAAAAATTTAGTGTTGAACCTTCTTTATAAGATAATGTGGTTTTTCTCACACAAAAAGTCACAACTCATGACATATGTGAAATAAATTTTGTGGTTTCATTCATTACAATGTACAATATGTTAGTGTTTATTATGGCATATATTAGGTTAAAATGGCACACGTAACTTTGGAATTTCCATATTAATTTGGAAAAAGATGATTTTGGATTCAAACGTGCTCCATTGAGCAAGACACAATGTGTTTTTTTGAGTGCATACCTCCTAAGAATGTAGTAGAAATCCTCGATGGATTTCAATTTTGAGCAAATATAGTTTTAACTAAATATGTTGTCTTTCATGTTTAGGATATATAATCCCTAGTGCAACAATCATAATTTATACAAGGAACCAAGCTTTGAACTCATAAATAACTAAAGTTACATAGCTTGGGCATGTTGTAGTTGCACATTGGTCACTTCATCAAAGTCAATAGTATAATCACCCACCCAACTTCTATTGGAAACACAATTGTATGTTTGGTTCATTTATGTTGTCCATTACATTGGAATGTGAAGTGGTTATTTTCATTGGTAATAATGTTAATGATTACTATCATAGGATTACATCATGCCTAACCTCAACTATGGCATTGAATCATGAAATTTGAAGTTATTTGCACAAAGTAACAAGGTTTGAAATTTGCAACCACAACATAACAAAGAGTGAAAACACATTAAAGGGGCCAATAATATAATCATATCATTTTTATTTTTAAGGTGACAATGTTTGAATTTCAACCATATTATAACTTAGAGGATTTTCACAATGTTTTTACATATTATGGTAGGCCAAAACACAAAGAAATCAAATGTTAAAACAATTACATTTTTTGATTTCATATGATGTGATGTTAAAATATATTTTTGTAAAAATATATACATCACAATATATTAAAAATAAATTTCAAAAATGATTTAAATGATTTTTCATTTTTATGAAATTCATTATATTTATTAAATATTATGGTTTCATATGATTGGACTAGGTTTGTGAACCATGTGATGAGTTTGATAATTATCATATCACAAATGGATTTTTTTTAAAGTGATGATCATAAATATGTGATAAATTAAAATATTAACAAATAATTACTTTCAAATGGAACATACCAAGAAATGTGAAGTGGGACATTTTTTAAAACTTTTAATTCAAATGTTTCTAAGATGATTAATGCAAACCAAACATTAGTGTAGTTTGAAATTTAAAATAAACTATGTTATATTCTGTATATCACAAGTATACCCATGATCCCTTGAATTGAATCTTTGAATTTTTTTCAATAATATTAAATAAAATTTATTTAGTGAAAACCAAAAACAACTTTAACATCACAAAGGAACAAACCTTGCATCTATGAACAAGCTCATCTTTTTTCATTATACATTTGAGCTCCACATTGTTGCACACTACCAATGATGATCAACTAATTTTAATTTTTTATGTTTTCATATGGTTTTCAATAATTCATCATTATTTATGTCAATGTCCAATTTAATTTAGATTGATATATTTTTCTTGGACATGAAAATACATATGTTAGTTTGTTTTTCATATCCATGTTGGTGGATAGGGAAAAAGAGTGAGGTAGTTATAAAATGGAAATAGTTACTAGGAAAGGTGGGAGATAGTTATTAAGAAAATTCATAAAGGAAATAGTCATTTAAAAAAAAATGAAGTAGTTACGTTTGAAAATCAGGTAGTTATTTTTTAAATTGTCTTTGGAATGGTCCATGGACGACTATACGAAGAATTTTAAAGAATCCCCCATATACTAAATCCAATTACTCATCACTAGAATTTTACTTATACAGATTTCACTTGGGCTCCACATTACTACGTAGTACTACTGACAATTTTTCTTCTTATTATTTCCCATATGGTTATCAATAATTCATCATTATTTGTCAATGTCAAATTTAATTTCAATTAATATAAATATCTTGGACATGAAAAGGGACATGTAAATTTGTCTTTTCATATCCATGTTGGTGGGTAAGGAAAGGGGGTGAAATAATGATAAGGATAAGAAATAGTTATTAGGAAAGAACAAAAGTAAATATACTTGGAAATGTGTTTGGAATTGCCCAAGGATGAAGGATTATGCAAAATCAATAAGGAGCCTACAAAAGATTATAAAAAACCACCCATATATTAGTTCCTTGAAATTCTCATCACTAGAATTACCACAACATATTCAATAATAAACATGTACTGTATAATTTATATATATACATCAATTTATGGTCATAACAAAAAGAGTCAATATGTGTAGGCATTAAGTCCTTTCTAAAGATTACATTGAACATGTGGCCTTCATGTATTAGTCTTTAATACCAAAGTTGGCACTCATTCATATAGTTTTTTGGATTGGATATAAATATTGAGACCAAATGTGACCCATTAAATGATAAACATTTGAATTTTTGGCATCAAACATTGCATTGTAATCATATGTATAATTTGTTTTTTAACAATGATGACAAATTTTGAACTATTTTAATGATTAAGGACATTCGAAAATCAAAATCCAACTCAAAAATCAAAATCCAATCCTATCTAACCTAAAAGGATTTTTGAATGGTTCAACACATGTAAATCTCTTTTCAAAGTATATGAAAGATTGCAATAGATTTGAGAACATTTGGTGAAGGTTTGAGTAACAATTTTATTTATTTTTTTGATTTTATAGCATTGTTCAAAAAATGTTTTGTGTATGTTAAAGGACTTTAGCAATACAATGAATTAACTTCAAATTCATAAGATTTCAACTTCATGAATAAACAAACACAATTCCAAAAAATAGACAAATAATTCATTAAATACAATTGCTAGTAGGTCAAAATAATGAAGGTACACATTTTCACTACATTCAACAATTGCTTTAATTCCTTTTATTATGACTACACCCATCAATAGCTTATAAAAATGACAAACTTAAATGCCCTATCATTAAATGCAACAATGATTGATTTGGGAAGGTTAGTTGGGGTTTTAAATCCATGTAGCATTACAAAGTAACAAGTAACCTACTATATAAATGCACATTTGGGAGTAGACAAAAGTAGATGGACCTAATTCCACATGTGGTACCATTTCAAAATGATAGATCCAAAGGTGATCCTTATTATTAAAAATAATTATTTTATAATAAAATCAAATATAATGTACATAAAATGACAAAATGATAACATACTAGATCATTCAAAAGCAAACAATTTCAAAGGGATATTGTACCCACATGATAAGTTAACAATCCTCAAACTCAAAACACCCAATCGAATGCACTATATGAATCATTCCCACAACATGTGATCAATATAATGAGCATTCCGCTTGACCAAATAACATCTAATCTAATATCAAACCAATATATAACCATGCAATTGATATCAACATTAAAAATTTAGTATTAAGGACCTTATTAGTTTGGTTGACCTAAAGCAATACCAACCTTATACCAATATTAGCTTAATAAAGACCTAAGGTACTACTAGATATGTAATTGTTTTATACCAATTCCAATAATGGTTTATAATTATCTCATGTTAAGAAGAATCGATCTTGGACCTAAGGTAAACACACCCCATAATTGAACATTGATTCATTTCTTACTCAATTCTTGTCACTTTTGAGCAATCTTTATAGCTATCGGTGCACCAAGTGAAGGTCTACAATACCTTGTTGAATTCTAAAGACAATAAAAAAAAGTTTGAAAAGATTTGAACTTTTTGATACACTAAATGTTGAGTTGTCAATATGTTTACTTTAATATCGAGAGGACCGAACTAGGGCATGAAAGTGTGAAAAAAAACCCTTTGTACGTAGTCTATGAGGTTGGTATCAATGTTTTTTCTCTCAAATTTGTGAAGTAGGTGAGTTGGTGATTGTGCACAAGACAATACAAGACAATATAGCCAAATTTGGCTAGAGGCCAAAGGGGGGAAAGTAAAAAAACTTTAGGATTCCCCATGTAATTTGGCAACTTGTTAAAACTTGTTCTATGGTAACTTTAGATTTTTTTTCATTCAATAATGTGACAACTTTGGCCCTTTTTTTGAAAAAAACAAGTCGTTCATACCTTTAATTGTTTCTTCTTGTTTTTTCTCACCAAGTTGTGAAAACTCACCCAAAAACCACTAGTTAGTATGAGATTTTAAACTCTAAACACTTATAAAGTTAGAGCTAGGTTTTTGTTTTTCTCTTTTTTTTTAACTTAAACATGTCAAGATGGCACATATTTAAGTGTTAATAAGATTATCTATTTGGTTAAATTAACAAAGGAAAAAATCTTTCCAATGATGTGCTAACCAAACAAGGAGAGTTTTGTCCAAAAATAAATAAAAATTGTATGCAACAATTTTCCCATTTTTGAGGTAAATTGGTCAAGGGCTAAACCCCACCTAGTCATTGCTCCTAACCTAGTCCTTCTAGTGCAATGTAATAGGTGATGTTTAATCAATCTAGGTTACTAAATAGTAACGGGCTAGGTGCTACAAATTGAGTAGCTATTGCCCAACATGAGATTTTGTTTTTTTCAAGCACCAAATTACATGAGCATTGATTCATTGAAAATGTTGGAACCAACTCTTTTTAGCCCTATGTGAATTGAAACTTAGGCATGGGATAATTAAGGTGTAATCTTTTGGTGTGAGGCTTGATTGCATAAGTAATGCTTTTTTTTGTGGGTGCTCAAAAGCTTCGCCATATCGTCGAGCAAGAACTACCCTCTTCTAGATTGTTGTGTTCCAAATGCGTGATCTTGCTAATATGTTTACCAAACCCTCTAAAAATTATCAAGCTTATTCTTTACACCATTTTCATAAAATCCAATGATGCATTTCCATCATGTCTTAATATTTGCATAGATCCATGAAAAATTTAAGATTGTGACTCTTTTGGTAATGAAAATTACCTCCCAAGATATTGCACATATATACCAACAATTGGCATATATTAGCAAAAGAAATGTGGATTTTGGGCATGTTTATGAAGTAGAAAAAATTAGGTTTGGCAAATCTAAAATTTTCAAAACCTCACCCAAGAATCAAATTTTGGTTGATTTCAACAGTATTTAGTTTTTCTGGAACAATCACACTTCATTAGAAGAAAACCCTCATTTGAAATATAACCTCATCTATTCAATCCCAAGCACACCCAAATGTAAATTGATCAACAACTCGTTCTACCCATTGATTGTTCCCAGGCTTATTGCAACCAAGAACCTCTTACAAAGTTACAAAACCTCTTTTACTACATTCGCGCATGCAATCAATCGGGTTTTGCAATTCCTGCTGATTATGAAAGAGTATGTCAGTTGATACTCAATTCCTTGAGACATGGCCACACTCTAGATATAACAGTGCCACACCTGTGCTTCTTCTGCATTCGGCTCTCTTGTTTCCGTCTCTCACAGAGCTTGCAATTCAGTGAGGCTATGTTGATCCAATTTGGCTGCTGTTTGTTAAGAACCCAATAGATCCTTTCCTTTGCAACACAGGTGCAGCTGCTGCAACAAGGGCAGGGTTTAGGGTTTGGATCAGGCCCTGAACCAAGATAGATCCAGATACAATGCAACACGTTGCCTGTTTTCAATCAGCTGAACTCCAGGAGATTACTGTTTTGCTTTGGGTCAACTTGTTTGGCTTTCAAGTCGCTTTGGGGATGATCTCGATGTGGAACAATAACTTGACACCCTCATACTCATTCCCCCTTTTATCGAGTAATTGAATACAACGGTAGCCTGTTTTGAGCTCAGAAACCGGGATGCATGTTTGCCCTGCAAAGTCATCCTTGGCAGTCCTATCATACTCATGGACTTCAACACGAAGCAATGCTAATTCTGGCACTGTCAATTCAAATTCAAACTGTTCATCCCATCTTGGCATCCATTCGTCCTCAATGGTTCGTGTCCTCTTCATCCCAGAATCTGCAGGTACTCCCGCAATTCCAACCTGACAAGACAAAAAATCCCGCAGCTCTCCACCCCCTCAGAAATCCTAAAGTTAACATCATCAATTCTGAGTTGAAACATTCTATGGAATGGTTTAACTGCTGCCCTTTATGTTGGGTAAGGTGCTAGGCAAGCCTGTTAGGACGAACTAGGTGGTGGCAGATTCAATGATTTTGAAAAAGATAATAATCTTCAACAGACACATTTCAGCCATGATTATGAGTGTATGTCTAATCATCACCAGAAAGATTATGTCATATAATGTGGGTCAAGAAAATGACATAATTTGCCACCCTGGAACTTAATGTATAAGAACCACATCCTCCTCCTTGTACAAGACAGACATGCACCTCAGAATGCAGCAGAGATGGTATGTCAAATGCCCACTAGCATCTTTGTGCAGTATATGCAACTGGTCTACTATTTTGAGAATCATGAAGCTGGGTTAACTGAAATACAGAGTTCAAATCTACTTGGGAATTTGATCACTTACACGGGTGTAGAAATCTGGTGGAGAATAACGATCAAAGTGGTTTTTGCCAAATTTTTCGAACCAACCATACCCTGAAATCACCTTCACCTGAACAACAATTGGAGGGCCATTTTATCAACAAAAATTGCTTCCAAGTAAAATTTATTCTAAGAAAAAAATGTATTGTGTCCAATAACTGCCAAATTCCTTTTTGGAAGTGTGAGAAGCAAATTTCATTGCATTACCTTCAGTGTTGTTTTGGGAGGGTGTGTCTCATGAGGATTAAAAACCCTAACCCCATCTCCACTCTCAAGCAGAAACTTTGGCTTTTTCACATACCCACATCCTCCATTTGCCCTGAACAAACCCTGGGCGAGCCAAAGAGGTCTTCCATAGCCCTAGGGATACACAACAAGCAAACAGCATAAGGAATTCTTTTGAGCCAGTTTTGCTCATTCTTTGGCATGGAAGAAAGTGCTCAGACTAAATGCTCAAACTCATTATGGCAAACAACAACAAAATCATTTCAGAGACAAAACACGTTGCCAAATTACTTTTATTTTTATTTTTTAAGAGTTTTGCAAAGTCTTCTAACCTGCATGTTAAAAGCTACCATTTGAGCTCCATGAGTCCATGCTAAAAGTGGACTGTAATTGGAGGAATCAACTCTGAATCTCTTTGGGTATACCCTAACAATGTTTCGCTGTGTGAACCTGGCAATTACAAATCAAATGATCAGTACTAGAGCAAAGACCAGAGGCAGGCACACAGATGTGCCCAATAGCCCAAAACAGAAAGCACAGTAGTATTACCTTGAAAAAACCCGAATCTAGACTTTGGAAGTTGCTGACAGCATTGACAGAAATTGCAACCATTTGCACAAGGGGTGTTTTGGAAATAGTAGAGAGGAGTTTGAATTACAAGACTAGATCATTGGGATAAGACTTAGCAACTTTCTCCAGTACTTGTTCACTGAGACTGATGCGCCTCACCGCCGCTTCTTTAAGTGTCAAAACCTGATGTATTGAAAAGCCTGAAGGTTTTCCTGACCGAATGGTAATCAGGCGAGTGTAAGATGAATTGATTTTACCATTAGGTATATTTTCTTCAATCATTTCATCATCATCATCATCAACAGCAGTCACTGCCATTGCTTGCTCCAGCAGACCATTATTGGATGCAGTAATGTTTGGAACACATGATGATACTTCCTGTGACCCTCGAAAGGGCAAAAAACAAAAGAAACAAGACAAGTACATTGAGCCAATGGGATTTGCAGAGATAAAACTCCACAACAGCAAAGTATATTGGAAAAGACAAAAGACATCGAAAGAGAATGTTTAGTTTTGAAGAAGAAGTACCAGTGTGTCATCTTTGTCAACAGGAGGATGAGGAGCTTGATCATGACAAAACCCTGGGTTTTCCTGCCC
>Ga0209611_10013949_pt1 | contig 10891 bp, 9 predicted proteins | sample S1TSphgellanicum_3_FD_187693 | JGI IMG/M metagenome (GOLD analysis project Ga0209611, IMG submission 187693) | Host-associated microbial communities from peat moss isolated from Minnesota, USA - S1T2_Fc - Sphagnum magellanicum MG (SPAdes) (version 2) | ecosystem: Host-associated > Plants > Peat...
GGTTGGGCGTGGTCGGGTCGTGGATGGCGAAGAACACGTCGAGCAACTCGCGAAAGCCCAGCAGGCCCGGATCGAACTCGACCCGCACCACCTCGGCGTAGCCGGTCTCGCCGCGGCAGACCTGGCGGTAGTCGGGCCGCTCGGTATGGCCGTTGGAGTAGCCCGATTCGACGTCCGCGACGCCGCCGAGCTCCTCGAATACCGCTTCGAGGCACCAGAAACAGCCGCCGGCGAGCGTCGCAAACTCGTTCCCGGGGCGGGGCGCGGATCCAAGGGCTTGGCGGATGGACATGGTGGGCTCCTCGCGATTGCCGGTCCGGACCGGGCACATGCCGCAGCCCCCGGCCTTCCTGGAACTTTCCGGCACGCGGGCCGGCGTCCTGCAGGCTGCGGCAGCGGCCACGGAGGCCATCTGCCGGCAGCGCACACCGGTTGGAGCTAGCTTACGCCTGCCGGCGGATCCGCGTTATTGCAGCGCAATTCCGGCCTTGCGGGTGTTAAAGGCGGGTGGCCGGCATGCCGAAAAACGGCTGGGGGGATCTCTTCCCCCGAGGGCCGCAGTGTCCCGGCGTGCGACGCACGGCCGGCAGGCGGACCTGCGCCAGCCGCGGGCGATGTGCGCCCGAGGTGCCCGGGTCCAAGGAGCAAGACGATGACCTTCATCAAGCAATACCTCATCCGGCTGTCCCATTGCGACCCGACGGGCACGGTCTTCTATCCCAACTACTTCCACATCTTCAATGCGCTGGTCGAGGACTGGTTCTACGAGGCGATCGAGATACGCTTCGACGATTTCCTGATGGCGCGCGGCCTGGCCTTGCCGACGGTGCGCATGGAGGCGACCTTCGCCAAGCCGACGATGATGGGCGAGACCGTCGACTTCTGGCTGACCCTCTCCCACGTCGGGCGCACGTCGGTGCGCTTCACGATGGGCGTGGACAAGGACGGGGAACAGCGCGTACGCATGAACCGCATCGCCGTGTGCACCTCGCAGGAAACGCGCAAGGCGACCAGCATCCCCGACGACGTGCGCGAGCGGATGCTGGAGTTCATGCGCGAGTAGGCCGGCCGCCTGCGCATCGCCCCGCGCATCGCCCCGCGTATCATCGCTGCGGCGCGCCCCGAGGGGCCCCTGGGCAGGCCGGGGTCCCGCCGGGAGCGCGAGGCTACCGCGGAGATGCCCATGAACGACAGCGCGCGCGTACCGTCCGAGACGGCCGGATTCCACTGGGACGACCCCCTGCTGCTCGAGGACCAGCTCAGCGACGACGAGCGCCTGGTGCGCGACTCGGCGCGGCGCTACGCCCAGCAGCGCCTCGCGCCGCGGGTGCTGGAGGCGTTCCGCAACGAGACGGCGGACACCGCCATCTTCCGCGAGATGGGATCGCTCGGCCTGCTGGGCGCGACCCTGCCGGCCGAATACGGCGGCGCCGAGATGAACTACGTCTGCTATGGCCTGATCGCGCGCGAGATCGAGCGCGTCGACTCGGGCTACCGCTCGATGATGAGCGTCCAGTCATCGCTGGTGATGCTGCCGATCCTGCGCTTCGGCACCGAGGCGCAGCGGCGCAAGTACCTGCCCGCGCTGGCCAGCGGTGCCGCGATCGGCTGCTTCGGCCTGACCGAACCCGACCACGGCTCCGATCCCGGCAGCATGTCGACACGCGCGCGCACGGTGCCGGGAGGCTTTCGCGTGAGCGGGGCCAAGACCTGGATCTCCAATTCCCCGATCGCCGATGTCTTCGTCGTGTGGGCCAAGAACGATGCGGGCCGGATCCGCGGCTACGTGCTGGAAAAAGGCGCCGCCGGGCTGAGCGCCCCCGCGATCCACGGCAAGGTGGGCTTGCGCGCGTCGATCACCGGCGAGATCGTCATGGACGAGGTGTTCGTCGCGGCCGAGCAGGAACTGCCCGGTGCCGACGGCCTGCGCGGGCCGTTCACCTGCCTGGACTCGGCACGCTACGGCATCGCCTGGGGCACGCTCGGCGCGGCCGAGGCTTGCTGGCACACGGCCCGCCAGTACACGCTCGACCGCAAGCAGTTCGGGCGCCCGCTGGCGGCCAACCAGCTCATCCAGAAGAAGCTCGCCGACATGCAGACGGAGATCGCCCTGGCCATCCAGGGCTGCCTGCGCCTGGGACGGATGAAGGATGCCGGCACGGCCGCGGTCGAGATCACCTCGATCATGAAGCGCAACTCGTGCGGCAAGGCGCTGGACATCGCCCGCATGGCGCGCGACATGCTGGGTGGCAACGGCATCAGCGACGAATTCGGCGTGGCGCGCCACCTGGTGAACCTGGAGGTCGTGAACACCTACGAAGGCACGCACGACATCCACGCGCTCATACTGGGCCGCGCGCAGACCGGCATCCAGGCCTTCTTCTAGATCGCGAGCGCCCCGCGGATGGGGCGGCGGCGACCGTCCTCAGGCGTAGGCGTTGAGCCGCGTGCCGACCGAGCCCGAGGTCGCCAGCGCCGGCGCCTGCGGTATCGACTGCACCAGCGCGAGGGCATTTTGCCCCTCGGTACTGAGGACCGCGCCCAGCACCGCCGTCTGGATGCTGCCGGCGGACGAACTCTGGGTCGCCGCGACAGCCGTGTCCACGGCCGAGTTGTTGCTGATGTTCATGGGCACTCCCCGTTCGTATGGTCTTGGTGTACTCATCGGCATCGCGGCGCGCAACTTGAGGTGCACGTCGATGTGCGTCCGGTCCTGGCGCGCCGCACCCGCGTCGTGCATCGGGACCCGATCCCGGTGCGCAAGCCTGCGCCGCCCCCGTGCCTGCGGGCGGCAGCACCCGACCGATCCGGCGCGCGCGGGCCCGCGCAGTGTCCAAAAAAAGCGACAGTCGGGCCACGGGGCTGACAAAGAAAAACGAGTGCGCTTAAACTCAAGTCAACAAGTTCGGCCAATTTGTAGTTGTTCATAAAAAATACCCTTGGCTGGTTGGCCCGCGTTCAAGCAATAGTTTCAGGTTTGCTTCCGTAGCAAGCCTGGAGGGGGCGGCACATGCTGAGGGTTCCGGCGCGTTGGTCGTGCGTAGCGAGGCAAGCGGCTGCGCGCCGGGCGTTTGCTGCCAGGGCAAACGCCACCGTGGGCGCGCGCGGCATCCGTGCGCTCGCCACGGTCCGCCGTCCCCATTCCCATCCCGATCACGGCGCCGGCGTGGCCTTGCCCGCTCGCGCAAGGCCCGCCATGCGCGCCATCCTCCTGCCGCGCGCCGGCCGGCACATTCCTGCCCGGCCGGTTTCCAGCAAATGACCAACACCCCGGCGCGAACGCCGACGATATCGAAAGGAGCGTCCTTGTCACATTCCCTCCGCGCCCCCATCCTTGCGCCGCTCGCGCTGCTCGTGGTCAGCCCCTGCGTCCTTGCACAACAGGCGCCGGCGGCGGACCAGCCGGCCGCCGCGGTGACTGCGGCCCCGGCCGCCACGCCCGCCGCCGCCGCCCCCAAGACGGACCAGCTCGAATCGATCTCGGTCAACGGCATCCGCAAGGGCGATCTCATCATGCCCACGACGGTCACCTCGACCTCGGCCTTCGGCCTGGACCTGGGCGTCATGGATACGCCGCGCAACAACACCGTGCTGTCGCACGCGCAGCTCGAGGCCCTGAACGTGCAGAACCCGCAGGGCTTCTCGTTCCTCACCGCGAGCAGCTACAGCGACGCGTCCTTCGGCGTGCCCAACATCCCGCGCATCCGCGGCCAGTACGGCGACGTATTCTTCAACGGCATGCGCGACAGCTTCACGAGCAACGGCTACGGCGCCCCGATCAGCTTCAACAGCGTGGACCAGATCGACATCACCAAGGGTCCGGCGAGCGTGCAGATGGGGCCGGGGGCAGGGGTGGGAGGCGCCGTCGACATCTCGACCAAGTTGCCCAGCAGCTCGCACCTGGTCGGCAGCGTCTCGGCCGAGTTCGACACGCTGGAGAAGCGCCGCTTCAACGTCGACATCGGCGGCCCGGCCGCCCAGAACCTGAGCTACCGCCTGAGCTACACCGGCGACCTGAGCGGCAGCTACTACAGCGGCATGTACTTCCACCAGGAGTCGCTGTACGGCGCCGCCGTCGCCAACATCACGCCGCGGTACACGGTCCAGTTCAACAGCGAGTACGTCGATGCCCGCTTCAAGGAGGACGACGGCATCAACCGCGTCAACCAGGGCTTGATCGACAACGGCGCCTACCTCACCGGCTCGGTGACGCCGGCCGCGATCATCGCCTCCGGGGGCTATCTCACGCCGATAACGCTGGGAAATCCAACGCAGCTGGGGCGGACGACCATCATCGACGAATCGCCCGGAACGCACGCGCGCGCGCTCAAATACAACGCGCAGCTGATCCAGACCTACGAGGTGGGCGACGGCCTTTCGGTGGTGAACAACACCTTCTACAACTTCATCAACCGTTCCAACATCATCCCGGACTACTACGCCGATACCGCCAGGGACAGCTACACGCTGGAGAACAAGACCGACATCAAATACAAGTTCGCCACGCCGTTCGCCGGCCTGACGCTGGACCAGTCGATCGACGGGGGCGTCACCTTCCGCTATGCACACGTCAACACCGTCCAGGATTTCGCGGTCGAGCCCATCAGCCTGTTCGATCTGAGCGGGGCACCGCAGTCGTGGGTGGTACCCGACGCCGTGCAGGGCTACAACGGCGCGGTTCCGTATACGGCGGCCTTTGGCGGCACGCAGTACGGCGTGCCGGCGCGCAATTCGCTCTACCTGAACAGCACGATCGTCTCCAACCTGTACGACGCGGCCGCGTTCGTCGAGCACCGGATCGAGCTCACGCCGCAGCTCAGCGTCATGTATGGCCTGCGCATGGACGCGGTACACCTGCTCGAGTTCGATCCGCTGGGCGGCCCTGGCGTATCGTCGTCGACGGGCCCCGTCTACGGACTCGCACCGGGACTGCCCAGCTCCGAATCGACACCCTGGTACACGCTGGGTAACGGGAACATCAGCCCGGTTTTCCATCCGACGTCCTGGTGGTCGACCTACCTGACCTACAACTTCGCGCAGTACGTCAATACGACCGCCAACGACGGCGCCGTGGGCACCTTCGGCGAGAACCCCGCCGCGACCCTGCGCCAGAACACGCGCCTGGAGGAGGCCGGCAGCAAGTTCGACCTGCTCGACAAGAGCCTGTTCGTGTCCGCGGCGATCTACCAGCAGTCGCGCTCCGTTCCCACCGGGCCGGCCAATACGGTGCCCGACTACGCCCACATCAAGGGGCTCGAACTGGAGGCCAACTACCAGCCCAACAACCGGTTCTTCGCCACGACCAGCTACTCGTTCCAGCGCACGGTGCTCGACTCGCCGGCCGGCTTCTACAACTTTCCCGCGCAGCCGGGGCTCAACTACGACGGTGCCGGAACCTACGCCCAGTTCTACCCCGGGCAGACCTTCAAGGATCCGGGCATACCGCAGCAGCTGTTCAACGTGCTCGTCAACTACAAGGACCCGTCCGGGTTCGGGGGGCAGACCAACCTGCAGGTCATCGGTCCGATCGAGACCACCCAGTCCGGCCAGCTCAACCTGCCGGCGATGCTCGCGGCGGTGCAGTCCTATCCGGGACTGAACTCGCTGCAAGGCTTCGTGCCCGCCAACGTGCTGGCCAACGGCGGCTACTACAAGTCGCCGACCATACCCTGGCAGTACACGATCAACGCGGCGGCGTTCTACAAATACAAGAACTACATGGTCAAGTTCGCGATCTACAACCTCACCGACCGGCGCAACCTCACCAACGACATCCCGTTCTACGGCAACGATTTCATCACCGTGAGCCCGCCGCGCAGCTACGACATCACGCTCAAGTACACGTTCGGCTGATCGTGGACATGGCCGCCGGCCGCCGGCAGGCAAGCGCGTGGTGGGTCGCCGCAAGGCCGGCCGCTGCGGCGCCGGCCGGCCTTGCGGCGGGCGGCTAGCCGGCTGTCGATGGAGGCGCGGTCAGGTCGCGGCGAGGCTGCCGGGAGCGGCGAACGGCGCGGCGAACGGCGCAGCAGACTACGCAGCAAACTGCAGGAACGTCGCCTGCAGTTGCTGCACCCAGGCGTCGCGCACGGCCTGCGGCACGAAGCTCGCCTGCAGGCTGTTGGCGGCCAGCGCGTAGGCCTGCTCGGCGCCCATGCCCGTGGCCGCGAACAGCTGGACGAAGTTCTCGTTCAGGTAGCCGCCGAAGTACGCCGGGTCGTCCGAATTGACCGTGACCATCAGCCCGGCCTCGAGCAGGCTGGCCAGGTTGTGCCGGCGCAGGTCGTCGAACACGCAGAGCTTGACGTTGGACAGCGGGCAGACGGTGAGCGGCGTGCGCTGCGCGGCCAGGCGCTGCATCAGGCGCGGGTCCTGCACCGCCTGGACGCCGTGGTCGATGCGCTCGACGTGGAGCCGGTCCAGCGCCGCCCATATGTACGCCGCCGGCCCTTCCTCGCCGGCGTGGGCCACGACGTGCAGGCCCAGTTGACGGCAGCGGGCGAACACGCGCTCGAATTTTTCCGGCGGATGGCCGAGCTCGCTCGAATCGAGGCCGACGCCGATGAAGCGGTCGCGAAACGGCAGCGCCTGCTCCAGGGTCTCGAAGGCCGCCTCCTCGCTCAGGTGGCGCAGGAAGCAGAGCAGCAGCGTGGCGTCGACGCCGAGCCGGGCGCGGGCATCCGTGCACGCGCGATGCAGGCCGGCGATCACGGTCTGCATCGCCACGCCGCGCCCGGTATGGGTCTGCGGGTCGAAGAATATCTCGGCATGGACGACGTGGTCGGCGGCGGCGCGCTCCAGGTAGGCCCAGGCCAGGTCGTAGAAGTCCTGCTCGTGCAGCAGCACGGCGGCACCGGCGTAATAGATGTCCAGGAAGCTCTGGAGATTGCTGAATGCATAGGCCGCGCGCAGCGCGTCGACATCGGCATAGGGCAGGCGCAGGCCGTTGCGCCGTGCCAGCGCGAACATCAGTTCGGGCTCGAGCGAACCTTCGATGTGGATGTGCAACTCCGCCTTGGGCATCCGGCGCAGCAGCTCGGGAAGTCGTTGCGCCGGCACGCGCGGGACCTGGTACATCGCGGTTCTCCTTCGTGGGGGATGCCTGGGCAAGACCGATGCGCCGCCAGCGGCAAAAGTTTACCCCGCGCGGCCTGCCGCCGCGCGACGGCGCTGCCGATGCGGCAGCCGTGACCACGGATGGAGAAGCGCCGGATGCGGAGAATCCCAGCAGCCCTCTTGTGCGCGTTATCCGCGCTATGCGCGTCGGGTGCGGCACTGCTGGCCGTCGCGGCACCGGTCGCGCAGGCCGCCGAACGGCGCATGGTCGTCATCGACCAGGACGGATCGGGGCCGGGCGGCTCCAACATGATGTCGATGATGGCGCTGCTGCAGTCGCCGCTGGTGGACGTGCTGGGCATCACGATCGTCACCGGCAACAGCTGGCGCGACGACGAGGTACGGCACACGCTGCGCATGCTCGAACTGCTCGGGCGCAGCGATGTCCCGGTCGCCCCTGGCGCGGTATTCCCGCTGGTGCGCACCCAGGAGGAGACGCGGCTGGCCACCGCCCTGGTCGGCCAGGTGGGGTGGCTGGGCGCCTGGGGCCAAAGGCCGGACAGCCTGGCCGCGCAGGGCGGCGGCCTGGTCGAGCCCGACAAGCCCCGGACGGTACTGGGTCCGTTCGATACGCCACCGCTGGCCGAGGGCGAACCCCGCACCCGGCCATTGGACGAGGACGCGGCGCACTTCCTGATCCGCCAGATACACGCCCACCCGCACCAGGTGACCGTCTATGCCGCCGGGCCGCTCACCGACATCGCGCTCGCGATCCGCATCGATCCGCACTTCGCCGAGCTGGCGCGCGCGATCGTCATCATGGGCGGCAGCATCGATCCGCATACGGACGATCCCGAGTTCAACAACAGCCCGCGCCACGAGTTCAACTTCTGGTTCGATCCCGAGGCGGCGCGCATCACGCTGCGCGCGCACTGGGCGCGGATCGACCTGACGACGGTCGACGTCTCGATCCATGCGATGTTCACGCAGGAGATGGTCGACGCGATCGCCGCATCGCCCCAGCCCGCCGCGCGCTACATCGCCGCCTACTCGAAGGAGCGCTATTACCTCTGGGACGAGATCGCCGCCTGCGCCTGGCTCGAGCCCGGCATCATCACCCGCGAGCGCGAGGTCTACCTGGACGTCGATGTCGACCACGGGCCGGCCTACGGCGAGACGCTGACCTGGAGCAAGGCGCTGCGGCCGTCGACCGACCTGCAGCTCGTGCACGCGCAGCTCGACCTGGACGTGCCGCGATTCCGCAAGTATTTCATCGACCTGATGTCCGCGCCGGCGCCGCTGCGGCATTGAATCGGGCGGCCCCGGCGCCGCCCTCAGATGGACGCTTTCGCGGACGGATAGTCGAGCACGTAGGCCTGCTCCAGCCGCGCCTCGTCGCAGTTGTCGCCGGGGCCGGCGCGGTCGATGACGAGGAAATCGCTGACCTGCTCCACGGCGATCAGCGGGTGGTGCCAGACACCCGGCGCGTAGTTGACGCCCTGCCCGCCCTGGGCCAGGAAGGCGTGCAGCCGGCCCGGGGCGGACGCCTGCGCACCGGCCTCGGCCACGACGACCAGGTAGGGCCGGCGCTGCAGCGGCATGAACGCCTGGCTGCCCAGCCGATGGCGCTCCAGCATCGTGATCGGCAGCGGAAACGGGCGCGGCTGCCCGCGGAAGATGCTGACGATGACCCGGCCCTGCGGGCCCGCATCGATGCGGGCGAGGTCATGGTAGCGCTCGGTCGTGCCCCCGTTGATCGGATAGTGGTGCGCGCCTTCGCAGGCGAGGACCTCGCCGAACGGTGCGAAGGCCTGCGCCGACAAGGGCTGCAGCTCGAGCGCGAGCGGGCGCGCGTTCACGCGCGCTCCCCCCAGAGCCGCAGGCGCGATACGCCGCCGTCGGGGTGCACGTTGAAGCGCACGTGGGTGATCGGGCCCAGATCGACGCAGCCCTGCTCGAAACCGTGGATCGCGTCGGCGCCGAGCGCGGTCTCGGGCAGCAGCGTGGCCCAGAACTGGGACTGGGCGACGATCGCGGCAACTGCGGCGGCATCCGCGGGGGCGTCCGCTGAGGCCGGCGCTGCGGCGGACACCTGGGCGCCCTGCAGCGAGCAGCGGTCGGGGTAATTGCCCTTGAAATGCGCGGTGTCGACCTCGATGCGGCGCACGCGGCCGGGCAGGCCCAGCGCCAGGATGCACCAGTCGTGCCCGGGCTCGCGGCGCCGGCGCGTCTCCCAGCCGTCGCCCATGTCGGCGCCGCGCCCGGGGAGCAGCAGGTTCTCGCAGCGCCCGAAATGCGCGTCGTTCCAGGCCAGCGGGCGGCCGCCGTGCACGGCGGCGAGCAGGTCGACCAGGCCGTCCGGACCGGAGCGCACGGTGGCCGGGGACGGACGACCGTACACCCGGAAGCGGGCCACGCCGCCGTCGGGGAGCATGTTGAGGCGGACGTGGGCGTAGATGGCGCCCGATGCCGGCGCGCGCAGGAAGTGATGGCGGTCCCCCGACAGCGGCGTGGGCGGCACGATGGCGGTCCAGCTCGCCGCGAGCTTCGGGTCCGCGCCCGGCGGGCAGCCATCGACGCTGGCGGCCGGCGGGTAGTTGCCGGTGAAGTGGCTGGTGTCGACGTCGAAGCCATCGATCCACCCCGGCACGCCCAGCGAGACGACGCACCAGTCGTGTCCGGGGCCGCGGCGGCGGCGGCTCTCCCAGCCGTCCATCCACTTGCCGTGATCGTCGTATTTTCCGGGGATGAAGACCGCCGCACCGGGCTGCAGCATCCTTTCCTTCGGGGCGAAGAAGTCGTCGGAGCAGTCGAGCGCGCGCGCGCCGAGGCGGGCATCGGCCAGGTTGAGGCCCGAACGCGCCCAATCCGGCAGCTCGGCAGGCGGGGCGGTCACGGCGCTCTCCAGTCTATTCATGGGACGGATGATAATCGTCCGCGCCCCGCGCCCAGCGGTCCAGCACGCTGCGCTCCGCTTCGGTGGCCTGGGTGACATTGCCCAGCGGCATCGCCCGCAGCTGCACGGCCTGGACCCAGATGCGCTGGCGCTGGGCGCGGATGCGCTCCGGCGTGTCGAGCAGGACGCCCGCCGGCGCCGACGCCACCAGGCTCGGGTGTTCGGCGTGGCATACCGCGCAGCGCACGGCGACGATCGCCTGCACCTGGGCGAAATCCACCGGCGGCCCGGCGAGCGCCGCGGGCGCGGCGGGCACGAACCACGCGGCCACGGTGGCGAGCAGCGCCGCCCCGGCCAGCGGGTAGCGCCACTGTGCCCTGCCATGATGGCGCTGGTTGAAATAGTGGCGGATCAGCGCGCCCGCGAGCAGGATCAGCGCCAGCCCGGCCCAGGCGTAGTCGTGCGCGTAGACGGAGGCGTAGTGGTTGCTGATCATGCAGAACAGGACCGGCAGCGTCAGGTAGTTGTTATGGACGCTGCGCTGCTTGGCGCGCTGGCCGTAGACCGGGTCCGGCACCTCGCCCCGCTGCATCTGCGCGAGGATCTTCTTCTGCCCGGGGATGATCACGAAGAAGACATTGGCCACCATGGCGGTGCCCATCATGGCCCCGACGTGGATGACGGCGGCCCGCCCGGACAGGCATTGCATCAGGCCCCAGGCCACGGCAACGACGAAGCCGTAATAGGCGGCGCCGAGCAGCAGCGGGCTGCGCGCGACCAGCAGGCGGCACAGGCCGTCGTAGACCAGCCAGCCGAGCGCGAGGCAGCCCAGCCCGACGACGACCGACCCTGCCGGCGTCAGCGCCGTGCGCGCCGGATCGAGCATCCACGTCGAGGCCTGGAAGTAATAGAGCACGGACAGCAGCAGCATGCCCGTGAGCC
>Ga0209611_10013950_pt1 | contig 10891 bp, 12 predicted proteins | sample S1TSphgellanicum_3_FD_187693 | JGI IMG/M metagenome (GOLD analysis project Ga0209611, IMG submission 187693) | Host-associated microbial communities from peat moss isolated from Minnesota, USA - S1T2_Fc - Sphagnum magellanicum MG (SPAdes) (version 2) | ecosystem: Host-associated > Plants > Peat...
TTAGGAGATAGTATATATTGGAGTGGTTTTGAGTGGTCTTTCATTCTTTCCTTTCATGGTTTTTGAGTGCACATAGAACCTTCAAGCTTTGTTAGTTGTTGCAAGCCATAGTTTTGTGATTGTAGCATTTGAAGCATACAACCTTTGTAATCTTCTTGTTAATTAATACAATTGTTCCATTTCATGAACCTTGAAGCTTTCATTTCTTGCTTGTTTTCAAGTTATTTCCAATAACATTTTGAACACAAATGCTACAACAAACATTTATCTCAAAAGATTCAAAGGTTTGGAAGAAATCTTTGACACCTCACGTAAACTTGAAAAAAAAAAACTTCTAACATTTGCAAATCTTTTATCGCACAAGCTTGAAATTTCACTTGAAACTTACAACAATGGGAAAAACTCTCTTTGACACATTTGTAATTTGATGCTTTCAACAACTGGAAGAACTTTATTCCACACACCTCAATCTTTCAATAAATTAAAGAACTTTCTTCCACACACTTTTTCAAACTTCAAAGTTGAAATTTTCAACAACTTGGAGAACTCTCTTCCAAACACTTTCACCTTAAAACTTGACATTTTCAAAAACTTGAAGAACATGTTTTCCACACTTGAAAAACTTATAACACTTTGAAGAAATTTCTTCCACACCTCCCACTCACTTGGAAATGGACTCCTATTCTACTCTCTTTGCAAACTTGCAAATTAAAAGTTGTCCCTTAAAAGGATTCTCATTAATGCAAGGATATAACGAATTGACACAAACTTTGCAATGGGTGCAAAGTTTTGTTGTAATCAACTCTAAATGTTTGGGTGAAACCTCTTGTCGCAAGTTTGGCCTTATAACATTCAATTTCATCATCAACCCTATGTTTGATTTTGAACACCCATTTGCAAGAAATAAGCTTCCTACCCTTGGGGAGTGGCACCAAGGACCAAGTGTTGTTGACAACAAGAAAGTCATTTTTTTCTTGCATGACAATTTCCCACTTCTTTGCATATTCACCTTTCAATGCCTCTTCCACAGTTTAAGGTTTTTTCGAAAAAGCGATATTGGCCCGTTCCACCTCTTTGGTGGCAACCCACCAATCACAAGGCCACTCTTTATATTGTCTTTGGGGCCTTTTTCTTCGTCCATCTTGTTGTGGTTCATTCAAACCCTCATTTTACGATGGAACAAATTCTTCTTCCGAAGAAAAGTTTGATGTAGATTCATCACCTTCCACGTCTTATGCTCGTCTTTCCTTCAAGGATATAGGATTAACATCCTTAACAAGTTCATCATCATTCACAACTTCATCCACAACTTGTTCTACTTGGTTTGAAGGGGGTATTTTATCATGAACACCTTTAACTTCTTCCGTCCCTTCAAGGAACATAACATCTTGACTCTTAATGATCCTTTTGGTTTCTACACACATTGAACGATATGATTTGCTCCCTTCATAATACCCCAAAAACACACAAGGTATGGATTTGGACTCTAATTTGCTTCTCTTTTCATGACGAATGTGCGCAATTGTTTTACAATCAAAAACTTTCAAATGAGATACATCGAGCTTCATATTTGTCCATGCTTCTTGCGGGATCTTTGAATCAAAAGCATTAGTTGGGCATCGATTCTTGATGTAAATCGTCGTGTTCACGACCTTGGCCCAAAATTCCAAGTCAAGTCCTTGTGCACGAATCATGTTTCTAGCGCATTCCATGATGGTTCTATTGGTTTATTTTGAAACTACATTTTGTTGTGGTGTGTAAGGTGCACTTGTTTGTCGTTGGATTCCACACTCATGCAAAAAATTATTAAACTTTTTGGACACAAAATCTATTCTATTGTTGGATCACAAGGTTTTGATTTTCATGTTGGTTTGATTTTCCACTAAAGCCTTGTATGCCTTGAATTTGTCAAACACTTCTCCTTTCATTTTCAAAAAGTAAACATGAGTTTTTTTTTGAAAATCGTCGATGAAGGTGACAAAGTATTGTGCTCCACCACGAGATGTGGTCTTCATTGATTCACACACATCGCTATGCACAAGTTCCAAAAGCTTGAAAACCTTTCTCTTTCATCCTTAGGAAAAGATATCCTTTGATGTTTGCCTTCAATGCAAAGCTCACACACATGGTGCAATGGCACTTCTTTCAAATTCATACCATTGACCATTTTCTCCAACTTTTTAAGATTCGCCATGTTGAGGTGGCTGAGTCATTAGTGCCAAAGTGTAACTCCTTCATTCGAAAACTTTGCCACATTTGCACTCTCCTTTCGAACATTGATGTTGAGAAGATACAAGTTCTCCCTACATGCTTCTGCCACAACAATTCCATCGACATTATTCACCTTACAACCATCCTTGTTAAACTCCACTTTCAAACCCTTCAAAATGAGTTTGTTAATAGAAATGAGACTATTCTTCATTTTGGGAACATGAAGAACTTGAATGATGGTTATAATCAACATTTTACCTCCAACTTGCATTGTGGCCTTGATGTTCCCTTTACTAATGGCCTCCAAAATGATGGCATCTCCCATGTATTGGAAACAATTTGAAAACAAGCCAGAAATGAAACATTCAAGGTTCATGAAATGGAACAATCACATTAACTAACAAGAAATCACAAAGGTTGTATGCTTCAAATGCTACAATCACAAAACTATGGCTTTCAATTATTAAAAAGGCTTGAAGGTTCTAAAAATGTCGATTTCAAAACATTTCTTTACAAGTTTATTTAAGGATTTGTCAACGAAGGATTTGGTAACCATTGGGAACTTCCTATTAACAAAATTATGCAACGCAGTAGATAACTCTATGTAACTCAGGTAGGCAAGCTTGGGTGTCACAAGATTTAAGGAACAAAATGTTAAAACAACCTATGATTCGTTGAATGATAAGCCCAACCTTGAAATGATGATATGTCTACAATAGTCGAAAAAAAAACATGCAAACAATTGAAGGAGAAACCAAAATACCATTCTTGGCAATAATTTGTGGTTCAATAGATTTTTTGATATGAATTAAAGTTGAAATTGAACATAGGAATTGTTTGTTGAAAAATCCTGAAATTCTTTTTTGATCTTTGGAACTCCAAAGGATGCATATACAATACCCATTCAGTCCTTGGAACTCAATCAAAAGCCTATGAAAAACCCATACATTGATTACATTGTCATTACATTTCCAATAAATTTTTAATTATATTTTTTGTTTTCTAATGTATGTTTGCATTTTTGGTATCATCATTATCCACTTACATTGATTATACTTATAACATAATATTACATTCCTATTACCTTGATAAAATATTTATATCCTCCCACTCAATATTATTGACACACACCTAAACTCCTTGAAAGACGCAAATGCAAATTCGAAAGTGAAGACAATGGAAAAAGGAGTTGGGGTATGCTTCTTAGTTTGCAACATTTTGGGGGTAAGAGGGGCATGCTGGAACTTTGGGATGGAAATCAATAAGAATGACAAGCAAGTCAGTTATTCATATGGACTTGCACAAACCAAACAAGTTGATTAATGCATAGTTGGAACACTTTTAATGCATGGACAAGTCATGAATATACATAAACTCACAAAACTCACCACAACCCAAACTTGAGGGAAGCCATCACCTTCCCCTTTATAGTATTCTCTGTGACTAACCATGGGGGCTGCACCCAAATGTCATTTTTCTCGGGACTCTCAAATTGAAAGTTTTGATGAGTTTCCGAAAATTAGGACTTTCACCACTTTGGAGGCCCATAACTTCTTGTATAGACTTCTGATTAAGACGAGATTCAAAACAAAGTTGTAGCTTTCATTGAAATTTTTTCAACAATATGTTGCACGCCACCTGCATGCATGTCATTCTAGGCGATTTTTTTATTGTTAATGGTCGAGAGTCAAATTGATTAATGCACCCCTAAACTCTTTGAATGACTCAAATGCGAATCCAAAAATGAAAATAATAATAAAAAAAGGAAGTTGGGGTATGCTCCCTAGTTTGTAACACTTCAGGGGTAGAGGGGCATGCTGGAACTCCGTGATGGAGACTAGGACGAATGATAAGCGAGTTAACTATTCACACAAACATGCACAAACCAAACAATAAATTACTTAGTGCGTGGTTCGAACACTTTTGGTGCATGGACGAACCACAAGCATACATGAATTCACAAGACTCACCACAGCCCAGACTTGGGGGAAGCCACCACCTTCCCCCTTACAATAATTTTTGTCATTAGCCATAGGGGTCGCATCCAAATGTCATTTTGTCCCAAGACTCTTGAGTTGGTAGTTCTGAATTCCCAAAATGGGACTCTTAGCACTTTGAAAGCCATAATTTTTTATGCAAACTTTTGATTAAAGTGAGGTTTGAAACAAAGCTATAGCCCTCGTTGAGAGCTTTTTAACAATATGTAGCATGCCACTTGTATGCACGTATTTCAGGGCGATTTTTGACTTTTAGTGGGCGGAAGTCAAATTAGCACTTTGACTCCCGGCCCTTCTTTTGGCCATAAGTTTTGTTTTAAATACTCAAATGGGTCATGGGAGCCCATTTCAAACATTTAATTTTCAAGAGCTTTTCAACGGTATAAGGAACTTTTTAATCCAATGAATTTTGACCCTTTAAATACTTCTTTGAAGATTTGGGACTCAATAGGGATTTTAAGGTGTTCATTCCCTCACATTCCCATGAGTGCAAATGTGACTCCCAAGTTGCACTCTTGATTCGCACCTTTCCAAGCCTTTGCTTTGGTAACAAACCCAAGGCTAAGGTCGTGACATTGACACTTTGATTCCCACCCTTCTTTCGACCATAACTTGTGTTGTAAGCACTAAATTGAATCATGTGAGCCCATTTTAAACATCTACATCTTAAGATCTTTCCAATGGTACAAAACATTCTTCAATCCAATGAATTTTGACCTCTCAAATTGCTTTTTAAAAATTTAGGAGTCCATCAAGACTTTAATTCGCAAAGTGAGAGTCCATTTGGGAGCGTGTGGGCTCATTCCCTCACATTCCTTTGCACTCTCAGAAGTGTGAAAATGACTCCCAAATTGCCTTCTTGGCCCACACTTTTCCATGCCCTTGCCTATTGGAAACAACTTGAAAACAAGCAAGAAATGAAACATTCAAAGTTCATGAAATGGAACAATCGTATTAACTAACAAGAAATCACAAAGGTTGTGTGTTTCAAATGCTATAATCACAAAACTATGGCTTGTAACTATTAACAAGGCTTGAAGGATCTACGTGCATTCAAAACCATGAAAGGAGAGAATGAAAGACAATTCAAAACCACTCCACTATATACTATCTTATAACCTTTTAATAGCTGCCACCAAACCCTAACCCTAGCTGCCACTTTAACCTAGCCGCCACCAAACCCTAACCCTAACCTAACTACTACAAGGATGTGAATACTATCCTTTTGATGAATGTTTAACACATTCATCAACATTGAGAATTAGAAACGAATAGTATTTTTAACATTGCCTTGGTCAAAGCCCAAGGATAAGTCGTGACAATTATTCATTCATTCACTTAATTATCTTAGTATTAACATCTCACTTGGATTTCTTCCAAACAGTGACAAATAAATCACTAATTATTAGTGGGCTACCAAAAACAATTCAATGCATAATTGAAAACACATTGCTGCATTCAATTTGGAACACAATTTTTGAGCAAATTAAACAATTATAATGAGTTCTTCAAGATGACAATAGATTTGACCCTTTATGTAGACAATTAGAAATCAAGAAATGGGGCAGCTTACAAAAAGACAAAGTGGATAACACATGAATGGGCTGCCTAATGATGGGAAAACAAAAAGATGAAAGAACAAGGTCCATTTATTGCCATGAATAGGCCAAGGTGAAACCCTTGATTAATAGAACAAAATATTAAAAACTATCATTGGGCGATGTTCAAACACATAATGGAATTTTCGAAACAACATGCAAGCTTTAAAAAGCCACTTCCACAACATTATTTTACTAGCTTTCTCAAAAAAATTATCAAATGAAGACCTATGTGGATTATCACCCTATGTGGATTATTTGCAACAAAAATTGGAAAACCCAAAAGAAAACTATATGCAACTCCAGGGTGGCAAGCTTGGGTCCCATAACATGAAAGAAACAAAGTCCTCCAATTGCTTGTGAATCGATGAATGATTGGACTATCACCAAAACCAAGAAAAATGTGGGATAGTCAGGAAAGACGACACCTAAACAATTGACGATAAAATAGTGTTTATATAATCGCACTATGCAATAAAAATAGTATATGTAATGTCTATATGTAGAAATTAGATGTAATCAATGGAAATTTGATTGAAATAAAATGGATTCAATTGTAATTATGGATTAAAATGTATTTTGTTAGTAAGAATTATATGAAAATTAAAGGGACATTTGAGATATTAGAAACATGAAGAAATAAAGCCCTGAATGTGTACTACAATTGAGAAGCAAAATTGAAGCACGAATGAATGAAAAGTTTTGCATATATGCATATGCAATTGGTCCTTCTAACTCAAAGGAAAAAGTCAATGTGTTTAGTGTTAAAGATCTAATAAGCTTTAGTAAGAACAATTTGTGATTTAAACAATGTCATCAAATTTCCAGATGAATAATGGTGTTAAGTAGCACATTCTGAAACATCGTGCATTAAATTAGATACCAACAACAAAACATCTATTATGACTATTGAGATAAATAATCACTAATCAAATAATAAAACATTAGTAATTGATTGCCATAAATGTTTCCATCTCGCACATTAAGAGGAACATTAAAAAGTGATAAATACAAAATGAACATAAACACCTTTAATGATTGTATATAATGAAAAAGAAGCACGATGGAAATAGAAATTCTTGTTAGAAATACTATTCGTTTCTAATTCCCAATGTTGATGAATGTGTCAAACATTCATCAAAAGGATGAATAGTATTCACATCCTTGTAGTAGTTAGGTTAGGTTAGGTTTTAAAAGTGGAAACTACTTAGGGCTTGGCAATGGCTAGGGTTAGGGTTTGGTGTTGGCTAGGTTAGGCAGCAGCTAGGGTTAAGGTTTGGTGTTCGTTAGGTTAGGCGGCAGCTAGGGTTAGGGTCTGGTGGCGGCTAGGTTAGGGTTTGGTGGCGACTAGGTTAGGGTTAAGTGGTGATTACTTTAGGGTTAGGAGATAATATATAATGGAGTGGTTTTGAGTTGTCTTTCATTCTCTCCTTTCATTGTTTTGAGTGCACGTAGAACCTTTAAGCCTTGTTAGTAGTTATAAGCCATAGTTTTGTGATTATAGCATTTGAAGCATACAACCTTTGTGATTTCTTGTTAGTTTATATGATTGTTCCATTTCGTGAACCTTGAATGCAAATCTTGCTTGTTTTCAAGTTGTTTCCAATAGATTCTGCGCTCACATCAAGCAAGAAAAAGGACATTGTGTTAGAACAAGAAATAGTCAAAGGTTTAGCTTGTATAACATAGAAAGGGAGAATCCTTCTAGGGGAAGGCTTTTAGTTTGTAAGGTTACAAAGAGAGTAGAAATCCATTTCTAAGTGAGTGGGAGGTGTGAAAGAGATTTCTTCAAGGTGTTGTAAGTTTTTCAAACATGAAAAACTTCTTTTTCAAGTTTTTTGAAAATATCAAATTTCAAGGTGAAAGTGTGTGGAAGACAATTCTTCAATTCATTGAAAGTTTGAGGTGTGTGGAATAAAGCTCTTTGAGTTGTTGAAAGTGTGAAATTTCAAGTGTGTCAAAAAAAAAAATTCGCATTCTTGAAGGTTTCAAGTGAAATCTCAAGCTTGTGTAATAAAAAATTTACAAATGATAAATTTTTTTTCCTTTCAAGTTTACATGAGGCATCAAAGATTTCTTGCACAACTTTTAATCAATGTTTATTGTAGCATTTGTTCAAAATGTCTTCTTTTGAAACGGAGTCCTTGAAAGTCATGGAGAAGTTTGATGGTGCCAACTTTTCCCTTTAGAAGTTCAAAATGCGCATGATGCTTTCTAAACATGGGCTTTCGAAATTTGTTGATGGGAGTGTTACCTTGCCAAATGAAAAAATTGCAAGTACCGATTACAACGAAAAAGAAACGAAGGCTTTTACATTGGCTTGTGAACATCTCACGGATGCCCAACTTACACACATTCAATATTGTGACGATGTGAAATGTGCGTGTGAGGCATTTTGTGGTGTGCATGAAGCTAAGACCATTGGGAACAAGTTGTTCCTTCAAACGAGATTCTTCACCATCAAAATGCAAAAAGGAGATGACATGCTTGTGCACATCAAACACGATGAAGGCCCTTGTGGACCAACTACGTTCCATTGAGGTGAACATTACGCATGAAGATGTTTACATGGTACTCATGAGCCTTCCTCCATCCTTTGATAACTTAGTCACAAGCTTAGAGTTCATGTCCACAAAAGATCTAGACCTTCAATTCATTGTAGCAAGGTTGTTTCACGAAGTGTCCAAAAGAAAAGAATGTGAGAGTTCCAAGACTACCGCATTAATGAACAAAACCCACAAGTCAAATGAGAAGTTTCGTTTCTATCATAAAAAACTCGGACATTTTGTGAGAAATTGTTTAAAGAAGAAAAATGATGAAAAAAAAAAGTCAATCAAGCTTATGAAGATCACGAGCAAATGTTTGTTGCGGCATTCAGTGCCAATGATCATACCACGTATGATTGGATTGTCAATTCTGGTGTAACACAACACATGACATCTGACAAGAATGGTGTACCACGTACTAGCGCATTTCCCTAAGGAGGGTGTCCATGGGCGATGACATCGTTTTGGAGGCCATTGGCAAGGGGAACATCAAAGCCACAATGTAAATGGGAGGCGAATTGACACACACAACCACCACCCAAAATCTTCATGTTCCAAAAATGAATAATAGTCTCATTTCGGTGAGTAAACTCATTTCCGAAGGTTTCAAAGTGGAGTTTGACAAGGATGGTTGTAAGGTCAACGATGCTCGAGGAGTTGTTGTGACACAAGCACGAAGGGACAAGAACTTATACCTTCTTAATGTGAAGGTGCGTAAGGACACGACACACATTGCAAATTCTTTGGAGGATGGTGCGATGCTTTGGCATGAAAGACTTGGCCATCTCAACATGGCAAGCTTTAAGGAGTTAGATGCCATGGTGGATGACGTAAATTTAAAAGAAGTGTCGTTGCATCGCATTTGTCAAGGATGCATCAAAAGCAAACATGAAATAACAGCATTTCCCAACGATGAAGCAACGAGGGCTTCATAACTTTTGGAGATTGTCCACACTGATGTGTGCGGGCCAATGAAGACTACATGGCACGGTGGAGCGCAATACTTTCTCTCTTTCATTGACGATTTTTCAAAGAAAACTCATGTTTATATTTTGGAGGCCAAAGGAGAAGCGTTTCAAAAATTCAAACAATACAAGGCATTGGTGGAGAACGAAATTGGTCATAAAATCAAAGTGCTATGATCCAATTGTTAGAAATACTACTCGTTTCTAATTCCCAATGTTGATGAATGTGTTAAACATTCATCAAAAGGATGAATAGTATTCACATCTTTGTAGTAGTTAGGTTAGCGTTTAGAAGTGGAGACTACTTAGGGTTTGGCAACGGCTAGGGTTAGGGTTTGGTGGCGGCTAGGGTTAGGGTTTGGTGACGGCTAGGGTTAGGGTTTGGCGGCGGCTAGGTTACGGTTAAGTGGCGGCTACTTTAGGGTTAGGAAATAGTATATATTGGAGTGGTTTTGAGTTGTCTTTCATTCTTTCCTTTCATGGTTTTTTGAGTGCACATAGAACCTTCAAGCTTTGTTAGTTGTTTGCAAGCCATAGTTTTGTGATTGCATTAATTAAAAGCATACAACCTTTGTATTGTTCTTGTTAGTTAATACAATTATTCTCTTTCATGAACCTTGAATGTTCCATTTCTTGCTTGTTTTCAACTTGTTTTCAATAGGTTATGGGCCCACACCAAGCAAGAGAAAGAATATTGTGTTAGAACAAGAAATAGTGAAAGGTTTGGAACTTGTATTGCATAGAAAAAGGGAGAGAATCTTTTTGAGGGACGGATTTTTGTTGGCACAATAAGTGGGAGTTCATTTCCAAGTGGTGACATACAAGGAGCTTACAACTTTTCCAAGTGAGTGGGAGGCGTGGAAGAGATTTTCTTCAAGGTGTTGTAAGTTCTCAAGTGTGGAAGAATGTTCTTCAAGTTTTGAAGTTTCAAAGTATTTAAGTTCAAAGTGTGTGAAAGAGAGGTCTTCAAAGTGTCCTAGGATTTCAATGTGTGTGGAAGAAAGTTCTTCAACTTGTTGAGCGTTTCAACGTTAAAGTTTGAGAGAGTGTGGAAGAGAGTTCTTCGAGTTGTTGAAGAATTTCAACATTCAAGTATTGACATTTGTGCAACAAATTCTTTCAAGTGTTTGAGGGTTTCTTGTAAAGGTTTTGCTTGATGACATATAGCAATTGAGTGGGAGAGATTTCAAGTGAGGTATTCAAACATTAGCAAGTTTTTCATCTTGAAATTTTCCCACTTTCCCTTCCTTCGAATAGAAAAAAACATAGTGTTTGTTTTAGCATTTGTGTGACACACCAAATGTCATCCTTCCAAATGTGTGAAATGAAAGTCATGGAAAAGTTTGATGATGGCAACTTTCACCTTTGGAAGTTCAAGATGCACATGATGCTTTCTAAGCACGGGCTTTGGAAGTTTCTTGATGGGAGTGCAACAATTCCCCATGATGAAGATCAAATCACGGATTATAACGAAAAGGCGAGCAAGGCATTTACACTACTTTGTGAACATCTCACGGATGCACAACTTGCACACATTCAATATTGCAAAAATCTCAAAAGTGCTTGGGAAACAC
>Ga0209611_10013951_pt1 | contig 10890 bp, 8 predicted proteins | sample S1TSphgellanicum_3_FD_187693 | JGI IMG/M metagenome (GOLD analysis project Ga0209611, IMG submission 187693) | Host-associated microbial communities from peat moss isolated from Minnesota, USA - S1T2_Fc - Sphagnum magellanicum MG (SPAdes) (version 2) | ecosystem: Host-associated > Plants > Peat...
GACAATGGTATGTTGACCAAATGTACCTTACATAATTAGGTTATTTAACTTAGGTACCTAGACTAGGTGGCTTACCTAGATACATAAATGAGCTCTTTAGCCTAATCTAAGTAGTGACACATGTCAATAACTCGTAGGCTGAAAATACATGAAATTACCAATAATAAGAATTATGTATTTAATAAATGCGATTTAAAATATATTTAATTATTAAAAAAATTGTTGCCCAATATTTTATGTAGTCATATTTATAGTTGCATAGTCCTATGACTAGTGATATGCGACAACTAATGTGATTGTACATGCAATGTGAATTTTTTTGCGATTAGTTGTCTTTTTCCACTTGTCCAAGGCAACTACAAGGTTTGTACTTGCATGTGTGCATTATGACTAAAATTGTAATCATTTATTTCCAAATTTTTCTTTTAATCAATATTAATAAGCTAAAACAATTTTATGTGTGTGGATTGATGACTATAGCTTTTCTAGGGGACCTTTGTATTTTGTGTCATTCAAGGATGATTATAATAGTTATCACATGGTCTATGGCATGAAGAAGAAGTTTCAAGTTTTTGAAAAGTTTAAATCCATGATGAAAAAATCATTGAGAGAGATTGGAAACAAGTTGTAAAAGATCAAGAGTGATTATGAGGATTAATATATTAATATTCAATTCGAAACATATTTGGAAAGTGTAGGAGTTCATCAAGAACTTACCACTCTTTATATTTTAGAGTATAATGGTATAATAGACAAAGATAACAAGATAGTAGTTGAGAGTGTTTTTTACATGATTCATGCTAAAAATGTGTCATTGAGATTTTGGGGGCAAGCCATTCAAAAAATAGTTTACATTCTCCAAAGCTAAACATATTACATTTTCAAATTTTTAGAAGTGATTATTTTGTCCATATACCTGAGGAATCTTGAAAGTAATTAAACTTTAAGAACAAGGAGTGCATTTTTCTTAGCTATAATGTTTAAAGAAAATTTTGCTGTTTTGGGGACAAGGTAGGGTTTAAAAGACTAGCAAATTAGTCAAGACTTAATATTACATGAAAATGACAAGGTGCATCATGAAGAGCTTGTCAAAGTTTCACAAAATGTTCCACCTTTCCTTAGATATACTTAAATAATTTGAGGTGGTGAAAGTTGGAGTTTATAGCAACTATGGTGTAATGTGAACAACAAATGCATTACTTGTTGCTATGGGAGTAGGAGATGCAATAGGTCTTATTACTTTGGGAGCAACAAATGTATTACCCATTGTTGTGTGGAAACAAATTTTCAATAGAAAAAGAATTCTTTCTTGTCTACCTTGTAGAATAAAAACTATTTAGTGAAAAAAAATTCAACAATTCCACATAGATTTATAATAATATTATTACAACACTTAGTAGAGTATTATGAAGGTGAGACTATCCTTTGCAAGTTTTATAATATGATTATAGTAGTGGCTGAAAAACAACACAAACAACTATTGGAAACTAGAAGAACACAACAAACACAAATTGTCACAAGAGGGTGCATCTATAATAACATGTATTTGACACATCTTTATTGCAAATGATAAACATCACCCAATGTTGTAGTCCTATCTTGGGCTTATAGTTGACTCTTGAAAATGACAAGAAAATGTTTTCTTTGATTCAAAGTTAAACAAAAGGCTTCATAAGGAATTGGGTTGAAATCATATTGAGAGATGGTGTGGGCCAAGGACATTGAAACATTTATTTACACAAAGTGAAAGTGTTTGGGAATGAAGGGAATTCTCATCATGAATTTCACTTTTGAAATTGAAACTTTTTGAACACCCTAGATGTTCAAAGTAACAATTGAGTAATTAGATCTTGTTGAAATTAAATGATCTTTGGCCCATTGATAAGGTGGGCTTGAATTTCCTTTTTTTTTTGTTTTTGATAAAGTTATGTTTATTTTTGAAGTGTTGGAACATGAATTATCAAAAGGAGTTTTGACCGCTTAGATGTCTAGTTGGAAAGGCAAATGAAGCTTGAGTGAGGAATGTGACATCACATTAATAAGTACATAGCTTGACAAGATCTAGTCTATTCATATGTTTCATTTGGTTAAGTTTCTTGAAAATTAGGAGGTTCCAAAGTCAAATGATACCCAAGTGACCTAATTTTGGAAGTGGGATTTGGGTGCATCTCAAGAATTTTTGTTATTGGGATATAGTCCTCATTTACACATGTAAAAATTCTATTATATTTAGTTCAAGTTGTGTCTCATCTAATGGTTTGGGCCATGATGAAGTTTGTGTGAGTTCATGATGAATATATGATGAGTCTATCACCTATTTTTGGTTCCAATTACACTCAACACCTCTTTCTCTATTTTGTGTACGAGCTAAAGGGAGTGAAAATTGTTTGTAAATAACATGAACTCATCCTAAACATCTTAAAGTTTGCCACACTTTGTTTTGGTTGTGAAAAGCTAGGCATCACTGACCAACAACTTTGATTTTTTTTCATTGGCACCTTTACAAAAGGAAAATCATTTTAGAAGGATATTTGATATTCCACAAAAATGGTATTCACCAAGTTGATTTGAGATAAATTGCACAAATTTGGTTGCTTACATAATTTATTCACCATGTGACTGTAATTTAAACAACATTATAATTGAATTGCATGAAAAATTTATGGAGAATGAAAACCCTGCCACATGAATATTACAATCAAATTAACCCATGTGGAATGAATGTCATCAACTTGATGATCATAATCATAAGGCATATGGATTCTTAAATAGGTATTAGATTTCTTGTTTTTAAGTGGTCTTGTTTGATTTCTACTCTCAATAAGTGCCATTGCAAGTCATCTTCACCCTCTTTGCATATGTGCATTAGGTGGTGTGGATAAAGGTTTGCAAATCTTCATCCTTTTCAATGTGAGTGTGTGCATCACATAGGATGCTCACATCCCAATTTCGAATATTTAAAACTTCCCAACAATCAATCCAATGTTAATTTAACCAAAAGATGTTTCTTCATCTTGGATTTTCCTTTTACTAAGGACTAAAGGCAATCCCATTTTGCCTTGGCCCTTGTGCAAGCTTATTTAACCATTTTTGAGTCATTCCACCTTTGGATGGTGTGTGCATCACTTAAAGTGCATGCATTCATCCAATTGTGGTATCAGAAATGGGGACCACCCTTGTGAGTTTTTAAATAGGTGTTAAATTATCATCATTTCCTTGTGCTGCTTTAAGGTCATGTGGGTATTACATTTGAGATGTTTTAAATTTTTTATTTGGGTCTTAAATTCAAACATAATTATAAGTTTTTTAGAGGAAAAAATAATGTTATCATTTCTTTAATTTTAAATGCAATCACATTTTAACTTTTAAGACTTTATTTCAACATTACAAACTATTTAAAATTTTAAATTTTTTGCATGATTATACAAAAAAATACAAAATTTCAAATGTCATAATTACATTGAATTATATCACTTTTTAAATTTGTGATGTAGAATATTTGTACTCTCATTTTTGAATGATTTGACATTGGGCTAATCATAAGGAGACAAAGAAACAAATAGAAAAATTATGCATAGATTTTAGAGTTAGCTAGAAAAGTTAATCAATACTATTAACCTCAAATAATCCTAATGTTAGATGACCTAAACCCTAGTCAATTTTCCCAATTACTTGCGTTTGGATTAAGAATTGTAATGTTTAATTTTGGGTCAAATTTGAAAGCTACCTAAATGAAAAAAACTAATGAACAAAAGTGGAATATGTTTCTTACAATCCTTTAGAAAAGGGAAATTTTTTAATTTTATGAAACCCACAATATGTACTGAATTTTAAATTTTAAACCCTAAATATCCCTAATGGCAAATGCCCTAAACCATAATATCTATACAAAAAAATATAAATGATAGAATTATGCAAAACATGATAGAATTTTAATTAATTTTTCTCTATATTTAAAAGGTAATTAAATGAGAAAAAAAACAAAGTGGAAGAATTAACCCTAGATTTAGAAATTACTTAAATATTTTTTTAAATGAATGCAAAAAAGCTGACTTTAAAAAACCTAGTGTATAGTCTCTTCAATTTGAGACTTTTTTCACTCCCCTTCAAAACAAATGAATGTGTCTTGTTTCATATATGTCAAAATGAAATTTTTCTCTCAAATCTAACCTAAAGTTGATTTTAATTATTATAAAAAGATGTACAAAATCATAATTATTTGTTATCTTCAAAACCCTAAATCCAAACATATTGCTTAATTGCACCATTAAATAGGTTCATCAAATTGCTAAATCTATTACCTTGGGCTTAATTAACGAAAATTGTGCATTAAATAGGCCAAAATGGAGATGTAACTATGGAACTAACATGATAAAGTTGTTCACAATTGTGATACCCAAACAATTTGTATTATATGAATTGACAAATGTTGGCATTGTGCAACTGGTAGGTGGGTAGATAAGTGAATAGGTATTTAAAAAGGTAGGTGGGTAAATAAGTGAGTAGGTAGCTAAAAAGGTAGGTAGATAGATAAATGGCTAGGTAGTTACAAAGGTAGGTGGGTGGGCAAGTAGTTAAAAAGGTCGGTAGGTAGGTGGGTGAGTAAGTAATGAGGTTGGTAAGAAGAATGCTAGGTCACTAAGATAGCTAGGTCAATAGGTTAGAGAGTAGGGTAGCTAGGTGCTAAGGTAGTTAGGGGGTTAGGGCTGAGAATTTAAAACGGTAAAAAAATGTCAAAACAGTTTGACTGGTACCTTGTTGGTTAATGCAGGGTCAAGTGCCGGATGAAAAAACGCCCACCATCCAGTAGACAGAACGTCCAACTGGTGCACTGATGGATGTTGTTTTACTCTGGCCTTGGCCGGCATCACAAGGGTTTACCGCCCATTACAGAAAGAGCTTGCATGTCCAAGACTGTGAGCACTGAGAATTGCCTATCCTCAATACCATAACTATTGTCTTGTCTCTTTGGACTCCCAGTGTTTTTTTATTTTTCAATTTGCTGATGGAGCTGACAGTTGAACTTTTAAATTGATTAAAATTTCGGCACAAATAATGAATAATTTTTCAAAATTTTGGCGAAATAATTTTTTTTAATTTAGCTGAAATGGTAAAAGTACTAGTATAACTATTGTATTGTAGCTTTGGACTTGCAGTGATTTTTTTTTCAACTTGCTGATGGAGTCAGGGTGGCAAGCATCCCTAGGCAGATTCAGACAGATTTCGTCAAGTTGACGACATTATTTCAATGAACTTTTAAAACTGCAGCTGATAGACATAAATGTGATGACACCCTCCCACAAAAAAATAAAAATAAAATGTTGCTGTTGCCTTTTAGGCGATCTTAAATAAAAAACCCCCTTTGTATTGGTAGCCAGGGCTTCTTAAAAGTAGAAGAAATCTGACGATAGTTTGGAGGAGGCAATAGGGGTTTCTTCTCTAGGTGTTGAGTCATAATATAATGGAGCGAAGTGGGAACATTAGAGCATCTCCATCTGTGCTCAGTATGCCACTCTGGATAATAAAATTAAATGTCAAAGTTTAGCTGTTATTTTTTGGCAAACTGTAATTGGAACTAGTTTATTGCCTAAATCCTCGGCATATGGGCTATAATCTATTATGGGACATGGGTGTTTAACCTAGTGGGGACTACTAATAGCAAATCACCTGACCAATCATTATGATCGACCAATCAGAAATACTGAGCCGCAGTCAGGTTCAATTTATTACACTCTTTCTTGGAGGTACAAAACTGTGTTGTGCCTTTTACCAGCCACGGCAAGCCACACGAATTTGGTGCAGAAAAACCAATTTCCTTAGCTATGCTGGCTCATTACCTTTTAGAGTCACATACTGTGCACCGGTAGAGATTCTCTTAGTCTAGTGTGTACAAGTTCCAACTTGCAGTGCCATGATTCTATCTATGGCTCATCATTTGTTTGTGTGCCTACAGTTTTTTTTGATCCCATCCCACTTGGTCACGAAATTATCATGTGCAAGTGCCTGTAGTCTTGTGTCCTTGGCATCTCCAGCTTGCATGTTGTTATTAAATGTCTCGTGAGTGTCAAAACAGAGACCAAAAGATCTCTTCAAAAGGAAAGGAAGAAGCAACCAGCCAACATGGGTTTAAACTTTTAATTGCATTGCAAGTTTCCAGCTTTCATGACTTCTATTTTTTATCTGTGTAGAGTATTACTATGTGTAGGGTGAAGCTTGGGGGGCCTAGGACAAGCTGGTCACTGAGTTCAGCCTCACATTTTGAGAATGTCTCCAACTAATGGGGTGTACCCATCGGAAAGCATGAGGGCCAAGGCAAATATTATCATGAACCTAAAACTTGCATAGATCGCAAGGTGTAGGTGCGGGAAGGTGCTGAAACCTACTCTTTAAAAGTGGGAGGAACCCCATTCATTCTTAAGGAGTAGGTATAAGATATCTCCTCTTTCCTAGGAGGGATATGCACAATGATGGATTTTATTTTATTTTGGTTCAATTTTGTGATGTAGTCACACTGGCAATCATCCACAAGAGGAATTAGCCAAATTTGACTACAAGTCAGAGAGGAAAATACAAAACTTCAGGAATCCTCCTTATAGTTGGCCAACTTGCTGGAACCCACTATCAAAATATGGCACAAAAAAAAATTAAATCCTCAAAATTTGGTGACTTTGTGCAGTTTTTCCTGAAAAATCTTTTGTACCATGTGGCACTGGATATATATTTTTTGGTTGCAGTGATGCAAAAATTTGCCAACAAAAAAATACTTATTATGCACAGATGTGAGGTGCTCACCAAATACACTAGGAAAATTCTCTCAATGCTTCACAATCTAAATGCATTCTTTTATACGTCTTGTACATGTCCAACATGTCACCTTCTGGTTTCTACATGGACATCTAATTTAGTTAGAATATATGTGGACTCTGGAGGACTATGTTGTCCACCACCATTGGGAATGGTGGGAACACAATATAAGAATGCAAGCAAGAGTCATTTCAGTACTTTTCATGTATTGCCCAATGCTTGATTCAAAGCATCTATACGCAACAAGAGCTCATAAATGTTATGAATGTCTCTATCTGTTTTTGTGTTCCACAAGACATAGGTACTTACAAGCCTGTGTGCAATGGCAAGCCCCCCATTTTAATTTTTGGTCCCCAGTTTTGAGTTTCATCCCCAGTTTGAGCGACTTTATGGGCGACCACATAAAATAGGGGATAGGGGGTCAGATCTATCTGTGAAACAAGGTCATTTGTTTTGTTTTGTTTTGTCACACTGAGATCTCCCAAACCATGGCACTTCATGCCACGCTCTTGGTATCTTTGGAAATCTCTTGATGAGTAGGGGTGCACCGACTTGGTTTGAGACTATTTGGAGCTATGGTGCAAAAACTATTAATTATTGAATCGATTTCTCGATGAAAACTAAATAAAATCGAAACTAAAAACTCTATAGGAATTTGGGGGTGTTCTTGGTGTTGTTGAAAAGCCCTTGGTGAATCAGATTTAATAGATCTATTTCACAATTTTCAAAGCTAAAGTGAGGAAGATATTGATTATTTGAGTGGATTTTGTTGCTGAAAATTCAAACAAATTGCAAAATTTGGGTTTGGAAGGTAAAATCGGTTGAGTCCTCAATGTGTTCATGTTAAGGGGTAGGATGAATATGTGATTTTGGATGAACAAGGTCGTTAAAATAGGGACTAATCATGGAATTTTATTAGTTTGAATTTTGAATTCTTGTTATTTTGATCATGATGATGCAACTTGGGATAGTTCAAAAGGTTAGAGTTTTGGAGAATAGGAGAGGAGATAAGATGAGATAGGGAGTTTTTTTTGGAAAAGAGTAGGAGTTGTAGGTACTTGTAGTAGAAAACCATAAATTATGTTTTGATATAACACAAATTTTAAATGTTGTTTTGAAATTTTTCAACAAAACATGGAACTATGCTATAATTTTGAGAGATTTTTTCAGTAATATAGAGAACATACTTTTATAGTGAATTTTTTATAGTATTACATTATGATGAAATGAATTATAATTTTTTTTCTAAAGTTTGTTACAATATATTCTAAAGTGCAGATTCTAGTTATATATAATAACCATGAATCTAATGTTGGAATGAATGGTAGTGTTAAGTTTGTTGAGACTTAAGATAAAAATAGTGAAAATATGCATGTGAAATGCAAATTTGTTGTTATAGTAATGTGAAATATTCTGTAGGAATTTAAATGTCACTTTTACCATTTGGCGACCATCTTGTGAGGAATTTTTTTTTTGTTCTTTCTTTTAATAATGGGAAGGTTTTCTACAAATTTTGTTGTATACTGTAGATGAGAGTGTTCAAATGAATATTGTTGTTTTTCTTTCAATTTAGATTTTTAAGGGGTATGTTAGAAAATATTAGAGGTTTATGCGGTTGATGTCATAAGGACTATAGAGCGATCTACAGACTCTAAAAACAAAGAATTGTGAAACAAAATGAATCGAATGGTGACCCGAAATTTATAGTGATAATTAGACTTGGAGGCAAATTGGCAAGTTATTGAAAGTCAAACATAAGATAATTTTGAAAATGGAGAGGAGTATGTAAGGCTTAGAGAAACCCCATATCAGAATCTAATGTTGGACATTTGAATTTTGGGAACAAAGGAAGGCTTGCGGGGCATAAGTCATTTCTAGCATAAAAAGTGGTATGACAGGACGTATGGACTAAGGTCTTTAAAGAAGGCACAATTCTAAACAATGATCTCCACGGAGAGAAATGTAATTGATTATTCATCCAAATGAGCGGATGTAGTATACTTTTCAACCGTAATCTGAAGTTCAAAATTGTAGAGATCAAAACAAAACAAGGATTTCTATAGTACTTGATCAACCACAAGAAATCTCAAGTCCAAAGTTGGTGACTAATCAAGGGAGGGATGTTATAGGAGGTATATAACCTAGGTTTGTGTATCAATCTGCATCTCCAAATTACTATGAACTAATGGAACATTGGGAGGTGGATGAAAAAACCAATGTTGATGTGTTTGAAATGATTGAAGAAAATTACCCATGATCATCTGAGTATGTAGAAGCACATGTGCATGCGTTGGATGAAGTACCATAATCATACTCACATCAAGGGAATCTAGAGTTGGATCAAAGAAGACACACAACCAAAACACAGGATCATGAATTTGTGGATTTGGAAATGATCATGTTATTTTCAAAGGTATGTGCATTCTATGAGGAAGAAGGACATGTAATCATGGATTGTCCTTTTGTGCCTTTTCACATCAAGCAAGTATTGCTAAGCATGTGGAGTTACAGAATATGGCAAGAGCATTAATGGATCAACCATAGGAACAAGAATAAATAATTCATGTAGTCTAGAATAGATTTAGAGGCACAAAGTTCGGAAGCTAATTAGGACCACATATTCAACCATCTATTCAAACCAAGAGCAAAAAACCAAAGGGGTATTCACATCCACATATTGCACCACAGTGGATACCAATGGGTAACCATAGATTGGAACATCATTAATCTCACGTCAACATAGCTCCATCAATAGTGTCAAAAGTGATAGTTGTCGAAACCTAGAAACAACATGTTAGAATAGGAATTATTCAATCACTTGATGCAAGTATAACAACCACAAGAGTGGAAACGATTGTTGCGCCCAACATAGATGTTGTTAGAAGGGGAATATTATTTGGATTTGTAGCAAAATTGGGTAATGGATCAAATGGAATCTTAGTAGTAAGGAATTTGAATCAAAGTTCAACACTACTAACAGCTATTATTAGAGTTGTTGGCATACCTCAAATGGTGTTTATTAATTTGATACTGACTACTCATGTGAATAGGATTGCAAATCGACCACTAATGAACTCAATGGTTGCTGGAGGGTATAGAAGTGAAAATGTTAGGCATCTAAAAGGAGGTATTGAGAACCAATTGTTGTAATTATACCAATTTTTTATCATAGAGATGGCCATTATGTTAGGCCAAATAGGGTAGTTTTTAGGTATCCTGATTTTAAAAAAGATGTTAATCCAAATGTTCATATCAGAATGTTCAATTTTGCAGTAAAAGCAAATGCAAAGACTTCTAGAAAGTATATCATCAATGTGTTTAGCTATACGTTAAAAAATACAAGATTGGATTAGTGCCATAATCACATGTCAAAATTTCCTAACTGTATTTTCAGAGCTTACACAAGCATTTTGCAAACGTCATTAAAAGACTTCGAATGATGAAAAAATATACATGGAGCTAAAGAATATGAAGCAGGAGGAAATTGAAAGGGTGGAGGTTTACTATGAACGAATTCAGAAGTTGACTCATGGTTTATAAGTACCAACCACAAATAATTTTCTAACTACTATGTTTACAATGGGTTTGTAATCATGCCTCAAAATTGTGATTGCAAGGATGAAGTGGTCAACATTACAACAACATAAGGAGGTGACAATGTTGTGTGAAGAAGGTATGACTATTGCAAAATAAAGGAGTGCACTATTAGTACCATAGAATATCAAACATGTAGTACCAACAAAAACACAAAGTAATACATGAAAGATTGATAAACATCACACAAATTGTGGGATGAAAAATCATAATGTGAAAACATGAAGAAAGAAGAAATAGTAGACCATAGTGGCAACTAGAGAGGCAGCACAACCAAGTAAAAAAACACACAAGACATCTTCATATGCATGTCACACTTGTGGTTTGAATGGACATAAAATGATAGATTGTCCAAAGTTTGTTGAGATGCAAAAAATGTTTCATGGGAAATCTATCATAGTAGCAAAGGTTCAACATGTTGCTGAGACATGAATAGTCATTGTGGATGTGAATGTGGTGGATGTTAATGTTACCACAAGAAGTAAAGTAACT
>Ga0209611_10013952_pt1 | contig 10889 bp, 8 predicted proteins | sample S1TSphgellanicum_3_FD_187693 | JGI IMG/M metagenome (GOLD analysis project Ga0209611, IMG submission 187693) | Host-associated microbial communities from peat moss isolated from Minnesota, USA - S1T2_Fc - Sphagnum magellanicum MG (SPAdes) (version 2) | ecosystem: Host-associated > Plants > Peat...
GGTCACCCCGCTGGGCCTCGACGTGCCCACCAGCTGGGCCAACCTGGTCGCCGGCAAAAGCGGCGTCAGCCCGATCACGTCGTGGGACGCCTCCAAGTACGACTGCCGCTTCGCCGCGCAGGTGCCGGCGGAGTTCGAGCCGCGCAAGCAGTTCTTCAACGAGAAGGACGCCCGCCGCGCCGACCGCTATTCGCAGCTCGCCATGGCCTCGGCCAAGGAGGCGGTGAAGCACGCGGGGCTTGATCCTGAGAACCTGCAGCTCGACCGCGTCGGCGTGCTCATGGGCTCCGGCATCGGCGGTCTCGACTCGCTCGGCAAGCAGGATGAAAACCTGATCTTGAAGGGCCCGAACCGCGTTTCGCCCTTCCTGATTCCAATGATGATCAGCAACATGGCGGCCGGGCTGATCTCGATGGAGTTCGGCTTCGCCGGCCCCAACTTCTGCGTCGTCACCGCCTGCGCCACGTCGAACAACTGCGTGGGCGAGGCCTGGCGCCTCATCCGCGACGACGAGGCGGACGTCATTCTCGCCGGTGGCAGCGAGGCCGCCGTCGTGCCGCTGGGCATGAGCGGCTTTTCCGCGATGAAGGCCATGAGCACGCGCAACGATGACCCCCAGCGCGCCTCGCGTCCCTTCGACAGGGACCGCGACGGCTTCGTCATGGGCGAAGGCGCGGGCACGGTCATCCTCGAGGAACTCGAGCACGCGAAGAAGCGCGGCGCGAACATCCTGGCCGAGCTGACCGGCTACGGCCTCACCGCCGACGCCTATCACATGACCTCGCCCGCTCCCGGCGGCGCCGGCGCGGTGAAGGCGATGCAGCACTGCCTCAAGCGCTCGGGCCTGCCGCTCGACAAGGTCGACTACATCAACGCCCACGGCACCTCGACGCCGGTCGGCGACGTGGCCGAGACCGAGGCGATCAAGGCCGTCTTCGGCGACCACGCGAAGAAGCTGGCCGTGAGTTCCACGAAGTCCATGACCGGCCATCTCCTCGGCGCGGCCGGCGCGGCTGAGCTCATCTTCTGCATCAAGGCGATCGAGCACAACCTGCTGCCACCCACGATCAACCTCGACAACCCCGATCCCGCCTGCGACCTCGACTACGTGCCCCACAAGGCGCGCGAGCAGCGCGTCGACGTGGCCATGAGCAACTCGTTCGGCTTCGGCGGCCACAACGCCACGCTGCTCATCCAGCGCTTCAACGGGTAGACCCAGCGTCTGCCAGTTGACCCCACGCCAAAAGAGTAGCGACGAGGGTGTCGTCGTTTTGCTATAAGAGCCATCCGATGCCTTCCGTTTCCGTCTACGCCCCCGGCCGCGCCGAGCTGCTCGGCAACCACACCGACTACAACGAGGGTTTCGTGCTCGCGCTGGCGGTCGATCGCGGCACGACGCTCACGGGCGGCGCGCGGGACGACCGGCAGATCACGATCCACTCGCGCGAGCTGGGCAAGAGCGAGAGCATCGCGCTCGACAAGCTGCTCGCGGAGCACGTCGCGCCCTGGTCGCGCTACCTGCTCGGCGTAGTCGACCAGTTCCGCCGCAACGAGCTGCCCATCGGCGGATTCGACGCGGAGATTTCCGGCAACCTTCCGCTCGGCGCCGGCCTGAGCAGCAGCGCCTCGCTCGAGAACGCGACGGTCCTCTTCCTGACGAAGCTCTTCGGCGCGAAGCTCGAGCCGATGCAGATGGCGCGGCTCTCGCAGAAGGCCGAGCACGACTTCGTCGGCGTACGCTGCGGCCTGCTCGACCAGATCGCGTCGCTCATGAGCCGGCGCGCGCACGCCACGTTCATCGACTGCCGCACGCTCGAGGTCAGCACCGTGCCGCTCGACGGCAAGGTCAGCGTCGTCCTCGCCAACACCGGCGTGAAGCACGCGCTGGTCGGCGGCGAGTACAACGAGCGCCGCAGCGACTGCGAGGCCGCCGCGCACGCGCTCGGCGTCAAGTTCCTGCGCGACGCCACCACCGCGCTGCTCAAGAGCCGCCGCGACCAACTCGCCGACCGCATCTATCGCCGCGCGCTCCACATCACGGGCGAGAACGAGCGTGTGCTCGCCGGCGCGCGGGCCCTGCGCGAGGGCAGGCTTGAGGACTTCGGCCGGCTCATGTTCGAGTCGCACGAGAGCTCACGGGTCAACTTCGAGAACTCCTGCCCGCAGCTCGACCTGCTCGTCGCCACGGCGCGCCAGACGCCCGGCGTCCTCGGCGCGCGGCTCAGCGGCGGCGGCTTCGGCGGCGCGACGATCAACCTGGTCGAGAAGGGCCGCGAGGACGCTGTGGTCAAGGCGCTCACGAACGCTTTGCCTGAGGCGACGTGTCTGGTTACGTGCGCCGCGGACGGCGCGATCGCCTACGCGGCGAACCATTGATCCCGGGAGGGTCAGCCTCCGGCCTGACCCTGATTGGCTCGGTGGAGCGTGCTGGGGTTAAAGTTGGGCAGGCCAGAGGCTGCCCCTCCGGCCGTTACAGCTTGTGGCCCATCTTCGTGCGCTTGGTGCGCAGGTAGGCCTTGTTGTGCGCGTTCGCTTCCACGCGAATCGGCACCGTCTCGACGATCTTCAGCCCGTAACCGGCGAGGCCGACGACTTTCTTCGGGTTGTTCGTCATCAGGCGCAACTGCCGCACGCCGAGATCGAAGAGGATCTGCGCGCCGAGGCCGTACTCGCGCAAATCGGACGGAAAGCCGAGCTTCAGGTTCGCCTGAACCGTGTCGAAGCCCTCCTCCTGCAACTTGTAGGCGTGAATCTTCGCCGCGAGGCCGATGCCGCGTCCCTCCTGCCGCATATAAAGGAGAATGCCGCGCCCGGCCTGCTCGATCTGCTTCAGCGCGGTGTGGAGCTGGCTGCCGCAATCGCAACGGCGCGAGCCGAACACGTCGCCGGTCAGGCACTCGCTGTGCACGCGCACCAGCACCGGCTTGCCGTCGGCCACGTCGCCCTTCACCAGCGCGAGGTGATGCTCGTTGTTCATCGTCGCGCGATAAAGCAGCAGGTCGAACGTGCCGTAATCGGTCGGCAGCTTCACGCGCTGCTCGAGCTCGACCAGCTTCTCGCGGCGGCGGCGGTACTCGATGAGATCAAGAATCGTGCAGAGCTTCAGCTTGTGCTTGCGCTTGAACTTCAGCAGGTCGGGCAGGCGCGCCATCGTGCCGTCGTCCTTCACGATCTCGCACAGGACGCCGGAGGGATCGAGTCCCGCCAGCCGCGCGAGGTCCACCGCCGCCTCGGTATGGCCGCTGCGTTGCAGCACGCCGCCCGGCTTGGCGCGCAGCGGGAAAATGTGGCCTGGCTGCACGAGATCGCCCGGCGTCGATTTCGCATCGGCCAGCAGGCGGATCGTTTTCGCGCGGTCCTCGGCGCTGATGCCGGTGGTGATGTCGTGCGTGGCGTCCACGGAAACGGTGAAGTCGGTCTTAAACGATTCGCGATTGTCGAGCACCATGCGGTTGAGGCCCAGCTTGGTCGCGCGCTCGTAGCTGATCGGTGCGCAGATGAGCCCGCGCCCGAAACGCATCATGAAATTCACGCTCGCGGCGGTGGCTTTCTCGGCGGCCAAAATGAGATCGCCTTCGTTCTCGCGCTCGGCGTCGTCGACCACGATCACCGGTTTGCCCGCGCGGATGTCGCGCAGCACCGCCTCAATGGAATCGATGCCGGTGACTTTCTTAGCCGTCTTCTTCGTGCGCGTCTTCGCGGGTGCCTTCATCTTCACACCTTAGTGGGAATTAAGCAGCGCGCAAGGAGGGGGGGTGTTTCGCGCGGAGGACTGCAGAGGGGGGAAGAGGACGGAAGCGGAGGGAGGGTTTCACGGCGGTCATAGACCGCCGCTACAACGGGCTACTTGCGCTTCTTGGACTTCGGCTTGGGCTCGGCCTTTTCCTTCGTCGGGATGAGCGCCTTGATGTTGATCGTCTTGGCGGCGGCGGTGAGCTTCTTGTCGGTGTCGGCTTCTTCCTTGAGGGTCTTGCCCAAAAGCGCGGCGATGTCGCGTTCGCCCATGAGCTGGGCGAAGGTGCGCACCGTGCCGTAGCCGGCGATCTCGTAGTGCTCCACGCGCTGCGCGGCGGCGATGAGGCCGGCGTCCTTCACTTCGGGCAGGGCTTTCTCGTGGATCATCTCGCTGCCTTCCTGGATGAGGCCCTGCATGGCGCGGCAGGTCTTCCCGCCAGTCTCGGCCTTCAGCTTTTTCAGGATTTGCTCGAGCCGTTTGGCATGCACCTTGGTCTGCGCGAGGTGCGCCTTGAAACCGGCCTTGAGCGGCTTGGCGAAGGCGGCGGCTTCCATCTTGGGCAGCGCTTCGACCAGTTGCGTCTCGGCGCTGTAGAGGTCCTGCAGTTGTTCGACGAAGAGCTCCGTCAGGTTCGTGATCTTTTCCGGCATGAAGGTGAGTTTGATTGTTTCGAGTAGTGCCATGGTTCCCTGCTTTCTTGGAGTTGGGATTGCACGGGGCGTGCCAGCAGCTGGCGTACACGGTCTCAGAGGGAGAACGGGTGTCTCACGGCTCTACTCACGACCTATTTGCATGAAACGCGGAGGCGGATCGCCGAAAAATGCAATTTCACGCAGGGTTACAACTCCGAAAGTTTCGATGCGAAGCTGGCCTGCAGACGTCATAGGTTCTGTATGAACTTACGTTTCCTGAAAAATTCCTCCGCTGCTCTTTTGGCCCTGGCGATGAGCGCCACGGCCTGCCTGGCCTATCCTCCGGGACCGCCGCCGCCGGTCACGCCGGTGAGTTGGATCCTTTCCACCCAGCACAACGATAATGTTGACGAGAGACGCGTGGTCCTCATTGGGCGCGTGACGCATCCGGACAATGGGAGCGACTGGTGGTTCACCGATGGGACGGGCTCCGTGCGCTTGGAAACGGGCGACCGGGTGCCTCCGGTAGGCCCGACGCTGCGGATCGTGGGCCGGATCGACCAAGCCACGTGGGGTATCGGCGTGATTGAGGTGAAGGTGCGTCATTGGGCTTATGCCAATCCGCCGGGTGGGCCTCAATAACTGACTGAGGGTTTCGCGCGGAGGACTGCAGGAGGGGGGAAGAGGTTGGGGAGGGGTAGGTTCGCACGGAGGACACGGAGCTCACGGAGGTGGCAATGGAGTTGCGGGGACAAGGGCGTTCCCAAATGGAGTTTGGAACGAGGGGATGAGGAAATGGGACGCGAGTAGAGTCGCGTCCCTACCTTTTAACCTCGGTGCTCTCCGAGCCTCCGTGTGAAACCTTCCGTTCCCCTCTTCGGCCCTCCTGCAGTTCTCTGCAGTCCTCTGTGCGAAATTCAGCTCAGAGGAGGGTCTCGGCCTTGGCGAGGGCTTCGGGGATGCCGGCGGGGTTGGTGCCGCCGCCTTGGGCGAGCTCGGGGCGGCCGCCGCCTTTGCCGCCGACGAGCGGGGCGATGGCTTGGATGATTTTGCCGGCTTGGATTTTCTTGGTGTGGGCGGGGGCGACGGCGGCCAAGAGCGCGACTTTGCCTGCGGCGAGGTCGGCGGCGGCGAGGACGGCTACGCCTTGGAAGCGGGTCTTGAGCGCGTCGGCGAGGAGCGGGAGGTAGGCGGCGGGGGCGTCGATCAGTTTTCCGATGAAGGGGACGCCGTTGATTTCGCTGGCGGCGGCGATGAGCGCGGGGGCTTCGATGGCGGCGCGTTTTTGGAATTCGGCTTCCTGCTTTTTGCCGGCTTCCTTTTCGTTTTGGATGCGCTGGAGCTCGAGGTCGTGGAGTTGTTTTTCGCGGGATTTGTAGAGGTCCAAGAGGGCGGAAATCGGCGCATTCGCGCCGACCGGCGCGGGGCCCGCGCCGGCTACCGCTTGCTTCGCGAGCAATTCTTCGATATGGGCACGCAGCGGTTCGCCGCTCATGGCCTCGATGCGGCGGACGCCGGCAGCGATGGCGGATTCGTGGAGGATCTTGAAGTAGCCGATCTTGCTGGAGTTGCGGACGTGGGTTCCGCCGCAGAGTTCCTTGGAGAAGTCGCCGATGGAGACGACGCGGACCATTTCGCCGTACTTGTCGCCGAAGAACTGGAGGATGGAGGGGTCGCCCTTGACCTGCGCGTAGGGGCGTTCTTCCCACGAGACGGGGAGGTTGGCCTCGATCTTTTCGTTCACGAGCTTTTCGACCTCGGCGATTTCGTCGGGGGTCATTTGCGTGCCGTGGGAGAAGTCGAAGCGGAGGCGGTCGGGGCCGACGTAGGAGCCTTTCTGGCTGACGGTGGTGCCGAGAACTTTGCGCAGCGCCCAGTGCATGATGTGGGTGACGCTGTGGTGGCCTTCGATTTTTCCCCTGCGCGGTTCGTCGACGTGGAGGGTGACCTCGCCATCGAAAGCAGCCGTATTCGTAGGAGGCCTGATGTCGTGGAAAATTGCCCCCGCAGCGGTTCTTTCAACTCCAGTAATTTCAAATCGTCCACCCGCTGATTCGACAAAGCCAGTATCGCCAACCTGGCCGCCCATTGCGGGATAAAACGGAGTTTGGTCTGGTACGATCGCATGGACCGTAAAGTTTTCTCGGTCTGTGCCCTTCCCACTAACCCTTACCTTCGTTTCTACGCTATACACATCATACAAGAATTTAGTCCGACCATCGGTAACGCGTACGGCCTCTACGACGTCCTTCTTTTGTGCAGCCTGAGACCTCTGTTTCTGTTCGGCCATTAAGCGGTCGAATTCGGCGGTATCGATGGTGAGGCCGCGTTCGCGGGCCATGAGCTCGGTGAGATCAAGGGGGAAGCCGTAGGTGTCGTAGAGTTTGAAAGCTTCTGCGCCGCTAAAAGCATTCGCTAACGTCGATTTTCCGTGTGATTCCGAAGTTGCGGCGTCGGCAAATTGCTCAAAGTATTCAATGCCACGCTCCAGAGTGCGCAGGAAGCTTTCCTCCTCTTGGGTAAGCGTCTTCTTGATGGCGGCTGCCTTGGCGACGACTTCCGGGAAGACGTGGCCCATCGTTTTGCCTAGGACATCGACGAGTTTACCAAGGAAAGGTTCCTTCAGGCCGAGGTTGCGTCCATAACGAACAGCACGGCGCAGGATTCGGCGCAGGACGTAATTCCGGTCGTTGTTGCCGGGCTGGATGCCGTCGGCGATGGAGAAGCTGAGGGTGCGGATGTGGTCGGCGATGACGCGGAAGGCGACATCGGTTTTTTCCTGCTCGGTGAGGTTTTGCGCGCTGGCGGGGAGCGTGGACGTGTAGGTCTTGCCGGTGATTTTTTCGAGTTCGTCAAAGAGGGGACGGAAGACGTCGGTCTCGTAGTTGGAGATCTTGGCGTTCTCGAAATCGGTGAAGCCTTTGGTGCCCTGGATCATCGAGGTGACGCGCTCGAAGCCCATGCCGGTGTCGACATGCTTGGCGGGGAGGTCGGTGAAGGTGCCGTCGGGGTTGGCGTTGAACTGGATGAAGACGAGGTTCCAGATTTCGATGCAGCGGGCGTCGCCCTTGTTGACGAGGTTGCGGCCGGCGATCTGGCGCGGGATGTCGAGGTCGCGCGGGCCGGGGGTGAGGTCGATGTGGAGCTCGCTGCACGGGCCGCAGGGGCCGGTGTCGCCCATCATCCAGAAGTTGTCCTTTTTGTTGCCGTGGACGACGTGGTAGGCGGGGTCGAGCTTGTTCTGGATGAAGATTTCGGACCAGTGCTCGTGGGCTTCGCGGTCGAGGCTGGCGGGGTCGCCGGGGCCGGGGGAGTAGATGGTGGCGTAGACGCGCGAGGGGGGGAAGCCCCAGCGGTTGACGACGAGTTCCCAGGCCCACTCGATGGCTTCTTTCTTGAAGTAATTGCCGAAGGACCAGTTGCCGAGCATCTCGAAGAAGGTGTGGTGATAGGTGTCGAAGCCGACGTCCTCGAGGTCGTTGTGCTTGCCGCCGGCGCGGATGCATTTTTGGGTGTCGGCGGCACGGGCGGGCGAGTAGGGGCAGGGGGCCTGGCCGAGGAAGATGGGCACGAACTGGTTCATGCCGGCGTTGGTGAAGAGGAGGTTGGGCGCGTCGGGCAGCAGGGAGCTGGAGGGGACGATGGTGTGCTGCTTCTCGTGGAAGAAATCGAGAAAGGATTGGCGGATTTCGGAGGAGGTCATGGGTGCGCGACGCTAAAGGATTTTGACGGAATTACGGAATTTATGAAATTAACGGAATTGCGAAGGCAGGGCAATGGAGTTGCGGGGACAAGTGCGTTCCCAATGGAGTTTGGGAGCGAGGGGATCGTCAGGCTGCGACGGGGAGGGCGACGATGGTGGCGCTGGGCGGCAGCGGCTGCTTGGCGCGGCGGCGCTGGGCGATGTCCTCGTCCACGAGGCGGGACAATTCCGCGTAGACTTTGTTCTCGTCCTTGCCGTGACAGGCGCCGCCGACGAAAAGATCGGGGCAGTAGCCGATGAAGACTTTGTCTTCATCGCTCCAGCGGACGAACTTGAGGTAGTCGGTTTTCATTTCTGGACTTCGCGGATGGCCTGTTTATGTGAGCTGTGCGCGCCGATCCAATTTCGCCATGACGAATCCCGCGACGCCGCCAATTAGCATAGCTGGGGCGCAGGGAAATACGACGTCGGCCGAGATGTACTCTGATATATTGTAGATCCGGATCGTCGGGTTGCTGGCTATCTTATAAGTCTCGCAAAGGCAGACGATGAGCGCTCCGGAGACGGCCCCGATCAGCGTGAGCATCCTGGGGTCCCAAAATGCCGACCGGCTCGGAATGCAGCTCAAGGGAAGAACGAGGAGCAACCAGACGCAGACTACGACCAGCGCTGACACCAAACCAGTGAGCAGTGCGAAGGGCCAAGGACTCATGACGTGAGGCCCGAAACTATTGATGAGCGCCCCCAGAAAGACTACCGCCATGAATACTAGCCAACCAAGCCCTGTCGCATAGAAGGAAATTGCCACCCTCCTCCGAAATGGAATAGAACCATGTGCGACTGCGCTTGGTTCCTTGGGCGTTTCCATGGCGACTTCGAGCGACGGTCACAGACCGCCGCTACAGTTTTTCAACTGGCGACGGGGGCGGGGGCGTCGAACCACTTGCCGTTTTCCTTGATGAGGTCGACGAGGCGGGCGACGGCTTCGGTCTCGGGGATGTTGAACTTCACGGGCGTCTTGCCGATGTAGAGGTTGACTTTGCCGGGCGCGCCGCCGACGTAGCCGAAGTCGGCGTCGGCCATTTCGCCGGGGCCGTTGACGATGCAGCCCATGATGGCGATTTTGACACCTTTGAGGTGGTTGGTTGCCTCGCGGATTTTCGCGGTGGTGGATTGCAGGTTGAAGAGGGTGCGGCCGCAGCTCGGGCAGGCAACGTAGTCGGTCTTGAAGATGCGGTTGCCGACGGATTGCAGGATATTGAAGGCGAGGCGGACGCTGGCGCCGGGGCCAGGTTCGCCGCGGACGAGGATGGCGTCGCCGATGCCGTCGCAGAGCAGCGCGCCGATGTTGGCGGCGGCGCTGAGCATGGTGTCGAGGACGTCGGCCTTCGCGCCGGCGGTGGGTGGGTTGAACGTGTCCTTGAGCAGGATGGGGTGCTTGGCGGGAATTTGCGCGGCGAGGTAGCGGTAGGCGACGATGGGCGAGAGGTCGCAGCCGTCTTTGATCGTCACCAGCTTTGGGATCGAGGAATTAGCCAGTGACTCTACCGTCTTGAAATCGAATGGATCGACTTCGACGATCTCTGGAGTTGCTCGGTAAACGAAATCGGGAAAAATGTCCCCGAGTTGCGCGCGCTTGTGCTCGATGGCGGCGTAGGTGTCCTGCGTCGCGCCGACGCGTGTGGAAACGCTCGCGCCGCCTACAGTCTCAACGAGGGGAACGGCGTTTGCAGTCGAGCCAGTCTTGAAAGGATCGACATTGCTCGCTGTCGTTGTACTGCCAATTTGCATCGCTATGGGCTCACTGGCGCGACGGGCGAAGACGAAGGGATCGAAGCTGAGTGGCGGTTGTTCGGGGGGCAATTTATCGCCGGAGTGCTTGGCGGCGAGGGAGACGAGCGCGCGCGCGACGGGAATCTCGTGGACGCTGTCCTCGGTGAGCGAGACGCGGATGGTGTCGCCGATGCCGTCGGCCAGCAGCGCGCCGATGCCGATGGCGCTCTTGATGCGGCCGTCCTCGCCGTCGCCGGCTTCCGTGACGCCGAGGTGGAGCGGGTAGTTCCAGTCGGGCCCGAGCTCGAGCAGGCGCGCGGCGAGCATGCGGTAGGCGTTGATCATCACCTTGGGGTTGCTCGACTTCATAGAGAAGACGAAGTCGTGGTAGGCGTACTTGCGCGCGATGCGGGCGAACTCGACGGCGCTCTCGACCATGCCGGCGGGCGTGTCGCCGAAGCGGTTCATGATGCGGTCGCTGAGCGAGCCGTGGTTGGTGCCGATGCGCATGGCGATGCCGCGCTGCTTGCAGAGCTCGACGAGCGGCTTGAAGGTCTCGTCGATGCGGGCGAGTTCCTCCTCGTACTGGTCGTCGGTGTACTCGCGCACGGCGAACTTCTTTTTGTCGGCGAAGTTACCGGGGTTGACGCGGACTTTCTCGACCCACTGCGCGGCTTCCATCGCGGCGTCGGGCTTGAAGTGGATGTCGGCGACGATGGGCACGTCGCAGCCCGCGGCGGTGAGCTCGGCCTTGATGTTCTTGAGATTGGCGGCGTCCTTCACCGTCGGCGCGGTGATGCGGACGATCTCGCAGCCGACCTTGACGAGGTCGAGGGTCTGCTTCACGCACTCGCGCGTGTCCATCGTGTCGCAGGTGAGCATGGACTGGACGCGGATGGGGTTGGCCCCGCCGACGCCGACCTTGCCGACCTTCACCTCGCGGGAGATGCGGCGCTGATAGTGGTACGGATTATGGCAGTAAGGGACAGGGCTGGACATGGCTCGCCTACTTTAGAGGCGAACGCGCGCTTGGGCAAGCCGGGGC
>Ga0209611_10013953_pt1 | contig 10888 bp, 4 predicted proteins | sample S1TSphgellanicum_3_FD_187693 | JGI IMG/M metagenome (GOLD analysis project Ga0209611, IMG submission 187693) | Host-associated microbial communities from peat moss isolated from Minnesota, USA - S1T2_Fc - Sphagnum magellanicum MG (SPAdes) (version 2) | ecosystem: Host-associated > Plants > Peat...
AGGAAAGTGTGTTAATGCCCCAATTAAATAGAGCAAGAATCAATAACAACAACGACAACAAAGGAAAAGGAAAACTTTGATACAAAAGTCAAAGCTAAAGTGAGAAATTAGAATCTCCACTCCATTAAAAAAGAAAGGAAATTAAGAATGGGATCAAAGAACACCATTAAGAACGGCAGCAAAATAGGAAAATCCCCTTTTGGACACTAGTCAAAGAAGCTGACAAGTATTTTGAGAAACTCTTTTCATATCTAGGTATTGTCCTAAGTGCAATATCAACAAGAGCAGTGACACCCACCAGCAGTAGTAGCAGTAGCAGCAGCAGCAGCACTACAATGGCTGGTAGGAGGGTATGGGGGAGCGTGTGAGCACCATGTCCTTCAAAAATTTGTGTTGGGGGAGTACTAGATCTGGCATTAGTTAACTAGTGTCCATAACAAGAGAACTTAGAAGTTGAGAACTGTACATCCCAAGGAAGGATCATCACTAGTACTTTGCTACCAGTGGGATTTTTCTCTTCAAAAGTAGGAGGTAATAATAATATGTAAGAAGCCTATTCCCCCCTCTCCCCTCCCCTTTTTCTTCTGTCCTTTTCCTCTTGCAATAGTAGTTGCTCATCACAACCAGCAGACACACATTGTGCAATGAAAAGTTCAAACTTCAAATCCGTGTTGCATGGTTCTTTGATTTTGTTTAGGATGATGACCTCTGGTTCTGGTTCTTGCAACTGTTTGAAATTGGAAAATTTAGAATTTTTTTGATGATTTCTAAATGTTTAGAAATTTAAGTCCTCCAATTCCAGTCTCTAAAGTATCTTCAGAACCACATCTTCAGTTCCAGGTTCTTTTGTAAAATTTCCAAAGAACTCACGGCTTTCATGAAAGAACCAGCAAAGAATTGACGCTTTAGAGTAAGTCCATTTAACCCAGTTCTTTGATTTTTTAAACTCACATTTTTCATGAAAGAAGCAGCAAATAATCGACAGTTTAAGGTAAGTTCTTAAACCTGGTTTTAAATTTTTTTTAATAACCCCAATCAAGGATCAAAACCAGTTCTATGGCTTTGAGAAGCATCAATCAAGGGTCAATATCTATTCTTTGATTTTTTAGAATTTCTGGTGAAACGTATACATATATACCATAGCCTTTACCTGCAGTTCCAAAACCAGAAAATTGCCCAACAACACACTGGTTCAAACTTCAAACCTCTTCTTACTCTTCTTGAGAGGAGGAGGAGGAGTCAGGAATGAGGACAGGATGGTTGGTTTTGTACTCACCTACTCTGGTTCTTTCAGTCTTTATACTTTTTGTTCTCTACTACTCACCATTTTGTTGCTTTGCAACAACTACAACAGCCTCCATGCATTTGAGTCCAGCAGGCCAGGTGGTCCCAACACAGCCCACAATATCTTTTAGCCTTCTGCAGCAAGCAAGGGAAGAATGATCGTATATGACAAATTCATACGTATTCAACCAGGCCACATGATTCAATCCCTTTTGCTACCTTCAAGGTGGCGGTGATTGTCTCCTTGTCGAATGTGAATTCCATTTCTCTTTTTAATTTTGTTTTTGCACCCCGACATTGTACAACTTCTTTCTTCACATGGTTAGAAGTTTACTGCAAAACCCAAGCTTTGATTTTGATGAGGTGCGTGACTAGATTGTGAAATGGACTAGTAAAAACTGTGGCATTTTGAGTATGCATCAGCCCCCAATAAATGGAAAGTTCAATAAGTGCATGAAGCTTTGACATATGTAAACACTCTTGTATATATATACACACACAAGACAAACAAAAGACTTGAGAAAACCTCCATTACAAGAGAATGCAATTGTCCTCACACAAAAAAGTTAACCTTGTGATGGATGGTTTATCTCACAAATGTGTCATGAGCCGTGACTTTTTTGTGTGAGAAAAACCACATTCTCTTCAAGTGCTCTTGTTTAAATTTGGTTTCTGAATGGCATCAATGGGTTCATCATATGACTGATTGCCATTTAACAATTCCAATATGTTAGCTTTTTTGACCAAAGAAATAAAAACTTTGATACTAGCCCAAGTTGGCATGAATATGAGACTTTCTCAGGATGCCTATAGGAGCATTTACTCTACCGATTCATTCCAAAAAGAGAGAGAGAGAGAAAGGAATGACTTAACTTTTTAGACTTAAGGATCTTGTGAATAACCCTCTTTTCTTGGGTAGAGGTTCTATTTGGTTGCAACATTGATATGCTTTATGGATTCGTCCCCTGTTCTCGTACTTTTTCTAGCAGAAGTTGCCTAACTAACTTAAAAAGTTTTTGTGGGTCCAAGGAACACATAAACTTCATGTAGCATGTGACCCTTTTCTCCATTGTCATGGTGTCCCATCATTTTACATAAAGAATTGTAATTTAGCTAGAATTACTTACTATAAGCAAGTTAATGGCTAACATGTGAGATATGGAGATTATTTTAGATAAATTACTAACTATGAGTTGGCTAACGACCAACATGTGATAAATTGAGATTCCTATTCCGTTAGTGGCTTGATGTCCAAACACATTTAGTATCAGTCATCTGTAGTAACACAAGCAAGGCCCAAAACACATCCACATGCTCTATAGGGGTAATAATAGCTTGTTTATAATAATATATGTGTTCAGAATTTTATACCCAATTCTCATTCGTAAGATGCATTACCTACCCAATTCAGAAAATGAAGGTTAGAAATGTATTGTTTGGGGTCAATTTTTAAATTTCTTTTCAACCTGAAAAATATGATTTCAACCAAAAAAAAAAAAAAAGAGATTTTTGTGAAAAATGGCCCTAATTCATCAGATTTCTAAAATAATTTCGAAGTTGCTAGATTTCTACAATAGTTTCCAACAGGTACCCAAAACATAAAAAGGTGGTTACAAGAGAATGTGGCTTTTTTTTTCTCACACAAAAAAGTCACAACGCATGACATGTGTGAGATAAATTTTGTGATTTCATTCATTACAATGTATAATATGTGATGTCTATTGTGGCATATTTTATATTCAAATGACAATTTGACATTAGGTAATGGCACAAATGTAATATGTGTTATTAACTAATGTCAAATTGTGCCATATGTGCTATATACTAATGTCAAAATTGCCATTTTAATGTGAATTCTTAAGTATCTCATACAATGTCAAAAGAATTGTCAAGTTTGACTAAAGTGCTAAATCAACAATTCATTCGTCCTACAATCAAGAATCAAAAGTAGAGAGAACCCACAAAATTTAGTCCTACCCTAAACTACTTTGTACAAACTTCATACATGGCATCACCTCACATTGCACACCTTATCCAATCCTGCAGTGAACACGGAGGCCCGGGGAACTTAGCTTGGGTTCCATGTGCACTAAATTGGACATGTATAGGTGTAGTAGCTAATCGTAGACAAAATCAGGTACATGTGTCCTATAACCCATATCATGCTATCAGAGGTTACAATCTTGGGGTGAGCCAAGTACCACATGAAATGGGCACAACTACTCCTCAAATTTCAGGTTAACCCATTAAAAGACCATCCACATTTAAGTATATGAGAATGAGTTTTGGAGTTCTTGCACATTTTATATCCTAGGGGACACTAGCCAAAAAAAAAAATCAAAAATATGTGAATACAAATATAGGGTATAATATATTGGTTGTTGGGTAAAAATGATAAGTTAATCAGTTTATTTTTTATTCAAATAATCAATTTAATTATAATATAAGATGATTCATATGTAATAATAATATTAATAATAATAGAGTGATAAAAAAATAGATTGAACAATTATCTAATATCCTCTAAAAATGATCGTTTGATGCATGGAACTCTCAAACTTTACACTAAATGTCCCCCAGATTTTATATTCATTCTTATAAATATTGGAAGATAAAAATAAACACATGTAACAACAATTTGTTGCAAAGTGGTATTTGGGGATAAATTTCTTATGGACTCTCCCACCCACTCCCCCCAAAGTAAAGTTTATGATAAGGCCATTCTTTAGTACTTGGAACCTGATTGGTTGGGATCACGTGGGACGGGGGGAGGGGTTTTAGGGTGACGAAGCACAACCATGATTTGATCTTGTGTTAAACTCTGGTATTGTTGCCCACCTCCACATCAAAAGGCTTAAAGAGAATGCAAGTAAATCCTTTGTCGGGCAGAAATGGATCGTATCCTCTGACTTCCTAACCCCACATGCTGAGATAAGCTGGTAGAATGATACTATATTTTAGTTGGTCGACCCCCCGCTAATCCCCCCATGCTTAGATGAGCTTGTACAATGATACTATATTTTAATTTGTTGTGGACCCAAGTAAAGAAATCGGATCATGGGACAAGCTTCTTGTGGATAGAATGGCTAGAAGAATGATAGTATGTTTTTCATTGTGGCCCCCTCAAGTGTGATGAAAGAGCTACATGTCAAGCAAGATATTATGGTTTACTTTTGTTCTCTGGTGTGGTGTGGGCAAGACACCATCTTTGTGTCAAATGAGTAAGGACGCGTATCCAGCTCAGTGTGGCAACTAGGACATTCATTCTACGAGATGAGATGGATGCAGCCTCTAATGAACAACTTCCAATTAGTACGAAGATACACCTGCCTAGCTCTCCCAGCCTCTAATGAACAACTTCCAATTAGTACGTAAATACACCTGCCTAGCCCTCCCAGCCTCTAATGAACAACTTCCAATTAGTACGTAGATCACTACTAACATTGTGGACTATGGCCAAACCTCCAAACTTGTTGTACTATGAGCGCTGGGTGTATATACACATGATCTTTGTACTTTAGAGAAACCAAAAAACGGCTGTCAACTCATGTGGAAATGGAGTACACAAATACAGACCCCGAATCATGTTTGTCCCCCGCGTCCATAAGTGATCTACTATCTAAGCTCTTGTGTTGGTTTCCATGCTTGGATTAAAAGACTTAAGACACCAGTGTTGGCCAGTTCTGGGTTCAGATTTAAGAATGAATGGGACCCAACCGATCTACCCTTATAAGTGATCCACTATCTGAGCTTTTAAGAATGGAGCTCCCATGGATCTACTACCCATACAAGTGATCTAAGTACTACTTGAGCTTCTTGTTTGTTTCCATGCTTGGGTTAAGAGCAGCAGCCTTGTTGGCCAGCTACAGGTTTTCATCCAAGTCTGCGTCCAGATTTTTAAGAGTTAGTCCGGATGAATCTACCCATATAAGTAAGTGATCTACTATTAACCCAAGCTTCTTTGGTTTCTAATTTTTGAAAAGAAAACTGGAATCAAAGTTTTATTTTGAAAAGCAAATAATCACCCAACATGTTATCAATATCAATATAAAAAAATTGGTTGTCAAGTAGGTTATCAAAAACTTGAGTAATAAACATTGATTATGCATAAGGTGAGGTGATCAAATAATCAATTGATAACCACTTGTTATCCTGGCAGTTATTAGCCCGTTACAAAGTTTTCTTTTAAAACTAAAATTATTTATTATATGTACTAATTTTTTAAAATTGATAACTTACCCTAAACGATAATTGGGTCATCAGGTAAATTAATAGATTTTTGAAAATTCTATACCAAATGATTATCAATTTAACTAGTTATCGAAAAATCAATAACCAGCAGCGGGTAGGTTATTTGGTAATGGGACCAAAATTCAATAACTGACCAACACTAGTTAAGACATAAGCAGTCCATGGAGAAAAGTATGTAAGTTTATTTTAAAAATTTATTTTCTTTTTGTGTGTGTATTTGTTGGCAGACGTAGAATCTCCATGAATTGGAGCTAGAAATTGTCACTAGAACAACCTGATTCAATGTGCCAACATGGCATGGTTAGCAAAGGGCTCTCGAGGTCCTCTTCTTGTAATTATATTGCAATTATATGTTCATTTTATAGGTAGAGGGTGTTAATGATTCTTCAAAGAATTCAGGTCACCACTATCTTGAGTTGAGTTGAGCAGTTGAGGCACCAAGAGAGGCCTCTTCTAAACTTGGTGTCCTTTCAGGTTTTTTGACCATCTCCTTGCATGATTTGCTTGGTGCTGCTGGTGATGGGTTTAGGTCTTAGGTTTCATGTTTGCTCCTCTTAGGACTCCCCATTGTGCGTTTTGCACTTTGAGGTGTGATCTTTTGTTTGAACTTTGGTCCTTTCTTTTTTCTTCTCTTGTTCCCCTGCCACGCCTTTTTTCTTTCTTTCTTTCTTTATTTATATAAACCTCAGAAAAATGATCAGAAAAATGGTGGGTGCTCAATGCTCATGCACTTCTCCCAAACACACCAGCTTCTTGGATTCATGCTTTGACATCATGTTGCAAGACCAGCCAGGGAATATTCAAAATGCTTTTTTGCATCATACAACAAAATATACGCACACTATGTGCGCAGCGTGAATGAATGGTTTGAAAATTTTGAAATTCACACCTGAAAGACAACAAAATATACAGATTGCAAGGAAAAGAGCGTGAATTAAAAAAAAAGCTGTATCTGATGATGAAAAGCCATACCTGATGAATTGAAGTCCTTATTTTGTTATCTTATTCGACATCACAATGATTCAAAATATAGCTTTACATAGGGAACTGAAATCACAGCAAATAAGCATCAAATGAGCACGCACATTCTCCACATAATAGAGATTCTTACCAAATGGAACACCGTCACTTTGGAAAGTGCAACATGTCTAGGGAAGCATGTGACAGCCACCATTGAACCAAGGATTTAGTTCAATGTGTAAGAAAATGGGCCCGGGCTGGAGACCCAAGTGAGTGAGTTTGTCATGTGTTTGTGCATCATGATCATGATTCAGCTGCCTTTGACTTAGGGTTTAAAACCCTACATTTAAGGATTATATGGGGCATAATCAATGAGGTCGATGATTAAGCCCACATAAACATTAAAATTCATATTAGCTAGTTAGCAATGGTTTCTTTTAGGAATTTTTGTTTGTAGCCAAAGTTGGTGATCATCCATAGGAAGATGTCAAAAAAAGTGGCTATCATCCGTAGGAAGATTTAGCCAAATCGGCTATAAATCAAATATCAACTACCAAAATTTTAAGCATCCTTTCATGTTAAACCAAATAAAAGGAATTTGGCTATTTTTTCCCCTTGCTTTTGGCAATTGAAACCTGCAAAATCAATTAATTTTTTGAATTTAAAAATTTTTCATTTAAAAAAAAAGAAAAAGGTTGTTGGGTTGAAAATAATTTTTGACTTTGGGGTTTCATTTTCCCCAGAGATGCATAAAGATTTAGAAAGTCAATATCTAACACACTTTTGAACATGTGAAAATACACACTTTACATATTCTTACAAATTGTGTGTGTATTTATTGTTGTAAGGGCTTTGCTATTATGTGTTTTTATCTTTGTAAAAGACAACGAATGTAAGTGCCATTGTGGTAACACACAACATCCTATGTGCAATCAAAGGTGGTTGTAGCACAAATCTTGCAATGCATGTAGTCTAAAATTATGGGCAACCTAGATAGAAATCCTCATTCTTTTTTTCTTTTTTTGGTTGAAGATGGACCTACTTATCTAGAGCTTGGATTAAGTCTGTTTGGGTGGAGATGTTGGAACTAAGATGAGTCCATTCATCCCAATGTGAATGAAAAGACAATGGTGAGGTTTTGGATTTGAATAAATACCCAGGTAGGTTATCAATCTTGAAAATGTCAAAAAAACTTATGATAGAAACAAAAAGAGAGAAAAAAATAATAATTTTAATTTTAATTTTTAAAAAAAGAACCTTATAACCAATGCATAACTAGCGGGTTAACCAGTGGTTATCGATTGAGTATTTGCTTTCTCTCATGCATAACCTTACAGTTATTACCAAAAAAACATTGATAACCTAGTTAGCTCGTTTAATTCAAAAAATAACCTACTTGGTGATTGTGAAAAAATTCAATAGCCGGCCAACATTGGTTGGTTAGGACCCAATTAGTTTCCCAATGAGTTTAAGATGATAAACCATAAGCTCATCGACAATTGTTGTGGCAAGCATCTAGCCATCACTATGTGTGCCTATAAGGAGGCCAAGATCATCACATGGAAGATTTCCCCAAAACTGAATGAATCAAGGTTGGTTGCAATTTGCCTTACCTTGGCTTACCGAATAGTAGTCTTTTGAACCAAAAAAAAACAATACAATATTTGTGTGTGACTAAGTCAAGGGACGTGTTTGATGTTCATCATGAGAGATGGATGCTGAATTTAATATGCACACCCACTTTCAACTTTACGGGACAACTACAAGTCCACAATCCAAAAGAGTTCACCACTTTATCTCAAATACATCAACCCACAAATTTTTTTAAAGAGTATTAGCTACGTGATATATGGAACACCACCAATCAACAATTTTGAAGTTTCAAGCAACCCTTTGATAATCGACCATATGTCAGGTTGTTGGTGTCAGGACTTTGAGCTGGTATCGACTTTGGACATGCTAACTAGCCTATCAATATTACCGTCCAACAAGCTCCCACTCTTGTTCAGCCCCTCTTGTTTGTTTGTTTGTTTGTTTGTTTGTTCATGGATATTTTTTAGCTAAAAGCTGAGGTGAAAATCCATGAGCACATGTGAAGAAGATCATGTAATTCCTGTCAAGGATTTCAGATATGATTTGTGGGGGGAAGGGGTGTGTGGGGTAAGATCATTTGATTGCCCATAGATTGCATACACTCCTTTCTTGTCTGGGTTTAGGGTTTAGTGTTCCCATCACCTTCAGGAGAATGACATGGTGGATTGAGCAAGCTTGATGCAATTAGCTTCAATTCCTTAATTTGGTTATCATGATTTAATGTTAAGTGAACATGGGCAATCCAAGTTTAGCATTGACATGAGTCATGTCATAAGCAATTTGTTTTGTGACTTGAACAAACGATCATGTAAACTCAAGCCATTCATTGGTTTGGGGCTTGAGGAATTGTCAAAAGCAAACCAAATCTAAACTCATCCCAAAGCCCGGCTAGCTATCCTTGTTCAAGGGTTGGGTTGCAATAATTGTAAAACCGTAAGAAGAGGACGTATTTCCCAAGCAATCTTCAACAACATTTTCTCATGGCCAACTAGCAAAAGAGCACAAATCATTCCACCCAAATGTAGACAAAAAGGTCATCAAAAACCCTCATAATAACTTCTCTATAACGAGCCAAACATGCAAAGATGAAAAAAAGGATGCACCAATCAAGTCCAAATTTGCAACACAATTTTGTTTGTTTGTTTGTTTGTTTTCATTGTTGGTTGGTTTCATCACAAGATAAGAAAATCCCTCCACAAATTCACCTATTTAGAGAAATTGTGCATTTGTTACCAAACAATGAACTGTTGTTACCTGTCCTGCTCCAACATTAATTAGCTCAGCAAGCAGAAAATCTTGGATGGGTTCCCATACAAACCACATAGTTAGTGGGTGGTAGTACATGGCAGCTGTTGTTTCCCATGACCAAACTGGTGGCTGGGCCTGGGTTGCTCTAATCAAGTAGTCATTCCAGAAACCCATACTATAGTGCAAACCCTAATAAATGAGTTGCAAAGCAGCAGCAGCAACTGCAAAAACACAGAAAAAGAGGGAAACAAGGCAAAACAGGGCTGGCATTGAACCCAGTTCATGTTTTGGGGACATGAATTTTGGATGGCATGTTTTGTGTGAGATTTAGTAGTCAAACTCTTCTTCCACTACCACTTTGTATGGACAACCAACCAACCTACCAACCAACTAACCATGGGTTGTACTTACACACATCCGCATCCTCTGCATCATTCAAAAGCATGATATTGCAAAGAGGGAAGGGAAAAAAAATTAAAAACAAATAAAAGAATTGGTAGAGTTTTTTTTGCCATGGAGTGTCATAATTGTTGGGAGCAAGTAATTGAAATTGTTACAAAATGTAGGTGCAATTCACTAGTCCATGTTCACTAGATCAATGAATTCAGTGCCAAAAAAATAAAAAAATAAAAATTGGTAGAGTTCTTTTTTGTCATGGAATGTCATAATTGTTGGGAGCAAGTAATTGAAATTGCTACAAAATGTAGGTGCAATTTGCTAGTCCTTGTTCACTAGATCGATGAATTCACTGCAACAAAATTTTTAAAAAAATTGATAGAGTTTTTTTGTTGCCATGGAGTGTCATAATTGTTACGAACAAGTAATTGAAATTGCTACAAAATGTAGGTGCAATTCATTAGTCCCTGTTCACTAGATCAATGAATTCACTGCATTCCCACTAGGTCCTACTCATTGCAATTAGCGAAATCACTTGATGCACAAGGACATTTAAATTTTACTTTTTTTGGTGGTTGTAGGCAAACTTGAAGAGTGAGTGAAATGTGTCCATCCACCCATTTTCAAAGGCATAGCAATGAGTAAAAACTATGCATAAAAAGGCTTGAACAAAGTGTAACACAAGAGTATGGAATTTGGTAGATGGAATTGTAGAGGAGACCACAAAGTCCAAACACACACACACAGAGGGCAGTCAGTACTTGTTTGCTTGCTTGCTTGCTTGCTTGCTTGCTTACAACTGATGAGCTAGCTGCAGCTGAATTTACTTCCTTTCTTTGGCTCACTGTTTGTGGCAGACAAGCTGCAGACTCATGGCATCATTGTTTCTCGTGAAAACTTAAGGAGAGACTGCAGCATTGGTACTTCACCTAATAAGTTAGTTTTCTGTAAGAATCACACTCTCTCAGACTTCCTCCCCCCTTTTCCCAAGTGAAGTCTTCTGTGTCACTCTGAGCCTCTCCTCTCCTCTCCTCCCCTCCCCACCCAAGTCTCCATTATGTGACCCAGCAGCCACCCATCATCCATTCAAAAATCCGTTATGACTCAGTTCTGGTTCATCCACAACAGAGTTTACCAAGGTGGGTGGAATCCACCC
>Ga0209611_10013954_pt1 | contig 10888 bp, 10 predicted proteins | sample S1TSphgellanicum_3_FD_187693 | JGI IMG/M metagenome (GOLD analysis project Ga0209611, IMG submission 187693) | Host-associated microbial communities from peat moss isolated from Minnesota, USA - S1T2_Fc - Sphagnum magellanicum MG (SPAdes) (version 2) | ecosystem: Host-associated > Plants > Peat...
GCAATGCAATTATGGAGAATGGCGGTTTGACGCGTGAGGGAGGCGACACTGGAGATTTTGAGAGGCTTCTGGAAGAAGCCAACGTAAGGCTGAAGAAAAGGAGGAGAAAGGTTGTTTTTAGTGGGGACAATCTAGGGAATTAGGCAGCTGATAGTGGTGATACAGGAGAGAAGAGCTTAGCTATGTTGTAGATTTTTCTGTTGCGTCTGATGTGTAGTAGAGCTCTTGTTGCTGAACTGAATGAGAGGAATCAAGGAGAATGAAAACAATATGTTGAGGCACCATCAGGACCCTCTTCTTTTTGGTGTGAACTTCTAATGACCAGAATTGCTTGAGCTCTCGAGGATGTACATATTTTGTGAATAGGAATGAAGAAAATCCTTGGAATTGTATCAATGTAGAGATGCATGACTGGAAGTGTGTGTTGTTGAATTGCTGTGTCGTTGTGTCGGTCAGTCTTTGAATCGTTAAGGGATCAGGGAGAGCAGGACGCCAGTTTGAGTCTTGGAAGTGTTGAGCTGTCATCTGATGTGAGATCGATCTACGTCAGGGTTCACATCAGATGGTGTATGCGTTGTCTGTTTTCATAGGACCCTCTTCTTTTGGCTACACCTTTTGCTTTGACATGTTATATATTGAGTCCCTATAAAATATTTCACATAAAAATCATACACCAAATTGAATTTATATAAAAGCGTAAATAGAAATCTTGTCATGAGCTACCATGTCAACACCACCTATCATTGTTCACAACCATCAATCAAACAGTAGCAAACCTTGGTACATGGTGCAAAACATAAAACTTGATTTACCAACCTTATCCACTTGATCAAAATGAACCTTCTTGTTATTCAAATACAGAACTTTAAAATCATGACTATTCATGAATGTCCAAGACATCTCTTTCACCAAAGCAACCCTAGGTTTGAATTTTTTCAATATGAAATGTAATGGCAATTGCCAAGTCAAGACAAATGGATATGACAAAAGAGAATTTTGAATTCCCATTTCTTTTTCCCATTGGAGAAATTTTGTAATGTATGTGAAGGGCACCTTATATCCATCAATTTCCCTCTTGGAGGGAAATTATGCCTACTTGTAGATGTGAGAACCCTCCCAATATTGAAGAGTAGGTATAAGAACCCTCCCATTCATGGTGACAACTCATGGAGATTAGAACATCCTTGATCCTATTGAAAAGTGACAGATTACGAACCTTCTCCCAAACTTAATGCTTGGTACAATGGTTGTTCCTTATTTTGGTAGTACAATTCTGGATGTTTAGGTGGAACTTGAAGTGAACAGTGAACATTCTCGCTGGTCACTTCATCACCCTGCCATTTGCCTATCTGAAGCACCACATCGTATGCAAAAGCACTTTGCTTGTACAAAATTTGGAATTGTTCGGACAATTTTTGTTTCTTAGCCTTGGTATACATGGATTGGTTCACAAAACACAATCCCTCTATCCTTCGCTACCCAAGTTTTGTCCACATTATGGTTTTGGAGGTGACCCAACAAGCTGTTCAATTTGGCAATAAAATTAGGCAGGCTGCCCATGGTTCAGATTGGAATCAAACTTGAGTCACCACCAACTTAAGTTGAGCGCTCCTATGCGGCAAGTTTCTTTAAGCAGGGATAAAGATCACAACAAACCAAGACCTCAAGAGCAGAAGACAAATCATTTTGAGAGTAGCCAGCCCTGAAATAGGAATAGAATCAAAGAAAAGGAAAAAAACTATTGGTTGTTAATTTTTCTTTTCTTTTCAATCTGAAAAACCCACAAGCAAGAAATTTCCTAATGCCTACTACCCATTATGAAAAGATCCACAAATTATAAGAATAGTTCTCATTACAAAAAATTCAAATGGAGCAGCCACGACTGCACCAAACACACATAATTTTGGTGATTTATGTTGAGGACAACCACATATTTACCTTGGACTCATATCATCACTAATCCCACTGGATTTCACAATAATCACCTACTTGCATTGTTATAGAAGTGATATTAATTTTTAGTGCTAATTATTTTTTTATTAATTTAGGATTCTTCATTCGGGCCTTCAGCTGTGACAACTGCGGATTTGTAAGAGGAGCCTTCTTCAATGTCCACGGGTGCAGCATATTTCTGTTTGTCCAACAATGTCTCCTTCTGTTCACGCTCATGATCCAGCTTCTCTTGTGCACCACCCCTGAGAGGCTCTAAGCTCCCACCCCTTCTGTCAATTTCTTGCATTCCAGCGATGCGAATGGCATTCATGATTGCACCCACCACCAGTAAAGTGCTTGCTGCAATCGCCAATGCAGCAGCAGTCCTCTGTGATCACGTGTTATAAAAATCCAAATGAAAAAAGAGTTAGAGAGTGCTCACATGTATATTTAGTTTAAAATTTTCTGAATTTTTTGAAAATAGTGTAATTAGTGTCCAAGCTACCAAAGTAGTAGGGTTATGTAATGTAGCGTAATGTTTTGTTTCACTAGATGATTCAACAAACAAATACATGGTAACAATGTTTTTGCCTCAAATTGGTGTTTGAAGGAATTTCAATTGTTTTTGGCTGAATTGTGCATCCAAATTGTTCTAGTGGGAAAAAAATTTCCTTCCAGGCTGCAACTACATTATTAAGGAAACTGCTGATTTCTGAATACTACTATAACTAGTATGGATTGGTTGTTCTTAATCTGCCATACCTGGATTTTGATGGCAGCAGCTGGGGATGGCCAGTTCTCTGCAGCGAGAATTCCACTGATCACAAAAAGGGTACTGGCAATCAAGAAGGGAATGGCCACCGTCTTCTGCAGTAACTGAACCTTAGTGTCCACTTTCTCATATACTTGGAAAGCGTTGTGGATGGAACCCAGTAGCCATAACAGAGGGCCTGCAATAAGCAGTCTGTAGGCATGGTTGGTCACCGTCTTGACATCATCTGAATCGAATGCACCTCGTCCCACCTGCCACAGCAGCAGCAGCAGCACAGATCACAAATCAAATCATGAATTCAGCCCACAACATCATAACATACCAGAACCACATACTAGAACCCCATGGCGAAGCCGGGAAAATAAAAAGCTCTGGACTAATCCAAGGTTATATAGTGTCAATTCAAAAATTGAATATAATTCATACTTTCTTCAGAATACCCAAATATTACTGATGCCTAGGGGCTTATGATTTCTCAAAGTGTGTTTTTTCAAAAAATAAAATTAATAAATTCAACCCCATAACATGCATCCTTTGAGCATTGGGTTTGTGGATTTTGATGACTCTACCCAGAACATAACATAAACACCCAGAAGAAGATGGAGTTAAAATCTGTGATGTTCAGCTTTCTGAGGAGCTTAATATAATATTGTGTGTACATCATCTAGACCTGTGTGATTGACAAGATGAGGATAACATGTGCAGCAGGCTTAGTACCCTTAGAAGCAAGAGGGTCCCGATGAAGTAGAGGATTCCACCCAGAGCCTGGACTAGAGGAGCGGCAATCTCAATCAGCGCCAGCTGAGGATCCAAAGTGACTAAAGGCAGTCGAAAGTCGAAGCCCGCAAGCTGCGCATACAGATCATGCAAGTTCACAACCACGATGAGGATCAAGGCCACCAGAACTAGATACAGCCCCACCGTGACCAAATGGTAGCCGGGTAGAAGCAGCACACTGCCTACTAACAACAGTAGTGTGGCAACCAAATACAGCCCCGCATTCGCATCTTCGCACTGGTCTCTAATCCTCAGCGGCCCGTACATTCGTGTCTCACGCACTGACGCTAGCTTCACCATCTTGGCAATGACAACTTAGTACTATAGTCTAGCACACTACCTCCTGAGTTGTTGTTCTCAATCGCCTTGCTTCTGTTGAGCAAATTTGTAACAACAGAAATTGAGTTTAGCAGCTAAACGGTCTTGGTGAAGCTTCTTCAGTTTCTAGCGGATCAACGACTCAGGAACGGAAACAAAATTGCCTCTAAACCTATTGGGTCACTTGGGGATGAAATTCTAGTATCCCCCAGATGGTTTTTTTCGCAAAATTCCAGAGGTTGGATTGATGCCGAACATGCATGCAAACATAGCCCTACTTGGAGATAATTAATCTGTAAACTATTAACCTAGTAGAGCTTGCGTCCACAGTGGTCTAGGCCTGCCAAGGCTTCCAACGAGGAATGACCAGCAGTTGAGTTGAGGGATGATGATGATCAGCATGGACCGGCCCATGAGCAGCTGGTGGTGTGCCAGGACCATCATGCACAACGCCTTGTGGCAATTCTACAGCTTAGATCCAAATGGGTACCGAGCTCAAATCTCTTGGGCCGTCCACGTGGGGTCATTGGGTTGTCTCCAGTTTGCAGAGGTGGTTTTCGAATTCAGGGGATTCCCAAGGAGCATGACAAGTGGGAGCTTTGTGCAGGCGTGCTGGCAGTCCAGGTTGCACTCCCCCGCTTTGTCGTCTTGCTTCCCCACGTTGCCAGCTCTCCATTTCCTCCAGATTTTGATGATGCTCTTAGGAAATGTTTGCTACAGATGCCCGCCGGTTATCATACCGGGTATGTTCCCCTGCTGGCCCGTCACTAGAATTTTTTGCTGTTGGAAAATTTTGAGCCCTCAAAAACCTTCCCCAAAAGCTGTAAATTGGGTATATGGCTGTAGTTCTCAATAAATTTTTTTTGGAGAGTTTCACAATACAGCCTTTATAACTGCCGGTTCTTTGCCCATTCTTTCATGAAAACTGTAGTAAATTCTTTGCCCCTTTTTTCATGAAAACTATCTATTCTTCTTCTTTGGTGTTTCTGAAATAACTGGAACCCGTGGTTCTTTGATTCTGATTTTTTCCCCCCAAAAGAAATTGGAACTAAAAAATTCTTTGATTTATGAAAAATTTTAAAGAACAGAAACCATTGAGTATTCTAAAAATCAAATAACCACACAACACTGGTAAAAAGGATCACTAAGGATTGAGAGAATGGGGTTGTTTTGGGAATGAGAGTCCTTGCAAGCTAGGTAGGGGAGCCAAGTGTAGGACCCAAGCACCTAGAACTGGCTTGTTCAAGTTCCTTACCTCATGTAAAGAACCATTTGAAAAAATTTCTTTTGTATATGGGATGGCTATGATTCATTTGAGAGGCACCTTATGTGAATGATTCCTATGAAAAAAACAAAAAAAAACCTTTTGTGAAAGAGGCTATCTTCTATTGAGCAGAAATTTTACTGAGGTAAAGCTTAACCTCAATAAAAACATTTTACCTTAATCATTTCAACTCTTTTTTTTTGCACATGACTCCATATGCATGTCTTTTATCCACCCACTAAATTTTTTTAATGGAAAATGAGGCTCAGCATCTTGATCTCAGTCTCCAAAAACTTGCAATTTTGAGGACTACCTGAAATTAGAAACTCTAAACTTTCAATAGAAACAAAATGTGCTCCATTGTGACCCACCTTTTCAACTTTGGGGCAAAGCATATGAGATAAATCTGAGGTGCTATTGGGAGCATCTTGGGCAACAACTTGGGGAACCCCATGATGGATGGGAACACATTGGAGCAGATAAACCCTAAACCCTAAACCCTAAGCATATCCTTTCCCCACCCTCCCCCCTGCCCAAGAAAAAAAAAACTGGACCCTCATGAGTGCATGCCGAGCCTTCTGATTGGCTGCACAAAAATTTCTTCTATTTCCAACAAACTGTTTGTCACCATTTTTGGCCTGGGCTAACAGCACGGGCACAAATTTATTTTATTTCAATATGGCCTATTTATCTAATTTTATATGAGTAAAAACCTTTGGGCACATATTGCAAAGGTACCCATTTTTTAAAATCTCTTTTGAACACAACAATAGAGAGAGAGAGAGCTTGGTACCAACCTCAAACTAATGTAAGCCCAATTTAGTTAGAGAAACTTCAGAAGCCAAAGAGACACTGTCAAAATAGGACAATTTTACCACAACCCTACCTTTGGGGTGATCTCATCTTGCTTGATGATCATTTTAACCAGGATGGGATGACCTGCATCAATTTGAAGATAAAGAGGGTGTGACCATTCACATAAGCTTTAATCATAATCCCTAACTGTGCAGACTGAGAACAAACATTGATCAACAAAAACAGAAACTTCAGAACCCAAAGAGACACTGTCAAAATAGGAATTCTTGTCACAACGGGTACCTTTGGGTGATCTCATCCTGCTTGATCATCAACATGGATGGGACAACCTGCAGTAATTCAGATCAAGTGGGTGACCGATCAGATGAGATAATCAGAATGATCCATAACTGTTCATGGTAAGAGAACACATGATCAGCAAAAGAAATTTCAGAATTAGGAATGGACATTTGAGTACGTAGTAAGGTGAAAATAGGAAAGGCTAGATTAGAATGCAAAAGTAGTGGATCAGAAGAGCACCTTGACATGGTGAGGAAGGATTTTTACGTCAAAGGGAGTATAAAGCCAAGCATCAGAGGAAAACAACATGAAGTTCTCAAGGCGGCTAGTGTACACATCGGCGTATCGTTGCACATTATAGGCAAAGGCTGATTCCTTTCCAGTATCTGTCAGGAAAGTAGAGCCAAAACTCTCATTGAACAAGGCTTTCATACAAAGTCTTGAATTCTGTCGCATTTCCCTGAGGGTGTTCATCAGCTTCATGTCTTCATCACATGTTACCAAATTGGAGGCATGAAACCTTCCAAGAACTTCTTTTACCATATTATATCTTGCCTACAGAGAGAAGTCACAATTGTTAGCAATTCTTCCTTTTTACAGACTTTTTTCAGAGTTTTATATATGTCCACCGATGCATCTTAAATCATTAGCATGTAATACACATTAAGAATCATGCAAGCACTTTCAGTTGGTTGAAGTCTAAGTGACTTCTTATAGATTTGCACTCCTAGTCACTACAAGAGAATGTGTTTTTTTCTCACATGAAAAGCTGCAGCTCACGACACATGTGTGAGGTCATTATGTGATGTCAAATTGCCAATTCACCTAATGTGATGTATGCCACAATAAATACCACATATTGTACATTGTAATGGATGAAACACCACACATGTCATGAGCCGCAGCTTTTTGTGTGAGAAAAACCACATTCTCTTGTGGTTTATCCTTGGTGGAGTACATATGACATCACAATCAGCAGCACAACATAGTGAGGAGAGGAAAATTTGTTACTTGTTGGATTCGATATTCAAGCTGGTTCTGTATGGTGATCTCCCTCTGCCAAGATCACACCCACAAGAACCCATGTTTCCCCCATTTCTCGTACAAAATGATTCACAGACATTTGAAGTCTTTGATGCCACCAAGTCTGGTATCACTATGGATATCCCATTGAGGAGATTTACTCCAACACAGGTTTCAGAGCATACTCATATAGAGAATCCCTTAGTCAATCTTGTTGCAAGATCTGAGGTCTCATAAGATTGTGCCTCAAACTTAGAATAGCAACTTAGAGCTTACAGTTGTTTTTAGCACCTTGGTGCACATTGTGACATACTATAACCACCTTGCCTTGTGCACCCAGTTTAGAATCCCACAATTCCATCAAAGTAAGAGTTGTTGTGTCCAGGAATGGAACAACAAGAAAATTTCCGAACAGCACAACAGTTTTAAGTGTATTGCTAAAGGTGATAAGGAAGTACTTCAAGCTCCCGAATGACGGCTGCAGTTCGCCATCCTGCTTTTGCTGGACCCCTTAAGTCACTGTACAAATGGTCTCCAAAATACAGCACCTGTAATTCACTCTAATGTCAAAAGACCACGATAACATGTCCAATTCTTGTGGACCATTTTCTTCCACTTGGTACCAGTATAAGAATGAGATTTGAACTACTAACTAGAGGCATGAATGTGTTTGTTCCACATCTTAGAGCCAAGACCCATCACTCCCCTGGCAAAAACTCTCCCATTCAGACTCATTCCTTGCCATAGATTTTTGACTTACACTAATCTGCACGAGAGATGAAATAGCTAGATTTTCTAATTAGTGCTGAGAACATTGGATTTTGTAGATCTCCGACCCCAGTTTGGCAATTCATCGTAACTGTAAGCATTGAATTCAGCGAGAGATCATGTATATAGTATTGGTGAAAATGAACCTCAGCACCATTCCATTGTGTGATTTCCACAAAATCTTTGAGGCAGCCATGGTAATAGACACTGTGTGGTGCAAATTCTGCCACTTTTGTAAACATGAGCACATCCTTTTCCATATTGTAAGCCCTGCTTCTCTCAAGAGGAAAATTTAGGATCAAAGTTACACTCACTAAGCATTCAACTTCCAGAGTTTGGTCTAACACCATCCAAACAGGGAACATTTTATGTGTCATAATGTACTTAAGAATCTATTTTTCCCAGTTCTATCTGCTGCAAAATCATCAGCAGCCTTGCAATCAATCAATTACCAAGCTGATTTTCAGCAACCTCATATTAGACTTATTCTGAGTCACCACTACTGTCATGTACCTTCTTGATAACATCCATATTGTATCAAGACACTGCCAAACGTAGCATTCAATGTAAATTCTTCTTCGAAACTAGAGTTATGGATAATATCTAACCGGAATGGTCGTTGAGAGGTGTAAAAATTGGGTTTTGCTGCAAGGGCAACCACAACATCAAAAAGATCTTTCCAGTTCTCTCCTTTGAAGTCCTGTATATCACCACAATTTTCGGATATTATTATATATGCAGCTGGATCTTGTCTGCATGTGTATCAAAAATCTATCCCCTATGTAACACAGCAATGCTTTTCCATGTGTGTATGATGCTAACATGATAGTTTGACTAACTTCCACATATCTGTCCTGGCTGATACCATCAGCAAAAGGCATAATAGAATCCAAGCCACAATCAGCGCAAGTCAGTGTGATGTGAAGTCTCACAGAGGTCAGTAACCACATCATTCAGAACAATTCTTTCACAGTATTGAATAATACCTGGAAGAGATAGCACATACCACCATCCACAAATGGAAATGGTGAGTTAGTCAGGACAAAAAGCTTCTTGCCTCTCTGTTTCAGCATCTTCAGCAGCTTCACCACATCATTCTACAATCCACCCACATATTTTTGTATTTCTAAACATTAAAGCCTTAAAGAACTAAATGGACCATCATCAAGTCTAGCCACAATCATCAAAAGAATTTGAATTCATAATTTGATTCTCTGAAGTCAGCTATAAACAGAACAAAGAAATTCTGTATGTGAAACATTGTACTGGTATATTTCCATGAGAGTCCACTACCCATGAGCCTTGCCAAGAGAAAACAGTGCATAGTACATGGCACAATATAAGGAGGTCAGCTTAGGAGATATGAGAAAGAGAACAGAAGGACAATTCAACATTTGTGTGTGTATTGCAAGATAGAAACACCATGCATACATTCTTTTGCAAGAATTTGGCAGGTTCGTTAAGAATGGCTTTATGTAAGGAGCCACTCATATGTACATGCGTAATACAGCTTTGTATGTCTTCATATACATATCCACAATCAAAGTCCAATTTCTGGTCAACAAAATGTTGAATTACATCTGCCAGGAGGCACACCTGAAAAGAAAAAACAGGCCACATCCATGAGCAATTGTGGGAGGCTCATGATTAAAAAATCTTTTTGTATGGTGCAAAAAGAAGCTTTCAATATAAGCAATTCAATAGATGCATCCTTCATACACGTAAACACTACTATGAGGTGAGAATTTAGAGGGTACTAAACTCTGCTCACAAACCTAGTGAGTTTGAGAGGGCCAAATTAGGGTTGATAATATAGTGTGGCTTAAACTGATTTGTTTGTAATGGTGAGATTAGCCATGGAAATTCATTGTACCTCACTTAGGCAGAAAAGGTCAAAAAGGGCGACAAGGTTGCACATATGCTCAGGGCTTACTTTTCTTCCTGGATAAGCCAACTCCAACTCATCTACACTCAACTGCAAAATTCCAGACATCACTAAGATAAGCTTGCAAAGATCATCACATGCACAGATCCCCTACATAAATTGCCCAAAAGAAATTATTCCACTGTCAACTCAAGAAACTAAAGGTTCAAAAATGTTGCCATTATTCGGTGAAGGAAATTTGCAGTACCTTGCGGCGACCAAAATAGCAGCTGGTTGGCTGAACAGAGTGAAAAAAATCAAGCTTCAATAGATACCCCTTCTGTTTGTCATAGTACAGACCTCGGATAGGAAAGCTCACATCATATTCAAAGTCCAAGCAGCTGTCTGGGTACCTGTGCTGTTTACCGCACCACCCCATTCCCCTCGCTTTTTTTGATGCAAAGAGGCTTCACGTACTACTCCTTTTGGGATTGGATACACTCTTACCTGGACCCCATTATTCCTTTGCTTCTTGAGTAAACAAGACTTTTAGTCCTTTACAGTTTAGTGTGCATACATCATCTTTAAGACTTTTCTGCCCTTGTTATAAATTCCCACTTTACTTCACAAGTGACCTGTGCATTGTCGTTTTAATTCTCAACCCTTGATTGTTGGTCATTTTAGAAGATGAATTGACTTTATTTTCATAAAAAAACTCAATACCATCATAACAAGTTTTAGTATATATTAACAAGTTTTTCTTAGGAAGCAAACTTTGCGTAAATTTATCAGACAGTCGGTCATTTTCAACAATCGCTCATGTTGAAAGTCTCACCTCTGTGACTAATTGAGCTTTCACAAGGTTGTAGATGAGAAATTGCAAATGATTAGTGTAATGTGCCAGTGTGTAATCGTAATCAAATCCATACACATGTATCCGGGCTAATCTCAAGTTGTGGTTTGCATATACACCTGCCAAGCACTTTCTTTCTTGAATAATTTTTTCTTCCAATTTACAATTGTAACTCTGAGATGCATTGATTTCAGATAGTAGTCCTGAGGATGTTCTTGGATT
>Ga0209611_10013955_pt1 | contig 10888 bp, 7 predicted proteins | sample S1TSphgellanicum_3_FD_187693 | JGI IMG/M metagenome (GOLD analysis project Ga0209611, IMG submission 187693) | Host-associated microbial communities from peat moss isolated from Minnesota, USA - S1T2_Fc - Sphagnum magellanicum MG (SPAdes) (version 2) | ecosystem: Host-associated > Plants > Peat...
AGTCTTTGAATTGAACGTCTTAGATTATTTCAAAATAATAATAATAATAATATAAATAATCATATATTAAAACACGTGGCAGCACATGATTTGCCTTGAATTGTGACCAAAATAGTCGCATATTAGTCGCATGTGACAATACGTATACAATGGAGTCAAAGGATGAAATGTATTTGTTGACTTTATACTCTTTGTCATTTGCGACTAGTTTTCACATGCGACTTGTCTTAGGCGACTAAAAGGATTTTAGTTGCAAAATGTCTCTTGCAACTAAAATTTAGTCGCAAAGAGCAGTCGAAAATACATGTTTTTCTTCTAGTGAATGAAGTTGAGTTGACTAAGACTAGTTGGTCGATAGTTTGAATTGATGTTCATGGTAGGAAATTAAGGACTATGGGAATTGTTCTAAGTTGGGTGATCATTAGGAGTTGAATAGTTTTTTTAATGAAGAGAAGTTCATGGGAGAAGATAAAAAGATTTTGACGGAAAATAATAGTTGTGATTTTTTTTACTTGTTTTGTTTTATGTTTTCAATTCCATATGGTTTGAATTCTGTTTTCAAATCATTGCAAATGTAACACTAATGCAGATATGGATTCTAGAATGTATTTGATTTGGTTTTACTATTTGATTTTTATAGTTTGTTATTATTATATACTTTGAATGTTTGGATAATAATATGGAAGTACAAAATTAAGGGGGAAAATTAATTTCAAATTAGCATTCACCATTTAATGTCCATCTTGAGAATGAACTTGGGGTAGAAAATTCAAGATTATTATTTTTTTTGTTTTGGTTGTTTTTGTTATAAACATGAAAGGTTATTATGTGAGATTTATTTATTTATTTATTTTTGGTTCTATAGATTTAGAATTGGTTAAGAAGTTGTCAAGTTTCAAATTTGAACAAAACAACTATTGTAAGGATTTAATCTACTGCAAAGAAATTTAACCAAAAAAAAAAAGAATGGGGACGAACATGAATTACATGGTGACCCAAAGTCTACAAAAACAATTATGCCAAGCTGTAGTTTGACAAGATGGAAAAAAAAATGTAGTAGAAGTGGAACTGCAATTGTTGGAGGCAACACAATTTCACATTCCATAAATAGTACAATACACAATGTCAAGAATACCTAGGACAAAGGAGTGGCATGTAGGGTATTACAAGGTATAGGATGTTGTCTACAACAATTATGGAATCATGGGAAACATTTACTAGTAGAGAAATTAAGTGAACCAATATCCAAAAGAGGTTGTTGCTGAAGGTAATACCTCCAAAAATTGAACCATAAGGATGAAGAGATAATGCAACTCGGGTTACCCTTGCATATTTACAATGAAGGGTACATGAAGAAACAAAAAAAAAATGTCATCTCGAAAACATGGTAATTTTTATAAATGCGAAAAAGGTACATGTCCATGAAAAAATGTAGGAAAGGTTGGAGATCATATCAATAAGCAGAGGTTATGTTTGGCAATCTACTTCACCTTAGTATTATCAACCCCATGATGAGTGGGAAAAAGACTTGGACAATGATGATAATTGTACAAGTGATACCACAATATGCAAAAATTGTACTTCAAATAAAGTATTTAGAAGAAGAGGCTTTTGCAACTAAAATAGGTTACTGATTAAAGAAGGAAATCAAAGCTAAGCATAGCAATCCACCAAAATAGTAAACAATGCAAGAATGAAAGCAACAACAAACACTAATGTCTTACAAAATAATGAATTTGTGGTTAAGCAAATCAACAAAACATATTTCTAATTAGAGAATGGGTATGGGGTAAAATGTTCAAGGTGTAAATCAAGAACCCATACCTACACCCAATTGTTGTATTTTTTGCAAAGATGAGGGCCATACTTTTATCAAATGTCCTTTTATTGAGAAGATGTATGAGATGCAACGATCAATCATTTCCAAATCAAGATATAAATTGAGTTGGATATGGAAGAGGAGTAAAACTTAATGATCATGCCTTGGGACATTGCAAATTCGACATAATAATGAAACTATAGATAAATAATTTACTTTACATAAAGTTGTGATGTGTAGAGGACTCACTCTAAAACTAAGGTCCTTTAATCAATCAAACAACCAAATTCTACTCTAGAGATAGTTAAGATGATTATTTCTCATTTTACTCTAAATTGTGCAAGAACCACAACTTTCTAATGCAACATATTTGTGGTAGGGTTGTGGAACAAACAAATGGAAAACATTACACTAGAGCAATACAAAAGTGTATCACTTCATGTTGGAATAGTTGATATAGTACCACAATTTCGTGCAACAATAAAATACATGACATATGGAACTACAAAAGTTGCATATTAGAACAAGCATGTGCATGCTCATGAAGAAGGATATCTAATATATGTAGGAAACTAAGGAATTTTTGCAGTGCCGGTAGAAAATTTTCCTTTGCACAATGTGGTATTACATGCTAAATCTATTGTGACAATGCAAAGAAATCATTTGCATGTCATCAAAGTAGTACCAACTAGTTATGTACCAAGAAGATCTACAATGGTAGAACCTTATGTAGACGTACATATACATTTAACCATAAAAATACCATCACATACCATAGTTACTACCAAACCAATACCACCAAATCCAAGAGGAGAACTTCCAGAACCCCCAAAGGGAACCCTTAGCATATGTGTAACGTTAGTACCTTATTTTAAGCCTTACAAGAGGCCTTTTAACTATCCTAAATACAAAAAATATTTTAATCCAAATGTTCATGTACGAATATTTAAAGCTACAATTAGAATTAATAGGGAATGGTAGATGAAAAAATAACAAATTTGTTCAATTTCACATTAAAGGACAATATATGCATAAAACTAGTGCAATGATTATATAAGAAATCATCCAAACTGTAGATTTGCAAATCTAGAACATGCTTTCTATAGACATTATTGGATAATACAAAATGATGAACAAATGTATTTATAGTTCATATATCTAAAACATGAATCGATAAAACAAATGGAGGTGTACTATGAAAGATTACTAAAACTATTAAACAATCTATAAACTCTTGCAATTGATATTTTTTTGACAATCATGTTCAAATCTAGACTATGGTCTTATTTGCGTATTGCTACAATAGGGATGAAAAGAGACATTTTACAATAGCACAAGGAATATGCACTTATGTGTGAAGTGGGTATTTTTATTTTTACATGAAACCTAAAGTTCATTATCTGTACCACAAACATCAAGAGCATGGATTATGGATGTGGGGAACTAGATCGTTGCAAAGCCAAGTACTATGTATTGTACAAATTGTCATTGTATGAACCATAACATAAAGATGTGAAAAATAAAAAAGGAAGAACCCAATGTAACTACTACTAAAATTAATGTATAGGCTAGTAAACTTCCAAGACCATTAAACTATCCTTGTCATATTTGTGAAATAATGGGCCAAAAATTTATGCCCACAAAATATATTTTGCCAACATGTAGTGGGGAACACAAAGATGCAAATCTTGTTAAAGTATTCACTAGTAGACTAATAGATCTAGAGAAATTCCAAACTGATAGACTGCATGCATAAGAAACCACTAGCAATCAACAATGGAAATGTGCATTCTAGAGTCAACAAAGGTATCCAAAAAAGAGGTTTAAGTTTGAATATCATGTGTTGTGGTTTTCAAAAACACAAAAAACACATTGAAAAATTACAAAAAGTGGTTTGGTCCATACAAAGTATAGTTTTACTTACCAAATAATATTATTTATCTAATCACAATGGATAAGTTTGATCCAAACTTATATTTATCAATTTGAACAAGTTAAAACCTTATTAGTTTTTGGATGACAAAGCATAGAGTGTAGGAGGTCCACACCTATATATTGGGATGGACAAGGTGATGCTACAATTAATGATGGGAAAAAAAACAGTCATGAAAAAATAATACACATTGTACACATTCAACAAACCAAATAATAATGTAAAGATCTCATAGATTATTTTTATGTTAAGGTTGAATCAAATGACATTCTTTTTCATCCAACGCCAAATGGTAGTAAGAGGCGTAGGGTGTAGTCACAATCAAATGAACCAAAAAACACGTTAGGCAACCACTAAAACTCTATAAAAATTGTAATTTTGTTAGACATATTTTTGTGGTGCCCACTTTAATGCCATGTTAATCATGGAATCTAGTGCTAAATGACTAAAATGAATGTTGAAGAATTCATAATAATAATAATAATAATAAATAAATTGGGTTCTAGTTTTAATAAAGGACCTTTGAACTTGAACAATAGTTGCATTAAAAAAAAACAATTTTGTAAATTACTAAACACAAAATTTTCTTTATAAAGGAATTTTGATGAGAAAAAAATTTGAAATGATGTTAATTGATAATCCACATTCAAAAAGCACTTACAATTTGAAAGTTGTGAAATTTGAATTTTATAAAAATTAAAGATCTATTGAGCAAATTAAAAATTTCAAGAGTCCTTTACCACATATAAATGGGGTGTAATGTACATGATATCTAAAACAAAGTTGTAGTTTATAAAACAATAAAATAAATCATTAAATGATTAGAGCATTTTCATATAATTTAAAATTAAAATAATTTTTCAAAACGAAACGTATAATTGGCATAATTTGTATATTTTTAAAAAATGTTATTCATGAAAATTTAATACAAAAAATGTGATGTATTGAAAAAATTATATGTATTTTTACTAATGTATTGCAAAAGATTTCATCCCAAAAGTCCTTTATATGAGAAAGTGAAAATGACCACAAAAAAAACTATAGTCCTTGAGTCCTTCTTCACCATTAGCTCATTTGATTTTGATCACACCCCACAACATTTCAAACACGGAAACCTTAACAATTGACAACTTAGTGGAGGTAGGAAATAGGAGCGCTAATTTCCCATAGCAACATTTCTAAATCAATATCACTTACTTGTGTTGTTTTACATCTCTTTCAATCAAATAAAATTAGTGATGAAAGTTTTGTTGAAAAACTAAAGAGATATTAACAAGAGAAAAAGGAAGAGGTGAAAAGAAGCATTCCTTGTGACCGAGAGAGAGAGCTATTAATGTGAACAAGTGGAACTACTAAATAAGACAAAAAAATGGAAGGAAAGATAAGATTCACATTTCAAATTTGTGAATCCAAAACCTTTTCAAGTTTGTTTTCCGTCTTCTTCTCCAAACTACAACCCATGAAGGCAAATTGAAGAGAGTTTGCATTGTTTAGAAAGAACAAGGAATGAAATTTAGAAGTGGTTGCATTTTCTTCAAAAGTACCTAGGATTTCTTTTCTTCAAGCAATGCCTAAAATAGTTGTGCTACCAAATTATGAAGACAAGAACGACTTGCTTTTCTTTCAAGAATTGAAACAATTAATAGAGCTAACACCATCTTCATCTACAATTCTTTTTGCACAACATTTTGCACCAAGTTCCTCAAATCTTAATTCTTCAATTGTTGTGTCCAAATTTAACAAACATGGTAGAATGTTTCATTAGGGTAGGTCTGTAATTCCACTAGAATTAAACAAAATGATTTTTACCCCTACAAAACAATCATATACTCAAAAGTTGGAAAGAAACACTACTTAGGTGAAAATGGGAGAAATAAAGAAGAGATGGGCATTCATGATTGGGTTGGTAGGTCTATTCAAAATTGAGTGGAGAACACCATGTCATAATTTGTTGGCGGAATTTTTCAATACTTGGAGAGTTGAGAACAAGGACACAATTTATGTTTGGATAGGGGAGAAGGTAGTTATTGTGGATAAATATGTCATCATTGTTGTGTTTAAAATATCAAACATTAGTTGGAAAGAGAAAAAACAAGTTGAAAAGCAAACTATTGAAGCTATGTTTCAACACATTACTTTGCCTAGAGTTTACATAAACGTAAAACAATGGAGTGTTAGTATAATGAAATCACCTTATGATCTTCATTTTCCTACATTTATTCAAATTGTTTATAAAAGGGATAGAGTCTATTACTTTAATAACATAAATGTTATCTCCATGATGATAGAAGATCAAGGAAAATTTGTAGATTGGGCAAATACCATGTCCAAATAGTAGCACAAAAAATTGGTTAGGTGGACAACATCTTAGACCAAGATTCACAAGGGTATAATAAAATTTGATTTCAAAAAGGATGTATGCCATTTTGCATTGGTAATTGAGGTGTAGATGGATTTGTTTTTCAAAAAAAAACCCATAGATACGAACAATGTTAGAACCTATTCCAGTATAGCAAGCTTCAACATCCAAGGCTAGTGTTTCAAAATTGAAGGACATGTTGTAGAAGAACAAATGGCTTTTATGGTTGTCTAATAGATCTCCAAAAATGATTCCAAAACTAGAGAGGCACAAACAAAAAATGGGTAATAGACTATAGTAGAGTTTTATGAGGAGGAAGATGAAAAGAATCCTTTGGCTTTTAAGAAGAGATGGTGGATGATAAGAGCTTTGCATCAAACTCCATAAGTAACAACCACCTTTACTGTTCCAAGACAACAACAACCTCAGGAAACAATACAGATACCAAGGTCACCAAAGCTTGTTTCTAGGGAAGAATTACATGCCAAATAGGACACAAATGTTCTAGGATAGTAAACAACATGCATCACAACCTAAGTTTCTAGTGGAATCATAAAATGAGAAAAGAGGAAGTCCTCATCTCCAAAACCAAAACTTAGTGGGTGGTCCTTACCTAGGTCACAATCTCTAGTACCACATGAACATGTATGCATTGAAATTGCACAAGTTACACACATTATTACAAATATGTGTTTTTAAGCTAATTTAAAAAAACTAAGTTTACTCATATTTCTAATCACATCAGACAAGGGACAAAATTGGTTGTAGTCATAACAAACCGATTGTTTTTGACACAAATGTGACTAAAAATTACATGACTAACATGATAAAATATGCTTATTCGAAATTACTAAAATGATTAAGGCTATTAGTTGACATGGCATGGTTATTTTAAACTAAAAGTTATATTATTCATATGAATTTATAATGACATTATGGAACTTTAATATTTTTGAATTACAAGTGAACCCAAAAACGTTATCACCTTTGATATGTGATTCAATGTTGTAATTTTTTTTTAATTTTTGTTTTTGGGCTAACATTATATATAGATTATGTTAAACAACATCATAGGCCTTTGAGTCCCCAAATTCGGGATTTTTTACTGAAAAATCCAAGTAAGGTTTGAACCCACAACCTTTTCAACCATACTCCAAGGCATTAACCACTAAGCCATCACTTCATGTGATGACAAAAAATGACATTGCAAAATATATAAACACATATTTTGGAAAAAATGATTGTTTAATATCACTATTTGATCCAATTGATTTGGTAGGTTTATTATTACATTGAACTTTGTAATTTTTTAATTCAAAAATGTGTGTAAATCATAATTATTTTAAATATTCATTAATTAACAAATTCAAATGCATTTTTTGAAACTTTGAATTGAGTTATATATTCAAATATTATTTAAGCACATCTAATTAATTAACTTTCATGAAACTCATTGGTTTTTTTCCATTTCAAAATGTACAACAACTAAAATGGTTTTAAATGTTTAAAAAAATAAAATTTAATGTCTGAAATATAATTATTTAAATAAAAAATTATTTTCAGAATTACATTGATTTGAAAAAATTCTTTAGTTTCAAAATGTGAACAAATAATTAAATCACTTAATTTAGAAGTTCATATATAATGCATTAGATCTTTGATTGAATTATAATCTATAACTATTTAGGTAAAATAATTTATTATCCTAATCATATTAAACTTTGTAAATCCTTTCAATTTCAGAACGTTTTCAATATTTGTTTAAAAAATTCAAGCAATGTTTTTTTTGTTCGGTTAGAAATTTCACATATAACTATTTGGGTACATTTGGTTTCCTTACTTTCATCACTAACTTCAATTTTATAATAATTTTAATCCAAAGTTTTAGACATTCCATTAATTTAATACTTTGATTTATGCCACATATTTATCAAAATTTAATTTTTTAACAAAATATCTTTTAAATATCATTACCAAAAAAGTCATTTTTGAAATTATGGTATTAAAATTTATATGCCTCAAAATCTTATGTCAAAATTTGTTTAAAAGTAAAAAATTGAATTCAATGTTACAATGTTTTTGTAGTAATAATGGAATTTATTATGATTTTATAAATTAATTAATTTTTAATTTAAATGAGATGTACATTAGTTTTATTCTATTTTTATTAAATTATAAGAAGTTATTTTATTTTATTATTTCATTTTACTCATGTCATTTGATCATAAATAAATAAATAAATGGTGTAATTTGGGGCTAATGTAATTTGGACATATATATGCATTCAATTGATTCATCACAAATAAAAATTAAATCATGTAATTTGAATAATTCAAGATTAGCATGTACATTTAGTTAATTACAATGATTTATTTTCTATAATTTTGATCAAAATAGAAAATAAACTAATATTCCATTTTTTTTCAAAAATTTCCCCTTTCAAATTATTTAGTTTAATAATTATGAATAATAATTGAAATCATGATAACTATATCTTTTGTCATTTTTTTGGTAATCAAGTTTTAAAAATGAGAACATGTTTATTTTTCCATTTTATTAATACAATGTCATTAAAAATAACATTATAATCACATGTGTCATATGAAATATGACTAATTATAGTCATGAACTAGTTGTGTTAATCAACATAGACAAATCCACATGGGCACCCACATTCACCACATGTGTAATATATTGTTTAATATAACTATAATGCTAGATTTTTTAGTCACAACAAACATTGTGTCTTTTGATCTTAGTCATGATGGACACATTTAGTCACTTTAGATTATTAATGTATTCTAAATATTAACAAAATGATCATTTAAAACATGATGCTAGTACGGTAAAAACCATGTTTTTTTTTAGTAGTGACAACATGAAGATCATACATCATTGCCAAGAGGTTTCTATGTAGTAGGAATTCAATATGGAACTTATAAAAGTGTAACACCATTTGTTGAAACATCTAGGGAGGTGCTTTAGTTTTTTAAACACCATAAACATTTGGATCTTTGAGTCAAGAGGCAAAAGAATATCTAAAGGTTGTTGGAATGTTCCAACATCTGGCACATTACAACAAAAAGATGGAGAAAACGATGATTGAACTATTAGGACTTAAACTATAGTGAAACAAACTTGAAGCATAAAAGTTAAATTTGGAAAACAAACCTGAATATGCAATACAAGAAGTGGAATATTTGAAACACAAGATCATAATTCATGAAGTTCAAACAAAGAAGTGTAACAAGCCAAGGAACAACAATTGAACAAGATATAGATGGAGTTATTTCAAGTGAGTAAAAGAAAACACAATGTGGAACAACAATTAGAATCTATGGATAGAATAAAGGAGGAGAAAGATCTATTGAAGTAAAGAGAAGGAGGATTGGAAATATTAAGCTTTGAAAAAACAAACAAATGAATTTGAAGCCCAATTTGTAACATTACAAAAGGATAAGAGTAGTTTGGATCATGTTGTAAAAGAGTAGGAAACAAAAATTTTAAAGCTCAAACAAGATATTAAAATTGTTGTACATCAAAAGAATGATGCATTGTTGGCAAAGGAACAAACACAAGCTACATGTAGTAGGGCAATTTAGTCATTTCAACATGATTCCAAGCATATAAAGGCAATTGTGGATAAACTAAAAGGTATGGAGCCATACTCTTCAAAGCACAGACTTCAAGAGTATAACAATTTGTTCATGCAAAATATTATCTTGAGGACTAAACACAAGTCCATGGAGTTAGGTGCATCGGATATTATGTCTAGCAGAATTTAGTCCAGGATATTCAATAGAAGGATGTTAATGGTTTGTTTAAAAAACATAAAGCAGGTGAAGCCAAATACAAGAGGAATCTCAAAGTGTATAAGGAAGCCTATCCATATTTGTTCATGAATCTCCTTTTGTCATTCTAGAAGATAACTTTGTGTAATCAAACATAGAGCAATTTCAAGCAAGCACAAGTGGAGAAGCATCATAGGTATAGTAAGTAGCGCTTGAAGAAATGAAGGGAGGAGATGCAATGGAGAATGACATTGTTGAGCTAGAAGGTGGTCAAATAGTGGAACATACTACATATGTAGCCATAGAAGTGTAGGAACAATTGCTACAACATTAAAAACAACATATTTTATTAAGTACACGACAACACAAATTGTTTCTCACTTTGCAGTTTATGGTATAGCTACTCCAACAAGGGACACTTCTAAAGGAAGGAAATAACGGTCATACAAAGACCATTGAAGAGGTACATCAAGAATTGTATCGACAAATTCCCCATATTCAACCTTAGAATGAAGGGTTATCTATAGCATAGGTGGAACAATCCACAACTTAAAATGTGAATAGTGTAGCACAAAAGGTTACATTGGTGCCTTAAGAGGAACACTTAGTTCATTTAAAACAATTAGAATGATTATGTAGTTGTTCTTTGACAATGCAAATCTATACTTTACTATTCATAGAATTTTGAAGACAGAATCCGGAATACATGAGGGTCATGTTAAGGCCAAAATTGTATTGTCACCATTGAATAGAGTGAACAAAAGTGTAATGTCCCCATTGGATAGAGTGGACACAAGATAGTGTCACTATAAAACAAAGTAGGCAACATGGGATCATCAGTCAACAATATGCCTACTTCGCTCATCCATGTTGCATCATTTTGATTTTTTCAGATCCTATGACTCAAAATCCTCAAAGCCATTCACCATGCATTTTTTTTGTTGTCATGTGGTGAAAATTCGCCACAAATAAAAACACTAAGTAGA
>Ga0209611_10013956_pt1 | contig 10887 bp, 7 predicted proteins | sample S1TSphgellanicum_3_FD_187693 | JGI IMG/M metagenome (GOLD analysis project Ga0209611, IMG submission 187693) | Host-associated microbial communities from peat moss isolated from Minnesota, USA - S1T2_Fc - Sphagnum magellanicum MG (SPAdes) (version 2) | ecosystem: Host-associated > Plants > Peat...
GAGCTAGAAGGATTTTTTTTTTCATTTTTCTCTCGTTCCCAATGTGTTCCCTTTAAGTTTTCAATGGGTTCCCAATATGTTGCCCAAGTTCCCAATGTATTCCCCAACATATTCTCCATAGCATCTCTTTAATCCCATACTGTCCTCGTCCTGACGCAGATGCGTCTGAAGACGGGAGCTACTAAGGGAGAAGTCACCAAGAGCGACGGATCCAAGCCGGAACCGTCTGAGGAGGACGTCAAGTTACACCCTCCCTATATTTAGCTACTGTCCATAGCCACTGTCCGTCCGGAGTCAGGGGAAGGAACTTTCTTCCTTTAATATATATAATATGCTGGACCCAAAGAAGTTGTACATGACAGTTTCATACATTTGAAAGAGCAGTTGACCCTAAGAAGGGTAGGCTGAAGGACAAAATCTCAAGTCACAATTAAATGATAAATATCATCCTTTAGAATGGAAAACCGTTTCTCCACCTTACAAAGCTTTGGCAGAAAATTTCTAGTGTATGTGGAGGGCACACTACCAAGCAGAATTTTTCTGCCTTAAAAGGTTGGACTTTTAAAAAACTGAACACTCACATACTTGTCAGGTATCGTAGGAAAATTAAAATAAACTTGTGGGTGCTTTACCGTTAGGTAATCACCCCTTAAACTTTACCTTGGGCAAGTGTTTATTTCAAGAACACCCCATTCCTAAAGGACTCAACAGAATTTCTTATTGTAGTTCGAGAGAGCACATTATCTCCATGAATAACCCTCCTAGACAAGAGGACGGATATTTTATTCTTACTCCTTAAAAGTGGGTAGGATCTTACACCTAGACAGTAAAAACAGTTTTTTCTTTTAAATGAGACCCTCTCGTCCTAGTTTTGACATTAACTTTTTTCTTAGTTGATCCTAATTCTTCAAATTTTAAAGAAATGTGATTTTAGTTTTTGCACATTTTTTCAAACTCAAAAACCTCAATCTTAATTGAAAATCAAATTCAGTTTCATGTACACATTACACACTCCCCCAAAACTGTCAAAATGCAAAAAAGAGAAAGAAAGAAACATTTTCTTTAAAAGGCCAGGTAATGAAAGGAGGCTAAAAAGGAGCTACACTCTTTCCTTTAGTCCACAGATCAAAGCATCATCCTAAATTTCCAGCTTTCCTAGATTTTGTGGAGAAAGTACTCCAGAATGTAGCAAATTTTGTAGATTATAGGCGTCTCATCCTAGGCCACTTATTTTGCAAATGCCCCTGGCTGGGGGAAGTGGGGAGGGAGAGGGAGCTTTTATCCTTACATGTAAGCTTTTGTCTGCCTATCAAAATGCAAAAAAGAAACAAAAGATTTCCTTAGAAAGGCCTGGTAGTGAAAAAGGGTAAAAGGGGATATACGCTTTGCTTTGGTCCACAGATCAAAGCATCATCCTAAATTTCCAGGTTTCCTAGATTTTTGTGGGGACGTACTCTTGAATGTAGCAAATTTTATAGATTCTTAGTTTCGTGCCGCCTCTGAGATAGACTTACAGGACTACAAGAGCTAGCCGCCTGGAAGTCAGAAGTATGTAGATTTGATGGTCTGATATCTACGTTGCAGTTAGATTTTGGATTTGATGGTTCAAAGCTGTGCCCTGCGCGTCTGTTGTGTTTGTGCCGTTGCTTCTTGCGGCTATGGCGTCGCGCTCTTTGTGCGTTTTCTCTGCTTCCCCTCTTCATTTTCCAGCAATTGTCGCGACTTCTCAGAGAGGAAGTGGCGGAGGTGATGGAATACGCTTGTGTGCTGTAATGACACGCACAAGCACAAGCAAAAGCTCTGTAAGGATGATGAGAGGACCTGCTGCAGCACGAAGGAGATCGTTCGCCGTCACCAGAGCACAGGCTGAGGATGGAGGAGCTTTGACGCAAGAAGGCGGGAGCTGGGGAGAGCCTGTGTCCCTTGGCACTGCGATTCTGCCTCCTGATGTCGACCTTCCGAAGCTGGAGGCTCTCCTCTTCCAGGTTCTAGATTCATCTTCTTATCTTGCCTTCCATTCTTCTCGCAACTTTCTGATATACACTGCTTGTCTCTCATTCCGATTGGGCTCAAGTAGAAAAATCTAGGCCTTCCAACATCCCGGAGGAATGCTACTGGTTCTACACGGTTGCTCAATTCCTCCTCCTGAGGGCGAACGGCTTTACAGCTCCACATTTCATATAACTCTTCACAGGCTCATTCAGCTAACGATTTGTGGCATCTTCACTCTCCATTGCCTCTTCGTAATTTCTAATGTCCGTATTTTGTGTTTTCATTGGACATTTGCAGTAATTGTAAGATGCAGTTTGCCTCTTCCCACTTTAGAACTGGCAATGTTTCTTTGTCACTTTCTGCAACCACAAATTCCTAACTCGATTCACCATCTCAGCACAGGGTGCATTGACTAACAGGCTTTTTGGTTTTTCAGTGGGGCAACAGCATAACACAGAATGCAAGCCTTCCTCTTCCATATCCTCTTAAGGTAGTCACATTTTCCTCTTTTTCCTGTAATCATGTCTGTCCTACAGAAAAACCTTTGTACCACGGCATGGAAAAATAAGACAGAATTGAAAGCTATAAGGAAGCAAGGAAATTGCAGAAATGAAAAATCAAGTTCATTTGAAGCAGAAGCAGAAATGCAGAGCAGAAACTCTGGTTGCTATTCCATTTTTAGGAGCTTTTCTTGAGGATATGGTACATGGCTGCAGGTGGACAAAGTTGAAGGTGGAGTGCGGTTAGGTTACATCAGCTTGAACAATGGAGTGATAGAAAATTTGGTGCACATTGATGTCATTGTTAGTCCAGCAGAAGGAGATTCAAATGCCATGTTTCAAGCTCTACGGAATGGAAGATACAAAGACAAAGTGCCACCTGGTGAACCAGTCATCATGCAAAGCCTACTTCAAGCTCTTCGCCAATCGATTCAAATTGCAAGGAACTGAACTCCATTTCTGTAGGGCTGGAACCAGACTGCAGCCAACCAATTGAAGCCTTAATCATTTAGAGGGTAGTGATTGGGGCCTCCTGCACACTGAACAAGAAGGATTATGATCACCAAAGTGACAAAATGGATTATAAAATCAGAAGGTCCATCATCAATGTAGGCACTTTCAAGATTTCCATCAGAGAACATGTGAAAAATCAGGTGAGAAGAGATGGTAGCTTTGACACTTACCCTCTTGGCCTCTGCTGACCTGCTTAATTCATTACCTCACCCTTGTGGAATTGTTCTGGTGACACATGGCTCATGCAAGCAGATTTAAGAGGAGCTTCTCCAAAAGACAAACTGAGCCTTCAGATCAACCCTGGAGCCTCCTGATCTTTATTGAGCCCTTTCCTAACACAGGAGTCCCCTCCAACTCTCTCTAGTCTCTTACTCTTCAAAAGGGCTCTTCAACTTTCTGCTTCACCTCTCAATGTCTCCTGCCCAAAACCAGAAGCCTCCCACATCACCACCATGTCTGCCCTGAGTACTCCATGTCTTCAAGTCAACCAATGATGAAGTTGAGTTTTCTTGTACACAAATCACAGAACTAGGTCATAGAGCTGACAGACTCGTCAACTTGCTCATAACCTGGTTCTGTATCTGGAGACTCAATATCAGTTTCATGGTCACCTTCATGCTCAGCCCCTTGGTCAGCCCCTGGCTGAGGTCCACTGGTCCAGTTGAACCTTTTCTGGTTTTTTGTCACTACTTCCCGAACTGCAACTAGACGGGCATCATCTTCAGGTACTTTATGGCGCTGCAAATACAAGCAAAAAATTGCAGGTTACATGGAATTCAGATCGGACAACATAGATCAAACAGTAAAAAAGAGGAGGCCCAAACTTTAAAAACAGAAAAGAAACTGAGAAACTGAGAAATGGTTTGAACAGCATCCACAGTCACATCCATGTTCAGTGAGCTTCAACAGCCCCATGAATGGGAGCAACCATATGTTGACTAATGTCTTGCGTTTCTGTCATGCTGATAGGGGAAGACTCAGCCAACAAAACAGAAAAAGGATGACCAAGGAAACTGACAAGAAAGAGAGATAGAAATAACAAAAAAACCCAAAAAGAACCAAGCATGGCAAGAGGCAGAGAACAGAGTGAAAATATAGAGGGAACTACAAGCAAACATAAGGTATAGATAGAATCACACTTGAATTGCAAAGAACAGCGTGCTAACAGTGTGTGATGCAATGCATTTACAATACCTGCAACCCATTGTAGTAGGCAGAGACTGCTCTGAAGGATAGCCTCAGGTTACGCTTCTGCATCATGTCCCATATACAATTTGCTGTCGAAAAATCCCCTCCCTGCAAGATACAAAATGAGATTTGCTGCTGATTGACTGAACATTTGGAGTTTGTTCAACATAGAACAAATTTACATTAACACAAACAAAAAATGCTGACTCTTAGTATTGCAAATTCATCCAAGAAGGGTCCAGGATTTTAAGGCATCATATGACAAGCACAATCACACTAAAGGTTATCAGTGAATCGGAAAAATTGACTCTGCTTTTCAGGTCAGCCTCAACACCCTGATTAATGGAGTGTGCCAGACAGCAGACGATATTTTAGGTTCAGGGTTTATCACATCAGACCTCAGGTCACAAGAAGAAGCTGGAATCAGCAAGGAGTGAAAGCTTACATATTCATTTGATGCAAGGGTAAGAAGGTTGGACCCAATAATTGTGTTGAGAAAGTACCCTCTTTGATCCATTTGTTCCTGTGGAGAAAATAAGATGAGGAACTGTGCAATAGGGGGGAGATTTCAATTACTACAGTAACTGAGGACCAAAGGATTGATTTGCAACAAGAAGTCCCTGGAACCTGGATCCAACGTACCAGAAGCCTTTTGGCCGATGCCAATTTGAAGGCATTGAGTTTCATAAGACAACCTTGAATGAGTGTCTGACCCACCACACACACATGTCAGCCTTGGATAAGCCTGGTTTGTAAAATGATTTCACCCCAGAATTTCTGGCACTAATCATGAATGCCAATTGACAGCAAGACAGAGATCTCGGTTCTAGTTCATTTTGACGAGATCTGGACTGTTTATGTAACCAATCTGTGACTTCAATATGTGTTTTGCAATGGTATACAAACTACCCACTTCCCTGAAAAAGGCAGGATGAATTATGCATGGATATGTAGACAGCAAGTGAATTATTCTTGCCACTGGCTGAAGGTAAGCAAAGATTGCAAACTAATGAGCAGAAACTTACAATGTAGAGATTGAGTGTTGGATTTTTGCCAGACTCAACAAACTTGTCAAACACGGTAACGGCATTCTCCAGATCCCCTTGTGCTATGTGGCACCTACAGATTAAACATGTTTAAGTTGAATTTGCAAGCTAGCTTTGCCTCCTAGTGAAATTTCACCCTGGTGTTTAATACAACAATGCATCATAAATTTCCTCTTATGGTAAATTTGAGAATGTTGTTCTTGATAAGGAAGATGATCACCCTAACAAGCAAATAGTGCAGCACACAGAAACCAAAGCAAAAAGATTACTTGACAAGTTCTGTAACAGAACTGGCATCGACTTGGTATCCAGCTTGCTCCAGCATTTCAATGACAGATTTCACAGCCTGCGAAAAATGAACAAAAATGTCAAAATAGTCTTGGAGATAATAGTACCACTTTCAATACTTCCTACAGAATGACTGACAACATTGAGCTGAACCTACCCAACCTTTGGGAGGTGGACATTGTCTCCATACTTGCTCAGAAAACAAATAACTCAAAATTCTCAGATCTTTCTAGCATACATATATCCTTATAAGTACCAAGAACTTTCATACTTATCCTCATAAGTCAACCTGAATAAAATTGGGGGATGACCCAAACAAAAAGGTAGCAGGAGGGCCCCCTGCACCCAAAAGATGGATCTTTGAATAGCCCAGCTGGTTGGTGCTTGGATGCTGAATATCCACTAAAGTTATTTCAAAATAGACTTCGTAAGTACTGAGAACTTCTCCATACTAACGACTCTCAACTCACAGCTTTGTAACAGAATGTTTTCCCATAACAGTCACTAAAGCTTGCATGTGATTTAAGAACACTCTTATGCACACTAGAAAATTGTAGCATTGGATACAAAATAAGTTGCATTGACCATCTTAATTCACAGCATCTGAGCTTTGACACCCACCGTAGCATTGCCAAGCTCAGCAAAGGCCCGCAAAGCAGCAAAGTAGACAGTGAAACGACGATTGACATAGCTGCGTGTAGGTTGGAGGTCTCCCCCCGTCACAAGGCTAGCTAACTCCTCCTCAAAATCATCACGTGCTTCACCCTCTGCAGACCCACCTTCACACCCTTTGGACTGCTCCAGTAGTTCAAAAATCTGCAGAACATACCTCAAATTCATCAAAGCTGGCTCTCTTCTTCAAATAACAGGTCCCATGAATATCACTGTTAGCATAACATACTCCTCTGCCACCAGAAGGATGCATAAGAAAGGCAGAAGGACAAAGCAACCTTGTGAACTGTGTCTTCATTGACAGGTTTCCTATTTTTGTAAGCCATGATAAGTGCACTGTAGCAACTACTGTTCAAAGTCAGACCACATGCAGCCATTCTTCGCACCACACCATATCTGCACAAAATCAGATAAAAGAATCATGGCATCCCCTTAAAATGACACAAGTTTGAACAAAAGTTTGAAAGTTTCAACCCACACAACTATGTGTACCATCATGCAGAACACCTCCAAGCTAAGTAAACCAATTTGTCTATCTGATTCTAAGTTGCAAACACTAGTTGTCCCCCAAAAGCTCCAAGAAAGCCAGTCTTTTAGTAAGTATTTGCAGAGATTCAGAAAGTGCATCCTGAACAAGGTTGCATGGAATAGTCCTTAGCTTCTAAATGTGCAACACAACCAAGCAACAAATCTCTTGGGAGGTGGGACATCATACGCTTCATCAACACGGCCAGCAGTTCCACAAGATTTCAATAATGCAAGAAATGTACGATGCTTAGGCTGGATTCCATATGACTCCATCTCCTCTGCAACCTGATATATGAAGGAATCATACAGCATGAGTTGACCATAAATTTTGATAATCACAGACAAAATAACCATCTGAACAAGCTGGGTTGCAAACAGTAAAGTTAGCAGAGATAGCATTCTTCAAGTTGACAGGAGAGTGAGAAGTACAAGAGGGGACAGACCTGAAAAGCACGGTCGATTTGGTTGCATCGTCCACATGATGTTATCACACAATTGTATAACACCACCTGCTCATCAACAGGAGATTCAGTGGATAACTCATGAAGGGGTCTAGGACAATGACAAGAAGCACCAACAAGGATGGTGAACATGGAGAGATTCTACAATTGCTCATGAAACATACGGAGAACCTCATTTCACAGTATTGAAAGACTAAGAAGTTGCACTTACATCAGGTACAAGGCCCATGGTTTTCATCTCATCAAAGAAGTACATAACATCCTGCAACCGATCACCCTTCATGCAGCCAGTGATGAGGGTGTGGAAGGTATCCCGCATTGGCTGCACTCCATCAATTTGCATGTCCTCATAAACATCCCTCATCAAGTAAGATCTGCATGCACTCCTGATCCTAATTCAGCTGGCCATTAAAGCAAAAAAAAATCCACTGTATCTGCAACTAATTCTTCAACATTTCAGGAATTGCAAGTACATCCAGCTTGGCATTATGCTTGATCATTTTGATGTGTATTGGAAAATTGAGATGATCAAGGCTAACCGTCTGCTGTTGTTGATTTCAAGCAGGGCCCTGTTGTATTCAGCAATGTTGTTAGCATAGTTTCTGGCTGCATAAGCTGCTGATACTGCAGCACTTGAGTAGGACCTTTCTCTTTGTCCCTTCAAAAGAGCGCCCCCTTCTTCTGAAGCACAAGAGTACTCAACAACACCTAGCTCTGCATCCAAGCACCAATTCAGCCTCTCCCTAAACCCTAACTTGCAGTACCCTGATAAATGAACCCTCTCACTCCCTTGGCGTTCACCAATAATCCACCAGACACCTCCAAGTATCCACGTTCGGATCTTGAGGAGCCGAATGCCAGGAGTTGCTTCACACCCATGCCACGACCTGCAATTTTTTTTAAAAACAGACAATATTCTGCAACAGGAAGGGAAAAAAGAGGCAGTACTGGAAAGAGCCGAAGTAGCACGCCAAGGAGCCGGAAAATGTCGTAGCCGCGCCCGTTGCAGAAAAATGGCGGAGAGACGACCCCGCGCCATGCCGTTCCCTCTCCTCCCCTGTCAGCGCAGGTTTAGCAAAATGCACGTTCCTTCAGACCTCATAGAAATTTCCCAACTCACTTAAGCTTCTCTTCTCGTCGGAAAATCTCTATTATTATCCTCTGTGTTCTAGAGAACCACAGGTGGGTTGTGCAGCAAAGGTTTGCAGGGATTACGCGCGTCTTGAAGGAGGCCCCGCAGCAATAGTGGAGATGGTTTAGGGTTTGGCCCCCAAAACCCTAATCGCGCAATATTCTGCTTTCCTAGGGACGGATGATGTCTGTTCTGGATGAAAAAAGTTGGTAGGCATGGTTTTTCTGATGAATGGTGGTTTCTTCGCCCGCGAGCATTTGCGGCGGTTGTGTGCTGCTGTGCGCGAGAACGTCGTCGGAGCTGCAGCCATCGCGGGAAGAGCTTACACGGCACAAGCCGTGGGCACCGACGCAGCACGGTAGGTGATGAGACGTGTAATGAACTAGCTTCTGTTGCATGATTGTCAAGCATCATCCTAACTGGGGAGCTAGGTACATGTCGCTGAGTTCAGAGAGGGCCTTGCTTCTCTGTTAACTTTGGTGACTCGATGTGGGAAATAGAGATGGGCATTTCGTACCGAAGTCTATACTCCTGGATCTTACTATGTGGGAGCTGAGCAGGTATCAGCTCAGTGTAGTAGCCTTTTCAAGTAGTTGAGTGTATTTCTATCGGTTTGTAGGTACTGTGGTTGGATATTGAGAGATACCACTGGATCTGTTGCAGGAGGCTGCTATGGATTCTTGAGGAAGACAAAAAAATTCAATTAAATTTCCTCTGAGAAGCTCATTCAAGTTGACACTTTTTATCTGGTGAATGGAGTCCTCCTATAGGACTGAGTCTTCCTGTTTCTTCTGGAAATGTGATAGAAATCCGGATGCAGATGTTTGTCTACACCCACTGTCAAGAGCTGAGTGAACTCCTTGGTGATTCATGGCAGCTTGCCACTGCTATTCACAATGAAGGAGGATGCACGCGATGGTCTGAGAGGTTGCGTATGCCTCCCGTAAAGTTATGACTGCACTCATCTTGTCACACTTTCTTCACACTGTTTTTGAAGAGTTCATCTGCCATCTCATAAATGTGCTTTCCTGTGGCTTTTGTGGATGTTCTGCATCCAGGTAGTCACCATTGGTTTGCTTAAAGGATATGTCCACAGTTCAGGAGGCCCCAGCCACTATCTATGTAGGCCTCTCCATTCCTCAGGTGTAGATGCTTGCTTGTATAGTAATAATAGAAAATGAAATGACACGTACCCTCACAAGCTGCCTGCAGCTTGAATGAGGACACTATTGAGTTTTAATGGTAGTGCATCTGGCAGCAGGGTGCTTCCAACCAAAAAGATCCTTGGCTCAACTCCCAGGAGCCTCTCTCCTTTCTCATTCACTTCATGCTCGAACATGGCAAGGGTTGTTGGGCCTCTCACAATGGGAGTCCTGGAGCTGTTCCATGTAGTGGCTTGATCAGTGTGCTAAACATTTGTTCTCAGGGTGTTCATATCTTCATCTCTGCAACACCTTTGGGGCTCCAGAAATCCTCAGGTTGGAATGCAATTTTTCACCTTTGCCACTTATATTTCTTGTGAGGGTTGATGTGGAGAAGATACTGCCTTTGGTTTTCTTTAAACTGTTGATGGAAAAGCTGCCATTGAGTTGTCCGTAATTGATGCTGAAAGTCAAGTGTTTCATCTAAGGTTTAGTTCTCAGATTACTGATCTCCTTTAAAAGTCATCTTTTTGGTAATTGTTCCCAACCCACAGAATTCATTGTCTATAAGTGAAAGGTTGCAGTGCCCTAGAAAGTCACTGTTGTTTTGTATAGGTCTTGTAGTCAGGGCAATTCACCTTCAGATTCAAGGGTGGAGTCCAAGGTCAGAGCAAATGCTGTAATAGCAAGACCTCCACAAGCGCGAAGTATAAATCCTATACCTGATTTCCCTTTGACCAGGATGTAAAACGATAATTCCCTCTAACCAAGCATTCTACACCAAATTTCTCCTCTGACTCCATGGGCAGAATTTTACTCCAGGTGATGCCTTCATTTAGTGAAGCAAAAAAATCTCCAACTTTGTAACTTAAGGTAGTATTAAAAGTTGATATAAATGATATTTCCACACATGAGAACAAGTTTTTTCCATTTGAATTTAGGGTGAGTGTATTCTTATGTCTGACTTGCTTCCAACTCCAGAGATTGACCACAAACAAATGATGCTAGAAGATTTTAGGAAAATGATACTACATGGTGGTCTTGTTCTGCTGGAAACAACAAAGGCAAGGTGTAAACTATTCAACAGTTTATTTTCTCCATGTATGCAGCAGATTATTCATTTCAGTAACAAGAGCACATTCAATAAATTTGATTGCAAGCCTATGATTGAAGGGGCACACATTGATGCAACAGGATGGGTATTGGCTCTGCCAGTTGGAGGACACTTGCCACCAGCAGCAAAGATGTTTGATAGTGGCTCATAGCCCACAACATTGCCAGCATACACATCCCCAACGATTTCTGGAATGCTATCTGAGATTAGACATGAATCTGCATGCACCAAGCAAGGCTCTCCATGGAGGTGTACTAGTTGAACAAGGCAATCTGTCATTTTGATCAACTTCTGCCAGCTCCAGATGAACA
>Ga0209611_10013959_pt1 | contig 10885 bp, 4 predicted proteins | sample S1TSphgellanicum_3_FD_187693 | JGI IMG/M metagenome (GOLD analysis project Ga0209611, IMG submission 187693) | Host-associated microbial communities from peat moss isolated from Minnesota, USA - S1T2_Fc - Sphagnum magellanicum MG (SPAdes) (version 2) | ecosystem: Host-associated > Plants > Peat...
CAAAGATTTCTCAGCCTTTTCAGGGCAATTAGCCACTCTTTAATGCATACTTAATTAAGGGCTAACTTAATTAGCCAAACTTAAGCCTTGCCTAATCCCAATTTTTATTCACAGTTCACACCAACATTAGCTGAAAAAACACCCCAAAATTAATGTTAATATTATCACCAACAAGAGTTACACATAATAATATTAGTGTCAATATATTAACATTAATTATTACAAAATATCAATTAATGTTAACATATTACAAAGAAAAAGAGTTACGCAAAATAATATTGTGTTAATGTTAACATTAATAATATTATTACAACACAAACAATATTTGAAGGATTCATGGAGTTATGCACAAAGTAAATATTATTTTCAGCAAAAAAATAAAATAAAAAATAGGATACAACAACTACCAAACAGAGTGAGTTATCAAATTTGGCCTATGGCAATTTTTTTTGAAAAGCTTTGGAAATTTATGGATATTCTAGTAATAATAAATTTAGCCAAAAAAGGACTCATATAGTTAGATATTCCTTTAGTATTTTTGGCACCTATTTTAACTGGACAAATTTATGTTCAAACTTAAGGGCTATGTTCAACATAGAGTTATAATATCTTGAAAGGATTTTGGTTTTTTTTGGTGAAGGATTTTTTGAAGATTATGTTTTTTGCATGGTGAAATATTTGAGTTTTGCATAATTCTTCATTTGCCTTAAAATACATACTATTTTCATGTAAATGGCAAGAGTGACAAACCCCTTTGTTTCTCCGTTGTTGTGCATGTATATGTTATTATATATATATGTGGAAAAAATATTCTAATCAACTATTGCTAAAAAATTTATGTGTTTGTTAGGTACTGATTTTTATTGTCGTTTCCTAACGAATATTGCAAGATTTGATACTTGGTGTAATAGTAATGCAACACCATGATGATAGATAAAATCATAACAAGGAGGGTAAGAATTACATAGTGATCGAGAATGGGGAGAAGGGGGGTGGGTTTGGGTTGTTAAGTACCACCAAAGTAAGTAGGTATATGAACCTCGTTATTGTTTGTTTTGCAAAGATGGAATAGGAAAAAAAGAAGAGAAATTCATTGCTCCGTTTACAAGAAATGGCCCACAACAACAAACACGTGCTACGAAAATGAGGGATCCATTTAGACTTGACACCACTTGTGGACCCATGGTCAAGTTGGTTCTGCAAATAAGTCCAAGACTTGGTCCGTCTATTCATCTTCAATATGTTGACAAGATTCTTCTTTTTTTAATTAAAAAATTAGTGTGAAATTTGGCACTCTTGTTGAAATATAGTAATTTTTTGGGTCTCACGAATTCAATGATTTTTTTTCAAAATGAAAGCCAAAATTGGGAATTTTTTTTTCCAGAAAATCTTTTTAAATTGCCAGATTTCTATTCTATACATGGTTTCAATTAGGTAGCCCAAAAAATATAAGGATGTTTTAAATTGATTAATTTCAAAAAAAAATTTGAGAACCAAATTTGGCTAACTTGGCTTATGGATGGTTGCCACTTCCGTGACATAACAAAATTGAAAAAAGTGAAAAAACAAAAAACAAAAAAATCATTGGACAGGATACACCCCAAAGTTTGTTGTTAGTTGTTATTTATTTTGTCTCTTCGTACAAAAAAGAATTGTAAAAAAAAAATTGAAAAAAAAATACAACACATTTCACTACACGTAAAGGTCAAGGCTGACTGATTCGGCCCTTTTTCAGACTCTTGAATGTTCCAGAATTGGCCCAACTCCTCCTCGTCGATTGAGTGGCCAACAATTTATGGCAAATGTTCACCCTTACATGGCAGAATCTGGTGTCTACAGCTCACTCTCTAATACGTTAAAGGTCAGCAAGGTCAATTTTAAAACACCACGTGGCAAGATTTGGAGTCCAAATCAGCACAACTGTGAATTGTGCAATGTTCCCCAGTGGTTCCCCAGCTGTTCCCAAACAGTTCCATGCCTTCGATGCAAGATAACATGTCACTCAGGGCCTATTCTGGGCCATAGTGTGGCCTTGAGATCACATTAGTAGGCCCTTACCAGGCATCATTTCCTACGTACCTATGGCACTCTACTCTACTCCTGTTTCCTACCTTTACCTACGGTCCCTTATGCTAAGGAATTTGCATATGTTTAGATCCATGATAACCTTCGCCTCATGCTTTACAATGGGTAAAAACTCATCCTAGGCCCTTATTTTTGGGAATGCCCTCACCTTGGTGCTTTACCCTATACCTTACCCTAAGGTTTAGTTAGTTTCGTCATTAAATTATCCTTAAAATAGTGAAATAAAATTATTGTGAAAATATGAAGTTGACATGTTGAAAATCATCATAATTATAATACACACTCTGAATAATTTCACTACTCAGATCACAATATTGAAATAGATGATGGAAAAAAAATAAAATAATATATATGTATATAATATTAATTAATTAATTTTAAAAAATTAATAAACGAATTCATATTTTGAATGAAATTTTTTAAAAATTATTTGTTTTTGTCAATGTGGAAACTGACCATTATAGGCTAAGGTGCTTCACTCTATTACTCTGCTCAAATCTACTACTACACTGAAATCTGCAGATCTGACTCACAGATGTGATTTCCTTGAGTATGTTGTACACCGATCACTGAGGCTTCAGTGTTGAATAATTATTGAAAGAATAATGTGTTCTTGAATGAATGAAAGAAAGAAAGAAAAGTTCTGACAAGATTTGAACATGCAACTTGTTATATAACTTATAACCTTTGAACTATTTATTTATTTATTTATTTGGACTGCAAACTGATACATGCAATGCTAAATGATTTTTTATTTTTTTTATAAAGTTGGTCAAAACTATATCAAAAAAACTAAGAATTGAGGCTACTATTTTGGACAATTAAAATATTTTGACAATGAGTAGCAAACATGGGTGACAGAGGATAGCATTTCTGATTATCCGTTATTCATGAATTCAATATGGAATATATATATATATATATATATATATATATATAATGCCAGAATTTTAATATTTATCTTTATAGATTTCTTGGCAGTAAATAAATATATATATATTCCACCTAACATCCATAGCAATTCTACAAGTTATTCATGGCCCATCATTCTAAAAAATTCAAGGAAAAACTCCATGTTGGAACCAATGCTAGGTGGCTATATTAATTTCAACATGTCAAACAAGCAAAAATAAATACGAAATTTCAAAAAATATACCAGCCCAGTAACAGTATATAGGCTTCAAAAAAATTTGATTATTGAGTTTGAAGGGTATAAAGGCTTTGCAAACTTATCAATTGGGGTAGAGGTGAATAATCGGGGCAAGGTAAAAGCTTAGGGGTAAATATTTCATCATTTGCCCTCTATTTAACATGTGGTTATAATTTGATAAGCATAGGGTAAAACAAATGTGTCACATTTCAAAATGAAGCAAGACAATTAATTACTAGTGCTGGTAAGTTTAGGGTTTAGGATATTTACCAGCTGGGTAGGGTATGCATTTACTCTGGGATACATATCTGGGTGTATCAGGGTAAAAAGATTTACCCACCCCACTCTGGTGGGAACATGGGAACCCTCCTAACTTAATCTATCTATGAAGGAAGGTAGTTTGTTTTGTTTTGTAGGTATGAGATCCACCAATCCAGGATGCTTCAGATCCTGTTCTTGGTGTCTTTGGAGAGCTCTGGATGAGCAAGGGTGCATGGGCTTGGTTCCATGATGTTTGGGCTTATGGCGCAAAAGTTCTTGAATATTGAATGATTTCTTCACTGAAAATTAAATTAAATTGTAGCTGAAAATTTTGGAGGAACTGGAATGTGTGTTTGCTGTTGTTGGAATGATCTTGATGAGGAGGATTTAATGAAATTTATTTGGTAAGATTTGGATTCAGAATGTGGGAGATATTGATTTTTAAGTGATTTCTGCTGCTGAAAATTCAAATAAATTCCAAAACATCAGGTTTTGGAAGGAAAAAACAGTTGAGGACGTGGTAACACTTGGGCCAATGGCACAGGCCACACTAGTACAAATGAAGGAAAGAATGTATCTAACTATCCTAGATATGCTTGTTATAACTGGGAATTGGCTTATGACCTGATTAACCACAATATGATAGTAGCCAATTAACTTCAAGTTGTAGAGGAGCCAGATAATTAATTCTTCAATGTTTATTGAGCAAAACTTGGAACCTTCATAAAGTTCTCACCATAGAATGTCAACCAAATTTTATTCAGCACAATTGTTTTAAAGCAAAATTGAACCATTGATGAATGTGATGCAAAGTTTGACTCAGTGTTGGGCAGTTCTTTAGTTTTTTAGATACTCGTTGGGCCTGGGTTTGAGAAGAGTTTACAACATTCCCCCCAGTTCTTTGATTTGTTAAAAAAATCGGGCTTTGCATTGTTGCGCACTATCAATGACGTTCAACTTTTTTTTTCTTATCATGTTTTCATTTTATTTTTAATATCTTGTTATTATTTGTATGAATTTTGAATTTAATTTAAATTTTATTAAACATTATGTTCATGGTGGGTAAGGTAAAAGACAGAGGTAATTATTTTTTTAAATGAGATAGTTGTTAGTAAAGGAATGAGAACTTAAACTTAAAAATAAAATATGACTTTTGTTTCATATGCCTACCAGTGGGTAGGGGAAAGGAATAAGGTAGTTATTAAGAAATTAGGTAATTAAGTTGGGAAATGATGAAATAGTTATGAATTGATTTTAAAATTGTCCCTGAAATTGTTCAAGGATGACTATTTGATAGGATCTACAAAAGATTATGCAAAATTACTCATATACCAACTCCTCAAATTTTCGTCCTTGGAATTATTTATGCAAAAATTAGGAAAAGAATTCAAAATTTTGAAAAAAATATTTTCACTCGAGTTTCAAAGTGTTGAGTTTCACACATTTTAGACTTATCAATATTCAAAGAGGATTTTCACATTTCGATTTTCAAAAAGTTGTCTTATTTTAAACTGTAATTTTTTTTAATTACACAAAAAATGAAAAAATGAATGTGCATGCAAGATTCAATCACAAGATGAAAAACTTAGGCATGATTTTAGACTTCTTCTCTTTTTGAGGCCAAATAAATTCATGAATGTGTAATACATCTTGATGTTTGAAATCCATGGATGTGACAATCATATCCACAGAAACCATAAAGTTGATAGTTTTTGTTTCAGTATCACAATTGTTAGAAAATTTTATCAGAGCACCCCAACAATGTAGCAACCCACCCACCCACCAACTCCAAAGGAGCCAGCAGTAACCTTCCAAGCTCAGGACACAACCTTGCAACCACCATTCAGTAGACCTCAAAACCATTTTTGTGCATTTTTTCCGAATTACATTTGCATGTTTGCATTCTACACATTGATGTGATGAAATGTGATTTCAAAGTGACTATTGAATGTACTAAAGTATTGGGCAAAATATAAAACTATAATTTTAATCATTTTTAGTACTCATATAAGGTATCAATTATTTTTTTAAATGACAAGGTTTCAAGTGGTTGGCTCTTAGTTCACTGAAATGTCATACTAAGCTAGGTCATGCATGCATATGACATCTCACATAGCTTAACATGACCTTTTGTATTTAACTCATGTTAATATTCATCCAATAAGAAAATATATATTTGATAGCTTGTTTAGGAAGGTCATTGTGCTATTTCTCTTTTGTCAAGTCATAGTTGATCACATAGTTTGATCTAACTTAAGTTGAGAGCTCGTGGAAACTCATTGTAATAAACTTCATTGCAATATTCTATGACCAATCCAATTGTGATAAACTGATTTTAAGTTTTGTTTACAATACAATTTGTGAAAAAAACTTATTTTTATTACATGTGCCATTAAGTGTGAGTATATTTAAATGCCAAGAATTTTGCATGTTAAGATGACATATGATTACACATTTGGGTTGGAATGATAGATTATGTTATGCAACATGTATTGTTGTGATAGAAAATTGGTGAACGAGTTTCAAATAAGTATGACCTTAGATATTACTTGAAGATATTCAACTTGAAACCTTGCCAGGTTTTTAGCCATTTTTTGACACCTACCCAACATTGGTTTGAACATGCAAATTTAACATGAGATGGAAAAGATGACAAGACAAACAAAACAATATAAAACATACAAAAGTTTTATGCAACACATGCAAACATAATAACCTTTTTTATTTCATGTATCATTGGCGAAAGAACAAATGTTGGCCAGGAACCCATTTTGTCGGTAAGAACTGTTGGTTCATGTTTCAATTAGTAAAAATCAAATCAAAATTGGTCCAATTTATATCACCATAACAAGAACTAAAGCTTGATTTTATTTTCTTAAAGAACCAAACTTGAAACCCAAGTTTCTTGTTTTATTTCAGTGCTAAACCAGAACTAAAAAATTTTGAAAAGTTGTTTTTGGAAGAAAAATTTACAAAAATTGAGTTTAACTGTAAGGGTTAACCACTGGTTCTAGTCGAGATTAATAAGAAGCCTATAGTTTTTGCAAAAGTTTCATTTTTTAGATGAATTAACAATTTTGTCATTCACTCAACAAAAAAATTGTTCGTTATAATAGGTGGGCCATTTGACGATCAATTACCGTATGTAAAATGCATTCAATCACTATAGACATTGCACCTTACCCCACAATGGCACTATTTGGTTTCTTATCAATTCTTTTGTTCTGTGCATCTTTATTAGGTCTTTAAAGTGGACAATGACATTTTTCATTTGCTTCAATATTATTTTTTCAAAATAAAAACTTAAAATATTAGCCATGATATTAATTGTTATGTTTAGTTCCACTAACTCAATGTTATCATCACAACTAAGGTTATTGATATATCAATTTGTCATGTTAGGTTGGTTTTGATGGTAACACAAGTTGACGTCACATTGGTTTAGGTCATCCTAGGGTCAACATTGAATCAATCAAAACAATTTTTATTTTTTTTGCAAAGGTAAAATTAATCACCAAAGAATTTTCAAGGACTGGGATGATTGGGTGGACACAAATTTAGGTTCATATGGCAATGAAATTCAATTGTGAAATTAAAAAATTGAAAACCATAAAAATGTGGCAATTAAAGTTTGCCACCATCTTGATGAACTAAATTATTTGTTAGAGAAAAATTGTATATGCTGAACTAGGATGGACTTAAGTCTCAATCCTTTTAGAGGTTTAAGTTCAACACTCAAGAAAACAAAAATCTTGAATATCCACATTTGGCAACTTAATTTTGATCACCATTTCGGCAATTAACATTTTTTTCATGATTAAAAGTCAAACTAGGACCAACCTTGGGCCATTCTAAGATTGGTATTATGTTGATCATATTTAAATTTTCAACCTAATAAAAACTTAAGTTTAAATTATTATTTTAAAATCTTGACCATCAAGATGGTGACTGAAATTCAATTGCCACATATGCATGGTTTGTATTTTTAAATCAAAATTTTAATTTTTTACTAGGATCTTATTTTTCAAGATAGAAAGTTCCCACTATATCAAGACGATGGTGGATTGGGTCATATCCTTATCAACACTTAAATCCCACCCAAGTCCACATGAATCCATGTGTAGATTGGATTTTAATCTATAAATATATAAACAAAATAAAAAATTTTAAATATTGGTTGTCTAGATGCAACAATTAATTTTTAGTCACCATTGTGATATTCACAATTTGTTTTTTAAATCTAATGATTTTAATTATTATTTTTGGATTGAAATTTAACTATCACATGGACAAAGGTGAACCTCAATGGGGTTAGGTGTATAAGGATTGGGACTATATCCACTTTGGTTCATGTATGACCAAATTTACATTAGGGTATAAAACTTTAAGAAAAATCTTTAATAAATATCATGACCATTGAGATGGCAATTGAAATTCAATTTTTAAAAATGATTCAATAATACATAATAATAAGATACCTATAAATATTTTTTTGTGTGGGAGTGTCTAGTCAATATCATTCTTGACTAAACAAACCAATGTGGTCATGACACCAACATGATGGTCGATGTAAAAATGACATCCTTAATTATACATAGTGTTTGAAAACCTTCATTCTCTAGGTTGTATACTCAAAACCATTTATGAAATCACCCTAAACACAATACATCATTTTGATTATTTAAATTTATATGCCAATACAATTCCATACACCATCTTACATAATGAACAAAAAGAAATTAAACAAGCAACTTCCTAAAGAATTATCTTCTATTTTCAATTTGATGACTCATCATGTGACTTATCAAATTTTATTTTGTTAATAATTATCATATGACTCATCAACAAGAACTCAAAATAATATCATAAATTGCATATTAAACTAGATATGACCAACTTCTACAATACGAATCTCTATAACTTAAATATGTTCAACTTTTAAATTTAACCCAAGTATGGATGTAACTTTCATAGTTAAATTACAACCCCAAGTCCACATACAAGATAAACATTTTCAATTTACACACATACAAGTTATAAGAGTAACAATTCCATGTTTTATATGATCTTGTAGCAAGATGAATGCACCAACCTGATTATTCAATTATGTTGTCATTTGTCATGTGTCATATTAAGGTCAAGTTTGCTTGTTTGATCTATTGTCATGATTCTCAAAGTACCTAGAGTTGTTTTACATGGTGAGGTACCTCAGTTAGGTTTTCAAGTCCTTTCTTTGTTTACTAGTTTAAGGTGGATCAAGAGTGGAATTGTTGCCATGCTAAACATCTTCACCCATTTGTTTAAGTCGAGGATATTCATTCTTTTGACATCATCATGAGACCTTCCTATATACCTCAATTTTTAGAGCAAGTGGCATAAAAAGATTCAACATAATTCCCTTTGATAACTTTTTCATAGATGAACTTAATTATTTTTTTCCCTTTTCTTTCAAAAAGTAAAATTGAAAAGCTCTTGACAATTTATCAAAAATGTCTTCAATAGATTTGAATCATTGCTCTCAACTTATAATATTGTGTTTCTTGTTTATTTTTGCATCCCGTTTAACCAAAATAATAATATTGCTCACAAAATGTTTGTAAATGGAAGTTTGTGATTTTCCCTTTCACTTGTTTTTAAAGACAAATTGTGTCTCATGTTCATTCAAAGCTTATCAAATAAGTGATGGGTTAATCTCCTGAATCGATCACAAAAAAAAATTGGAATCATTCACAACTTCCATATTTGAATGAAAAATTGAAGACCAATGAGATGTGAGAAAACATATAGCGAAACAACATAAATAGGTCATCATCTTGTTGATCTAGTTTTTTTTCTTGATAGGGAAGACATGGGTTTTTTGTTCCTATGATGATGGAAATTCAATTTCAAAAAATAATAATAATCCAAATGATCAAAATGGCAATTGAATTTGGTTGCCATTTTGACCATTTTTTCAAATAAGATGGGTTGGGTTTTGCTCCTTGTTGTGACTAGGTGGATTTATGTCCCAATCCCCTTGACAACCAAAATAAAGTCCGCAAACACAATCTTAATATATTTGAATGTGGTGACTAAGTTCTTTTTTGTTGGGGGTTCTACTTTTTAGGACCAAAATTTCAGTCACCATATGGATCAAGACCCTGGTCTACCCCATGGACTTGGGTGGACCTTGATTAGACCTAGTGTTTCCATCCATACATTGAACAAAATTTCATCCAAAAAACCCCCTAAACAATGTAGATGGGTTGCCAATTTGAGTAATTGATCGCACAACTTTTTAAGAATATTTTAAAAGATTTTGGTGGATTAAATTTTGTTCCCTTGTGGCAAAAATTTAGTTTTGAGAAACAAAATTTAAATTTAAATTAAAGAATATATATATATATATATATGAGGAAATGTTGGTTAATGCATTAGGGTTGAGTAACAAGCTTATGCATTACACATTTGGTTAGCATGAAAAATAACCTATGAACATTACAAAGTAAATGAACTAAAATTTAAATTGATCATAAAGAAAATTGAATTAAAGATATGCAATTATAAAAAAGTGAATTAAATAGTTTAAATAATTATAATTAAAATTAAATTACAATAAATGTTGGAGATAGATAGGACTTAGAGATTACTAACACCAGTAAATGCCGTAAACATTGAGGTGAAAGTTAGAACTGTAGCCACCCCCAACTTTCCAAGCTTTAACCCAATGAAACTGATGGGAGGGAACCTCATATAGTTTGAGGGAAGCCACCTGAGGCTGCAATCAAGGTGAATAACCCAGAGTGACTGAAGGTTTAGAGATTAACCCTAAGGGAAAAACCCCTCAGAATACTGTAAAAGGAGTTACAAAAAATGGTTTGGGGTAGCATGTTAAGGGGAGGTACCAAAAGAGAGCTCCAATGTCCCATGAAATCACTTCTTGGTTATGAAATCACTTCTTGGTTACTTCTTCTAGAGAGAAACTGTTGTTCACTTTATGCTGAAGGAGTAGTAGTAGTAGTAGTAGTAGTAGTAGTGTTGACTTTATGATGTTACAAAGTCGTCTGTGCAACACTATGCTCCAACCCCCATGCCACCCCCGCCATCTCCCAACAGTTCCAATCCTAACCCTGAGAACAACGGCCACAGTGAACTAGCACCCAGCAGCGCACCAGTTTTGGATGGATGGTGAGTGGTCATGAAACAGTTTTCTGTTGTGTTCCAGTTCCATAGCTAAGCATGGTCATTAGCTCAGGTGGTAGGTAGGTAGTAAAAACAACCCTTATCTACTTACTTAATAGCTATTTTCCTACTTATCTGCCTATGTATGAGACCTATTTCTTACAGAATTTAGTTACCAAATCAAATATTAATAACTGAGTAATAACAGGCATCCAGTGCTGGTGGGTG
>Ga0209611_10013960_pt1 | contig 10884 bp, 8 predicted proteins | sample S1TSphgellanicum_3_FD_187693 | JGI IMG/M metagenome (GOLD analysis project Ga0209611, IMG submission 187693) | Host-associated microbial communities from peat moss isolated from Minnesota, USA - S1T2_Fc - Sphagnum magellanicum MG (SPAdes) (version 2) | ecosystem: Host-associated > Plants > Peat...
ACTCTCCTCAACCATAATGAAAAGTGAGGTTGTCAAAGAGAAAGAGAGGGCCAAGAGAAGACAAAGGAGATTTTTTTTTAAAAGATAAAAAAACCCTTAAAAATAATTGTGAATATTTTTTTTCTATTTTAAATTAAGTGTGAAGTGAAGTGGGTATTAGTGTGATTGAGATTAATTAATTGAGGGTGCACAACTTGCACTTTTTTGTTTTCTCTCCCCTTTCAACTCTTTCATTGGCTCAACGTACAAAATGCTAAAATGCAAGCCATAATACACTTAGAATAGAATGTGTTCAAATTTGTTTGCTAATTGTAAAACATGAACTCATGTATGTACGCCCATGTAAAACATAATTTTTATTGAAAATATAAATCAAATTTCACATATGATAAAACTTATTGAAAAACCCAATTTTTTTCAATGGACCTAAAAAGAAATAGAAAAAACTCAAAAATCCCCCTTACCCAAATTTATTTTTAAAAAAAAACTCACATTTCTCTCCTCCCTTTCAAAGGAAAAATAAATCCTAAACATCTGGGGTGCATGCTACATCTCCTCATTGACCACATGTAAGTTTTATTTTTAAAATTATTAATCACCTATTTTGGTGTACATTAATTGGTGAAACAATGATTGGGTACATAATAACAATCATCACTAAAATTTAAAAACAATTTAGATGCATTTTGGGGTAGGGTAAATAGGCTGGTGAGTGAACATTTAAGAAGTCAAAGGAGGTTGAATCCTCACAAATTGTTTTTTCTACTTCTAAAGCTAAAAAAACATTTGTAGCCCTCCTCCATCTAACGTTTCCAACATCGCAAACTTTGCTTAATTCTAGGTTTTTTAGAATTCCTTTGTTAGGGAGAGTTTCCTCCATAGTCAGACTAGATTTCAAAATACTCACGGTGGCTATTGCACATCCATTGTTTACATACATTATGTTTTCTTTCCTTCTTTGCAATTTAATTTTAGAAAAATTGCTCTCTATTGTTTAATGTTGAAAGCGACAAATTTTTCTTAACTTTGAATTTCTTGGGTTTCTTTTGCTTGTTGGTTTCTTATGTTCTTGAGTTGCTATTACTTTTTTTTATACTCTTGTACTGCAACTACAACAGGAACAATAACAACCATAACTAGCAGCAGCATAAGTGAGGGAAAAGGGACACCGGAAACAAGTTATAAGCTATGAAGTTCTAAGTTCCAAAGCTTTGGAGGGAAGAAGGAGTGAACAACTCCAAAGTTTGTTTTACTACTAACTTTAGGTCTTGGGAGCACACACACACACACACACACACAAGTTGATTGTAATATAAGATATACACCAGGTGATGTAACCCCACATACATTTGTTTCCTTGTACATAGGTTTTGAGGTTAGCATATGGGTTGTGCACTCTTGTGTGTTTTTGAACTTGTTGTCATGTGGTGAATAGCCTGTGTAACAGTTTTGGAAGAAGAAAAATAAATAAATAAATAAAAATACGAAATAGAAGAAAAAAAATTTATTTCTTCTCTTTTGCACACCATTGTCATAGAGCTCATAGATGCAGATTGTTATGTAGTGTCGCTACTGGTGCAGTTGTTAAAGCAGTTTGTTTCGTTTTATTGTTCCATCGCAGTTTGTTTTGTTGCGCCATTTTGCCACGTCATTTCGTCGTGCCGTTTTGTTTAATGTTTGTCGTCATTAAACTTTTGTCATTGTTGCATATGATGTTTGTCATCGTCCGTTGTTGTTTTGTCTAACGTCCATTGCCATCTGTTGTTGTTTCATTTGATGTCTGTCACCATCCGTTGCCATTTGTCTGAAGTCCGTTGCTGTCCGTCCGATGTTTGTCCTCGTTTTGTCTAATGTCCATTGTCATTTCACCTGACGTCCATCCGTTCGGCCCTTTCCGTCCACATACATCCATCCACGAACGTTTGTCCATTGTCGTTCATCCCTATTGACACATTATATTCTTCAAATTGTACGTTGTGTTAGAACATTTTAGTTAGTGTTATGTATTGCTACAAAATTTTGGGGCATGGGACAACACCATGTCCTCGAATGATGAGAACACTACTGTTCAACCAGAGCCAAAGTATCAGCTACAAAGTAACACACAATCATTTGAGCTGATTTCTTTGAGCTCACGATCCTCACGACAGTACCATCAACATCTACAATGTCACCGTCATTCAGTACAACTCCTACCAAGAATTCAAGTTTAGGTTACACTTCATCAACGATACATCAGAGTCCATTTTGAGGGGTTAATCAATGGGGTATGCTTGTTGCCGCACCAACTTTCACACCAGCACTGTATATTCTGCTGCAAGCCATGACCTCTACACCCATATACACCATGTAGGTCAATAATTCCCTTGGGAGAATTGAGAAGTTCAATGGAAGGTCAGGTACCATTTCTTTAAAGGAATTCAAGGCAACTTTCTCAATTGTGGTTTGTGAATTGGAGCTCAAGTATGGCATTAATTACATCGAGGCGGTCGCATTTAAACAACTGGCCCGTTATGTGCACTATGAAACATTAGATGTTTACGAACAACACTCTCTAAGGATTTTGGGCATCACCCAAATCCCCAATCCAACTTATACCACAACCATCACCATTGCCTTTCAAGCTACACTACAAGTTACCATTGCACATCATGGGATTGTGCCCAATAATCCACATTCGGTATTTACTTTAGTAAACTTTTCTCCTCAATAATTCATTGTTGTTACCACAAACATTTTTCCCACCATAGATACACTAGCTTTTGCTGATCCAGTGGGGGAATTCTTTCAAATTCTTAAGTTAAAATTTATGGTGAGGAATTCTAAAAAAAAATGGCAACTCACCACCTTTTTTCGGTAGAAGGATGAAACCCTCAAGATGTTCTATAAGAGGCTTCTCAAGCTTCAAGATGATACTTATAGCATCATAGTCTTGAAAGTTGCCCATTGGGATTTTTGTTCGTTGGAAGGTACTCTTGCACTCCATGCGCAAGTTTTGCAATGGGTTTTTAACAGAATTTGGAAACTCGTACACTTTGCTGGATGTGTACAACATTTTTGAAAAGCTTAAACTAGCTCATGCACATTATGAGGCCTCCATCACGTTTAAGGCCTCAACCTTCACGAGTTGCACCAACCAGATCATCACATTCTCTTTCAAGGGTTAAAACAATGCACTTAATTGCACCCATCCTACCTTCTTCCAACTACTGTGGCAATCTTGCCCACAAAGCTAATGAATGTAACATTCCTTCCGAAGATATCTTTTGTGATTATTGTGGGACATCAAGAAATTGTTTGTTTTACCAAGTTCTCGAAACGGAAATAACTTTGATTACCACAGCAAAATCTGCCAACATCTTACATTGCCGCTCAACTAAAAACCAAGGCACCTCAACCTTCCACTTAGGCTTTCCCCACCAATGGTAATTCCAATAAGAATGCTAGGAAGAAAAAACACAATGTTGACAAGAGGGAGGTGCTTCAAGCCCATGTCGCTCAAATTCAAACTCTGCAAAATGAGCTCGAATCATTGAGGGCCCAACTTGCTAATCTAAAAGGTAAGTCTTCCTAACCAGTTAGTCATGCCCAACCTGTACAAGGTTCAAGATCACAAGAGGGACCTCCTAGGTTGTTCTATGGCCTCTTACACAATGCCATGGTTAGGGAGTATGTTCTTTCTAATTCACACAATTCTAGTCTCACACTAAAATTTGCCACTTCTTTTTACCCTTCCTACTTTACGGCACAAGAGGCTAGTGTGGCACCTAGAGTTTCTACCACTAGGTAGGTAATGCAAACTGATAGACTCACATTTGGTTCAAGCCTTATTACCAAGGCTAGAGGAGTTCAAACAGTCATGCCACAATCTTTTCGTCCTTTCAACACGGAAGAAAAATGCACCTTGTTTGCGAGGGGGGAGGAAACTACTACACCACAAGCTACTAGGGCATCAAATTTTCATGTCCTAGGAATACATGTACATTAGGAAAACACACAATTTTCCACTGATCAGCTTATGTAATGCTAACTTCAAATGTGTGGAGTGGCGCAAAAGCTTGTGAGTACACTGTTGTTAGTTTTCAAAATTTGAAGTTAAACACCAGGGACATAATTGTTGTACTAATGGATACCCTGAACATTACATCAAGTCTTCTACCAATCCCTGATCCACATGTTATAGGGGTCCCATCTAACACCTTTGTCGTAACCCTAGCCTTGGGCTCACGATTAAGGTAAGGGCTTGCAAGGTTGCGGGCCAAGAGGGAAGCTCGGGGGTCACATCTCATGCTCCCGGGAGTGTAAAAGAGTGTGAGGGAATGAACCTTCACACTCTTAAGTGAACTCCCATTTTGGGAATTGGAGTCCCAATGGACTTCCGAATCTTCAAAGGGTAATTATAGGGGTCAAAACCCATTGGATTGAAAAGTTTTTTATATCATTGGAAAGTTATTGAAACGCAAATGTCTAAAATGGCCTTTCATGACCCATTTAGACATTTGAAACACAAGTTGTGGCCAAAAGAAAGGCCGGGAGTCAAATTGACAATTTGACTTTTGACCATTGAAAATCGAGAATTGACCTAATTTCCTTGTGTTCAAGTGGCGTGCAACATATCGTTGAAAAAATTTCAATGAGGGCTACAACTTTTATTTAAACTTCATCTCAATCGAAGGTCTGCACACAAAGTTATGGGGCCCCAAAATTGTGGGAATCCTAACTTTGGGAATTTTGGGATTCCCATTTGGGAGTCTCGGGACAAAATGCCATTTGGATGTGGGCCTCATGGAGGGGCAATTTGGATGTGGGCCTCATGGAGGGGCACAAAGTATACTATAAGGGGGAAGTTAGTGGCTTCCCTCAAGTCCGGGCCATGGTGAATCTTGTGAGTTCGAGTTTATCCATGGCTCATCCTAGCACCAAAAGTGTTCGAGCTATGCACTAACCAACTTGTTGTTTAGTTTGTGTAGGTCCGTGTGAGTGATTAAAGTGCTTGTCAATCTTCCTAGTCCTATCCCGGAGGTCTAGCGTGCCCTTCTACCCCCGAAGTGTTGCGAGTTAGGGAGCGTGCCCCAACTTCCTACTCTTCTGTATTTTCATTTTAGACTCACATTTGAGTCTCTTGAGGCTGGGAATGTGTCAACCTTGGAGAGACATTCGATTGGCTCACGTGTTGTAAATGGCATTCATAATCTGGTCATTAGTTTTAACATGGCTAAATTAGTGGGCTTTCCTACTTCTGATTCTACATTCACATATAAGGAGGGAGCTAAGAACACCTCACTTGTGGATTTGTTACTCAATAAAAGCGTTGTGGATAGTCATTCTCTCCATAAAATCTTTCACTCATTTCCAAAAGTGGTGCCTAGTGAGAGAACTTCCATTGCCATAGGAGTTGCCATTATTGACAATATCGAATCAACAATCCAGGTGGGAAGACATACACCCAAAATGGTACTTCTTGATACATGTGCCCAACCAATGATTCTTGGAGTTCAATTCACCAAGAAGATGGGCATGCTCGACTTGAAACTATGGGAATCTATGTGGCATTTGCATCGCTAGTGGGAGTGTAAAAGAGGTATTTGGGGAGAGTTCGAATTTGATCGCACTTAATTTTAATGAAGGTACAGATCAAAAGCTTTGCCTACAAGTTAGATGTTTAGTCACCAATGCCACTAGTTACGATGTGTTCATTGGGGAACATGCCCTGTTTCCACCAGGTTTCACAATTGATAACTGTTTCGAACATGCGTATTACCGAGTGGATTGGGAGACTAATGGGCACCACTTGGGATACATACCCCTTAATTTACATGGAAACCATAGTCCTACGGCTCACCATTGTATGCTCAAGGAAACACGCACTATTTCCTACATCCAATAAGCTAGCCATGAGTGGATAGAGGGAGATGAAGAGGAGATAGCTTATGGCCAAGCTACTAAAAGCTTGAAGGTGGTTCCTATTGACATTCAACACGGACTAAAGGTTTTACGGAAGTTCAAAGTAGCCCACGAGCCTTTGGTCAAAGCTCTCTCTAGTTTTGAGAACATGGAGAGCCATGGTGAACTGATTAAACCTACTCATCAGCTAATCACCTGGACACCGCCTAAGGAAAAGATTACATTACTATAGCTTTTTGGTGGTATTGGTACAAGTCTTGAAGCCTTACTATAGTCAGGGATGGTGGTTCAGAGGTATTTTTACGTTGATATTGATCCTATTATAAGGCAAGTGGCGGCATCAAGAATGATGGAGCTCATAACCAGATTTCCACAATAGTTTGCAACCATCACATGGAAGGTCAGTTTCACTTTCTTGCCCTTTAACATACAATTAATTTAGAAGAAGCATATGGAATTATTTGGCCCTGTGGACTTCATCATTTCAGGTTGGGAGTGTCAAGGATTTTCAGTGGCTAAATTTGGAGAAGGTTTGAGTGACACAAAATCTAATCTCTTCATGGACACGATACGATTGATCACCTGGGCTTAATCCATTTATCCTACGTTTGGTTATGTAATTGAGAACACCCCTTCTCAACTTGAGCAAAGGGAAAAAGTCTAGGAGCATTACACATTGGTCAAGCATTACCTTGAAGAGCCATTCCTACTCGATGTGGCATAATGTGGTTCTTATGTGCACTAGTTATGCAAGTAGTGGACCAACCTTGCACCATTCTTAGTTCTGCAGTTGGTTGTGAAATACACAATTAGAAACCCCAACCTACAAGTTTTTCACATATTAAATGATCAAAGCTCATATTAACCAGTTATAAGGTAAAAGAAACCTCCTTGGTTTCCAGCGAGCATAATAGGAAAACCAAGAGGTGCTTAGCCCACCTTTGTCTCCTTCCCAAGAGCACATGCCTTTCAGGGAGATGGACCAAGCCTGATGTATCATCATGCTTCAACCACTTGAGATGAACTAAGACTAAAAGAAAGAGAAAGGTTTATGGGGTTCTAAACTGGCACTACTAGTCACACCAAGGTGACTAGATTGGAACGTAACACTCTACTAGGGAGAGGCATGGACCTGAACTCTCTAACATGGTTGGTAACTTGTGAATTCTTTCAAATGTAGATAACATCAGCACTAATTCAATCAACTTGCAGTTCTAGCGATACAACTACATGGCACCTTGACCAAGTACTAGCCTATCTTCAACACTCTACACTTCATTCTTAGTGTTGGGGGGGAGGAGGTACTATGTAATTTGATTCAAGTTGTTTTTGATACACCTAGAGCTACATCAACTTCTAGAGAAACAATTACAACCTTCTACAAATCTGCGCAGTTGGATAGTGGAAAACCCAATACACCAGGTTCTTCAAACACACTTTCTAACTCCATTCCATGTGTTTCCAACTACCCTTTTGTTAGGGGGAACTAGCTCACCAAGAAGGAGAAAGACTGGGTCACGACTTGCTAATTGAGTATGAGAATGTGTTCGCATTCTCAATGAAAGACTTAGGTAGGTGTAAGACCATTCAGTTCTCTATAGACCTTACAAATGAGACATCCATCTATTGGAGGAGACATAGGTTAAGTAAGCATGAATGGGAACTGGTAGATGAAAGATGCAAAAAGTTCCATGAAGCTAGTCTCATTCAGCCATCAAGTTTTAATTTTGTAGCCACTATAATATTGTTAGCAAAAAAAGATTTAGTTGGATTAAGGACTAAGAAAAAGATGTGCGGGGATTATGGGCCTTTGAACCTGGTTACACCTCAGGATAAGTACCCCATGCCCATCCCTGAAGAACTGTTTGATAACATTGGAAACTCAAACATCTTCACAATTGTGGATCTAAGGCAATGCTTCAACTAGATTGTGCTCACTGTGAGGGATTGTAAAAAAATGACATTCCATGGAAGCAACAAGTTGTGGAAATGGCTTGTCATGCCTTTTGGATTAAAGAATGCACTTATTTTCTTTTAGTGAATCATGGACCAAATTCTCAAAGGGGTAGATTTCATGAAGTGCTACATAGGTGACGTCCTAGTGCATAGCTAACGTGCTCTCAAGCTCCATAATGGACTCAAATGTGAATCCAAATTGAAGATAGTGGAAAAGCAAGGAGTTGGGGCACATTCCCTGGCTCGCAACATTTTGAGGGGTAGAAGGCCATGTTGGAGCTTCAGGATGGGACTAGGATGAATGACAAGCATCAACTACTCACACAAACCTGCACAAAACCAACACAAGGTGGTTAGTGCATAATTTGAGCACTTTTGGTGCTAGGACGAGTCACGGGCAAATTCGAACTCATAAGACTCACCACGGGCCAAACTTGGGGGAAACCACCACCTTCCCCCTTATAGTATACTATGTGCCTCTCCACAAGGCCCACATCCAAATGGCATTTTGTCCCGAGATTCCCACTTGCCAAAGTTGGGACTCCCACGACTTTGGGGCCCCATAATTTTGTGTGCAGACCTTTGATTGAGGCAAGGTTTAAAACAAAGTTGTAGCCCTCATCTAGAGCTTTCCAAAAATATGTGGCACGCCACCTATTGCAAGGAAATCGGGGTGATTCCCGACTTTTAGTGGTCGGGAGTCAAATTGTCAATTTGATTCCCAACCTTTCTTTTGGTCATAACTTGTGTTTCAAATGTTCAAATGAGTGATGCGAGCCCATTTTTTACATCTAAGTTTTAATAGCTTTCTAATGATATAAAGAACTGTTCAAACCATTGGGCGTTGACCCTTGTAATCATTCTCTGAACATTCAGGAGTCCATCGGAATTCCAACTCCCAAAGTGGAAGCTTTTTTCGGAGTGTGAAGGTTCATTCCCTCACACTTTCCTTCACTCCCGGGCTTCCCTCTTGGCCCACAACTTTGCAAGCCCTTGCCTTGGTCACGAGCCCAAGGCTAGGGTTGCAACACTAACACAAGACTCTTGCAACATTTGGCTCATTTTGGGGAGTTATTCAAGAGGCTCCACAAAGACAATATGAAGATCCATCCTAAAAAATGTGAGTTTATTATCACCTCAGTAGTTTACTTTAGACACGGAATTTTGCCAAGTGGTGTTATGACTCATTGGGCCAAAGTAGTAACCATTTTGGAGATGCCCAATCCTGTTGATGCTCACATTTTGAGGAGCTTCATCAGATTATGTAATTACTACAGGATTTATGTCCAAGATTTAGTACTATTGCTCATCCTCTTTATGCATTATTAAAGAAAGATGTTACTTGGACATGGAGTGAAGAGGCTAAGGAAACTTTCAACACATTCAAAGAAAAGCTTTCAAAGTTCCCCATTTTGAGAAGACTTGATTTCAGCAAGGTTTTCATTCTACACATTAACTGGAGTGCTCTTGGTATTGGTGCTATTTTTCACCAACTTGATGAGGTTGGCAAGGAATATATTATTGCCTATGCATCCCGAAGCAACAATAAGGCTAAAAATAATTACTTTTCATACGAGGGGGAATGTTTTGTTGTTGTATGGGCTGTCATACATTCCAGGCCTTATCTTTATGGCACCAAGTTCATTTTGTATACCGACCACCAACCTATCAAGTGGTTAATGATCAACGACAAGCTTACTAATAAGTTAGCTCGTTGGGCATTTATACTTTAGGAGTATGAATTCAAGGTTATTCACCGACTTGGTATTACACATTAGAATGTGGATACCACATTGCGGAGACCCCTCATTACCTTTGAATATTTCTCAGAAGCCAAACAAGACTTTGACTAGATTCCAATAGTACATGTATCTTATGCATCTAATTATCTTAGATTACTGCAATGTAACTTGGTTGAACATCCCATTATGGATATATGGGAGGATTTAGACATTTTGAGGTTTTTTCAACATGGGGAATACCTTCTCCAAGTTACATTAAGTCATCAGGATCACATATAATAACAATCCAAACGAAACTCATGGAAGGACAATCACTTCATTCAATGCTTACCCTAAGGTGACAAAGTGGTTCCTCCACCACATGAACGATGTAGTCTTATTCAAAAACTACACTTGGAGCTTGGACACTTTGGAATTAAACATATTTATAGCCTTCTCGCTTCTCATTACCATTGGAGAGGAATGTATGCTCAAGTCCGAGACATCATTGCTAGGTGTGAACAATGTGATAGAGTGAAAACTTCCTTCTCCTCTCAATAGCTCACATTTTCTCCATTCCATATTTAGGGCATGTTCTATAGCTGGTCATGCGATTTAGTTAGAGAGTTACCATAGACCTTTAGGAGATTATGATTGAACATTTTTCAAAGTGGGAGATTATGATTTAGCTGGAGATTATGATTGTACATTTTTCAAAGTGGGTCAAATTTGTTGCGTTACTGGACAAGTCATCACACATCACTAATTAGATTTTCTTACAACAGGTCCTAAGTAGGTTTGGGGCTTGTGTTAAGTGCCTTAATAATCAAGGATCAGAATTTAGAGGAAAATTCTAAAACCTATTTGATCATGCTCTCATTGACCATTGCTGGACTTCAAGGGATCATCCCCAAGTTAATGACCTTGCAAAGAGGATGGTTTAAACATGCAAGAAAGGATTTCAAAAAATTTGCCTCACTGGGAACAAAGAGGATTGGGACTTGGCCCTACCACTAGTAGAAAATGGCCATTTTACAACTAGTCCATGCGACTAAGTTTTAGTTGCAAACGACATTTGCAATTAAAATCTTTATAGTCGCGTTGGACAAGTCGCATAGGACACTAGTTGCAAATGACAACGAATTTTGGATGAAGGAAAAAGTCAACAAAATACGCCTTCATCCTTTAACTTGTCATATACGTATTGTCGTTTACAATTAGGATGCGACTTTTTTGGTGAACAATGGGAACAATTTATGTGTTGCCACGTGTCCCAACTTTTAATAATTATTTTTTTAAAATT
>Ga0209611_10013961_pt1 | contig 10884 bp, 8 predicted proteins | sample S1TSphgellanicum_3_FD_187693 | JGI IMG/M metagenome (GOLD analysis project Ga0209611, IMG submission 187693) | Host-associated microbial communities from peat moss isolated from Minnesota, USA - S1T2_Fc - Sphagnum magellanicum MG (SPAdes) (version 2) | ecosystem: Host-associated > Plants > Peat...
AAGTGGTTGTTGATCACAAGTGGTTTCAAGATGTTTTTGTGGGATTGCCAAGATTTTTGAATAATTATAAAGTTTTTGATTCTCTAGCTTTTACATAAAGGTAACTTATGATAATTTCTTTGACTTCGAACTACATGGATCACAAGATGGCATTCACCCTTATATCATTGGGGACAAGGGCTATCCACTTGTACCCTAGTTCATGATCTCTCAAATCTTAGGCACACATTTTTAGAAGCATTAAATAACATACATCTTTCCAAAGGTAGAAGTGTGGTGGAAAATGTTTTTGGGACATTGAAAAAAACTTTCAAAAAACTATTATGCAAAAGAAATTTTCATATCTTTTTCGTTCCTAATGTTGTTAGATGTTATTGCTTGTTGTATAATTATATATTGGATGGGAAGGATGTTGATGTAGATGCATTAATGTTGTAGTTGGAACATGAATTTGAATAGGGTGGAATAGGAAGGCATTAAAATAATAAGACAAATGCAAGATTCAATGAGATAAAAGTTGTTTTAAAAGGTAATAAATTTTCAGGATCTAACCAAAGGGTAACACTTGAGACATATCTTGGGAACAAATTAGGACACAAAGAATGAATAAGTTCAAATGTTGTCAAGTGTTGTCAAGTGCAATGTTCAACTGAAATTGAAATGTTGAACTTAATGGTATAGATTATATCATTCAATTGTTTTTCTTCAATTACAATTTTGTCAAGTTTAAAATGAAATGGAGAATGTTGAGTTGAAGTTAAGGTGATTGCTATTGTCAAGTTGAAATGGAAAATATTAAAATGTTTAATGTCCAATGTTGTTGTCATCATGACAACTCCACAAATCTACTACAAATCATCATCACAAATCATTTCCTTTTTCATTGTAAATTACAAATTTGAAGCTTGAAAAATATATGAACTTGGTCATAACATAAGAAGAAGATTTGGATCTTGAAAAAGTTTTGAACTTGGTAGCAATGAAATAAGATTTTTGTATTTTGTTAAACATGTGTAATGATGTGTTTGAAGATGATAGTTGTTGAAAATACTTATGTGTTTGGATTTGTTATGGCAAACTTATTCAAATTGAGTGGAACTGTTTTTCTTCAAGTTCAATGTTACATCAAATATTAAGGAATGTTGAATGAAATGTAAACTTCATTGTTGTTGTTTATTTCAAAGTTGTTCTAGCTCAATGAAATGATTTCTTTTTCAAATTCAATTTTATAGCAAGTTTGCAAGTGAGTGGTAGGTAAATTTCATTATTACATTTAGTTTAATGTTATTGTCTAATTCAATGAAATTGAAATGCCAAAATTGAAATTATGTCAAATAGCAAATTGATTCAATTGGAAATTATAAAACACTTACCATATTCTTGTTCATCTTGTAAGTCTTCATGTCTTTCTCCTTTAGATATTTGAAATGTTGTTTTAATGTTTTTTTATGAGATTCAATCATGTTGATTTGTATATTGATGCAATCTATGGTGCCATAATAATATTGTTGTTTTTATCATTAGTTTCAATGATTAACAAAAACATTGTTTTCTTTTGATTCTAGTGTTTTCAAAAGTTACAATTGATGTTGTTCTAGGTGTTGGATGTGTGTTTGGTGTTGTAAGTGTTATAGAATCAAAATCACTGAGGTTCATGAATGTAGGATGTTGAAGAGGTCCATTATTTAATTTAAAAGATTATGAAAAGTCATCCAAGTTGATTGCATTGTCTATAGTAGCTCCATGATTGTTGCCCTAGTTTAATTGAAGAGCCTTTTAGCTCTCCTTTAAAACATCATCTTTTACTAATAACCATGCAAAAAAAATTAACTAGGTTGTGTAGGAAAATAATTTTCCTTTATTTTTTTGGTTGTATATAGATTCCATCACCTTTTACGTGTAAATCCTTTAGGTGGATTGAAGCATCAATGCTTTTCTCCCCTTGGAAATCCTAAATTGCCTTATAACAATCTTCATTGAATTGTCTTAGCAAATAGAGTTTGTCCCACTATTTCATTGTTAAATGCCAATATGAAGTGTTATGACCAATGCTTTTGTGGTAATCATATATCCTCTTGTATCACCATTAATGTAGTGCCACTTGTCCTTGCACATCTTGTCAATTCTTGGAGTCTTTGAATGTGTGAATGATTATTGCATGTCTTTTGATAACTTGTTACATTTTTACATTATAGGAGTCATGTTTGCTTGTGGATTACTAACTTGTTTCAAAGCGACGTGTTCCTTATGCTTACAGGTAATCAAGGCCATCACCTCTTCTTGATTCCAATTCATGTTGTGTTGGTAGGAAGGACCTTTACTTCCTCTACCTTTGCCTTTTCCTCTCATGTTGTCTAATGAATTATTTTTTGAATTTTCCATTGCATCCATCTCCTCTTGGCTTCAATTGTATTGTTGTGAGGTTTTTTTTGCATCTTTTGCCTCCATTGTGTCACGTTGTTGTTTGCTGTTGAATTGATTCTTGCTTAATTGTCCATTGTTGTTACAAAATTTGTGATGTTGACGATGTCAAAGATGTATGCACAAAGATGACATATGTAAAAAAATGAACATAATGACAATGAGAGAAGTGTAAACACAAAAAAGATAAATGCAAAGAGACAAACACGATGTTACGACACAAAGAGACATATGAAAAGGTGCAAGTGCAAACCTTCAATGCAAATTGTGATAGTGAGACACAGATAAGATGCAAATGCAAAGCTTGAATCCAAATTGCAATAGCAAGGTGCAAGTGAGGCATAGGATCAAAGCATAGGGGTGATAATGAGGCACAAAAAAATGGCCCTTGTCAATAGGCGACATCGTTGATAAGCTTTTGGGCAGGATTTAAGGCTATTAGGCTATTGACAATGTTAAGGACCGAGATCTTAATTTTTTGAAGATTTTAACATCATGACAATAAATCAAAGCCTTCATTAACATTAAAAGTTTGATTAGTAGTAGTGGTGCCACATCATTTGTACGGTCAGCTATTTATAGATCATTTCCTCACTATTTGCACAGAGAATGATCGACCACGCTATTGTCATATCTGAATGTACCTTTAGCATAGGCTGAAAGGCGGGGCGCGTGTTGGACAAGTATCCGACACGCCATAAAGTTCACCGCTTTCTGGACATGCCATGGACGTCAAATTGCTGCGTGGAGGAAGCTGACATCGCATTCCATACTGGGAAGCACTTGGAGGAAGGTCCTCGCACATTTGGAGGGCACCTCATGTGCTTGAAGATTCCTACTGGAATAGAAAAGAGGACGGATGCTTACGCCTGCTCCTTTAAGAGTGGGAGGGGGGGAATTCGCACCTGTAAAAACCCTCTCCTCTCTCGCCTCTGTGTCTTCGATTCAGAAGTGTGAGAGAGACTTTTTGTGACACAATTTGCAATTCTATAGTTTGTGGGAGCTGGCAATATTATTATTATTACTACTATTATTATTATTTTACCCTGTTTTATATGCAGTGATCTTTGAGCTGGAGCAAGCAGTTTGAATAATGTCGTCATCTTTCTAGTAAGTTCTTCTTCGACAATAAAAGCTCTTGAAGTTGCCACCTAAAAAAAGAAAAAAACCGTATGTTGATCGTTTGAAAAACTCTTGAAGTTCTCATGAAAAAAAAACCTTATGTTGATTTTTTCAAAAACTCTTGAAGTTCCAAAGAAAAAATCTTCTGTTGATTGATTGTTTGAAAAACTCTTGAAGTTGCGAAGAAAAGGCTTCTGTTGATTGTTTGAAAATCTCTTGAAGTTCCAAAGAAAAAAGATTATGTTAATTGTTTGAAATTTGGTCATAACATAGTGAAATCAAGCTTTTGATGCATTCTTGCCTTTTGGTATTGTCCCGGTCATCCCCAGATTCTTGTTGAGACGTCAACTCTTCAAATCATGGAAAAAGGGTTAGGGTTTTTATTTTCCCCATGCCTAGAGGAACCCTCAGATCCCTTGAATCTGATGATCAGGAAGCGTCAGATCCCTTTGAATAAGATGGATCCTTGATGATGAAGCCATCAGCTGGGTAGATCATAAACCCTTTTTTGATTTGGTTAGTTTTTGGCCATGTGAAAATCACACATCTTCTGCACTTGCCATTGAAAATACGAAATTGGTGGTTTCTGGGTTTAGGAAGCACTTATCCTTGCAACTGAATTTGGTGAGAATGAATGGGTGCAGATCCATGACACCCCTGCAAAGGCTTCAATCCAAGATGCTCATCTCAGAGGATGTCTTTAAGAACACAGTGCTGCCATCACCAAGTAAATTGCATGGGTAATTCCATTGAATAGTGTGTATAGGGTGCTTGGACATACCTTAAACCATGCCGGTGAAACCCAATGGCACATCCAAAATTGAAGTGGATGCAACAAGTGAGATGCAGAACCTGTTATGACGAAAAGGAAGATGGGTGTTAAGGGGCACTAGTAACAGAGGTGTAAATTGATACTCCACACTTGCAGTCTGGTATCATGGTAGAAATCAATAGACACGGGCATCAGGTAATAATGTCCAAACCTTCTTAACCCTTGAAGGCAAGTGCAAAGGTTGTTTTTGAAGATGTATTTGTTCTCGTTTCATGGTATTATAAGGGACTTGCTTTTGCTTTTGTTGATGGCTTGCGGGATCCTTGAATGGGTGCAGCGCCACAGATCTCCAAGAATGCAGAAGTGGCAACTTAGAGTATTGGGTGGCATCCCCCAGGGTGGCCCACTCAGGCTTGACCAACAGAACTCATTCCGTGAGTTCCAAAATGATGTTCAGCATGCAGCCACTGAAACTTACTTGATTACTCAACTGGCCTTAACTCTGCTGAGATATCTGGGGTAGCATCTCTTCTACCATTTTCCTCTATAATGGGGGATTCTATTGTTTGTATTATCTGTATATTGAATCATCTCATCATGCAAGCAGCAGCTTTGCAGCTAGAGTATTCATTCTTTTGATGAATCTGGCTGTTTTGCACATGTTACCAGGATAGGATCACGATGGATAAGCAAATTTCTTTTGCTATGTCTCTATACACTTTTTCTCATGCCAGGTTTCCTTCAAGGTGAGTATACAACACCCTACTCTTTTGGGGTGTACAGTGTGAGGTGTGTTTGATCAGATTTTGCAGCATCTGCAGGAAAATGTACACTAATGTTGTCTTTCTGGAGCTTTGGCAGTTTTATTCAAATACTACTTCTCCAACTACATTCATCGCAGCATTGTGTACGGGATGGAACCCCGCAATAGGTAATGTTCAGGTGTAAGATTGGCATGCAAAGACAAATGCTTTCACTTTTTTTTGGTCTGAATTATTGACAGAACAATCTAGCTATGCTGTGAATGTATTGATTTGTCAACTGTCAAAGTTGTTTCCAAGCAGATGATTGAAAGTTCTGGGGAGTGTAATAACTCTTGTGCTGGAACTCTGGGCAGGCTGGACTTGTACATGCCTCCAAATTGTGATGATGACAGCCCAAAGCCAGTGGTGATTTTTGTGACAGGTGGTGCTTGGATTATTGGGTTAGTTGCCTCTCTTTGTTGTTGGGACTCATTCCTGTCTTCCCATCTTCATGCAATTTCTCTTTGAGTTGACATCACTCTGAAGGGCTTGAAACTGATGCCGAGACTGATCAACAGGTACAAGGGATGGGCTGCTTTATTGGGGCAGCAGCTTGCTGAACATCACATCATTGTGACATGTCTTGATTACAGGTGCATGTCCTTGGATGTTCATAAAAGGACTCCTTGCCTCCGACAAATTTGACTTCATCATTTTCCTTATGAATTGGTCTTTAGTTTTCTTGTGTTGTATAGAACTTTCTTATCAAAGGATCCTTGGACTCAGTACAATGTGCTTTGCTGACAATGCAGGAATTTTCCACAGGGCTCTGTGAGTGACATGGTGGCAGACATCTCTACTGGAATAGGCTATGTTTGTCAGAATATCACAAACCTTGGTGGTGATCCAAACAGGTGGGGGCACAAAAGAATCCCCTTTTCACAGGTGTGATTGGGTTTGCACTTTCTGAAAAGATGTTCATGCTTGCACAGAATTGAATCAAAGTGATAAATGAGCCAAAAACTGGAATACTTCATCTCGCAAAAGTAATGTTTGTGCATAGAGTATAACTTTGGGAGTCTTCATACCATTTCTTTCCTTTGTGCCGCTGTCAAACTCTGATATGTGTTTGTGAGAGTCAACAGAGTATTTTTGGCAGGTCATTCAGCGGGGGCCCACCTGGCAGCATGTGCATTAGTTAAGCAAGCACAGAAGGAGGTGTTTGAGGACTCCGCAAAGCTGTCATGGAGGTCACATGAGCTCAAAGCCTTTTTTGCCATTTCAGGCGGGTAAGGAAAATGGATATCTTGCCTGTAATGGTGACATCCTTTTGTTAGCCACAGGACCTTGGATTGACAATCAGGGAGAATGCACTAGGATGCGCCTTATGGGGCTTGAACCAATGACAACTTATGATGGTGGTCATGAGCACTACCACTAGGCTGCTGGTGTGACACTTGTTGGATTGTTGTGGAGCAGGTACAATCTGCCAAATCTTGTGGATCATTTCGATCAACGAGGTCTTTACCGATCCATGTTTCTGAGGTATTTGAAGACAACTTTCAAAGCAAAAAAGTTTGCAACTTTTGACATGAGATTGTAACTAGCTTCTCTCATCCAGATGCTGTGGAGTTCTTTTTTGTTGTCATTGTCAAGAGTTGAAGGGCTTCAATATGACTGAAGCCCTTGTGTCTTTGAGGTTTTGCAGAGTGATGGAGGGGGAGGAGTCCCTACCACTTTTCTCTCCCGAGTTGTTGGTTTTGAGCCCAGCTTTTCAGGAAGCAGTGCCACATCTACCGTCAATATCTTTATTTCATGGAACTGCTGATTGTTCAATTCATCATGAGGCCAGGTATGTCATTAACTCTGCAGCACTTTCTTACTCCCATGTACTGGTGTCATGGAAAGATCAAATGTCCTTATGAGTGAGCAGTTGGAGCATATGGTGTAAGGTTCATGTTTATGACCACCTACCGGAAGGAATGATGAGACCTGATGGTAATTTTTCTGCAGTGTTGCATTTGGGAATGCACTGCAATCAGTGGGTGCAAAGGTGACAACAATTTTGTATGCTGGAAAGACACACACTGACCTGCTCTTGCAGGTGTGTTGTTTTGACAGCCCCTATCCTGTATTCTGAATCAAATGGTTCATTTTGTCCATGTTTGTGCAGTATGGGTTTGTGACACTAAGGCACCACTGAGTTGTTCACAACCCAATGCCAGGAGATGATGATGATTTGCTAGCTGATATACTGGCTGAGTTGTGCAGGACCCAATGCAAGGTGGTGTCGATGATTTGCTAGTTGACATATTGGCAGTGATCCACGAAGGTGATGATGAAGCAAAAGCTGAAGATTTCATGGTGATGAAGAGGCGGCGTCGTCTTGTGCCTGAGATTTTTTTGCAACTTGCTCATAGAGTCAGTCCTTTCTGAATGTACTTCAAGTTTGCATAGGGAGTACGGCACTGAGAAACACTTAAAACTATTTTCTTTGATTTAATGAAGAAGCAAGTAGTTAAGCTTGGGTTGTTGGAGTCTCCAAGAATATCAAATATGCATGTCTCCATTCTCTCCAATCTGATGATGTGATGATCAATCAAGCCAGTTTTCCCTCGTAAGCAATACAAGTAATGTATTAGCTTTGAGAGTGCTACACATCCATGGCAACATGTACATGGAGGGCCTCTTCCACAACACTCCAATCCAGCAATGCTGCTTGTGTTTTTCTAGATATAGCTTTCCTTCATATTCGGTTCTAAGTTCTAACACTTAAGATGAACAGTCAACATATCATACCTACACTGGTGGTGAAGGATGTAGTATCACAGATGATTACTAAGTGATTTAGACCCCACAAGTACTTGTGCAGTGTGTGACAAATCCCACTAGCCTGCTCACTACAGAGTTTTGGTGCTAATGGAAGGGAAGATACAGGTTATGATCAACACCCCATTGCATATCCCCATTTCAACAAGAGCATAACCATGAGACTGCTGAAAGCCCACACCAGATAAATGTTATGTTGGTTCTGGTCAAACCAACACAAAAATGGAGGATGAGTGCAATCATACCATTATCATTCACACAGTATGAATGGCAGCAATTAGCTGCCATTGCTCTGAGCTGATTTCATCAGCTCCCAATAGTATAACTCTCATTGAGAATTGAGAATCCAAATAGTTGCAGGTGCACGTAAATATACAATAATATGCTCAAAACTTTTGAGCAAACAATTCCACTAAAATTGGTGTCCTCAGTTTCTGTCACATTTCTGACCGCACTGGGAAGCTGAGTCATAACATTAGCCAGCACTCAAACTGACAGTGCTAATCAAAAAAGTCCTTAGCATCCTTGCTCAAGGTGCACAAGCTGGTAAGGATAAAAGATTCATTTAATTCTGCTTGTCCATGTACAAGCAAGCATCTACACCAAGACACAACAGAAATGAAAAAGAACATGCAACAAAGCTAAGTAGGAAACAATCATGCTCATAACCATTGTGGCTGCTGGCATAAATTTATCTTCAGCATACTGGAGGCCAATTGGTCAGATTTACAGCAGCCAGGGTTCTTTGATTAGAAACTACAGCAACTCTATGGGGAAATCTTCAATGAATAAACAAGAAATCCACACAGCTGCTGCACACAGATGGACAAGAAATCCCACATCACTCCAGCACACAGATGAACAAGAAATCCCACACCACTCCCACACAAAGATGAACAAGAAATCATTTTGTTGAGATGAGGCAACATGAGTACAAACTCTTCAATCAATCCCAACTCCAAAGATCCCATTGCCTGATGCAACAACATGACTATGTATCTTAACAAAATACATTGAAGATTTTTTTTATACTGGTAACATCATCATCATTACTCTGAGAGAGATTCTGAGAGAGTGATGATGCCCTCCTCCTATTGCCACTACCGAATCCCTTTCTCTCGTTCTTCGTTTTCAACTAATTCTCCATCTCATGTACACAACTTTTTCAAGCGACGGACAAGAGACGGGAAGAAAATAAGGTCGTGATGATGCAGCATCATCATACAAAAAGCTTGGTTTCCAACAACAACAACAACATCACACACGATCAGTGGAGCCTGTGGGATCACTGGAGAACATGTGCTTGACTCGTGAGAGAATGGAGTCCTGACTGGGATCGTAAGGGTGATCCTTGGACGGGATCTCCAGAATGGAAGGAATGGGATTCTGGTAGCTATCGATCATGAAACGGATCATGTTGGCAACGTACTGACTGATGAGGATGATGGCAATGTCTTCACGTGTCGTGAATTCCTTGAACGCGTCCTCGATGGCTTTCACCGTCGTCTTGGCATCCACCACCAAGTAATTCGTCTTGCGCCGAAGATCGACATTCCCCACTCCCGCTAACAAGAACCCCGTCACCGTGTCCTCATCCGCGATCACGGCTATCAATGACGAGCCTCGCGAAGTCGCTTGCGCAGCCACACTCGCCATTACGTTTTCTTTTTTCCCTCTCTCTTTTTCCTAATTTCCAAAGAAAATAACGCATCAAGACAACGGAGCCCGAGTGCTAGAAAACACAAGAACGGGAAAAAGAGAGCGCAGGATTCTGCGTTAGGGTTTGGAGCTCGGACGCGGCGCGTATCCGAGCACGGCACGGCGTTCTTTGGGGGCCCTTACAAGCTTTCTCTAAGGACCCCTCCTCGTCATGCCAAAGAAAGGGCACGATTCAAGTAAGGGTTGGCTGTTTCTTGGGGGCCCTTACAAGATTTCTCTAAAGGCCCCTCCTCCTCTTGCGAAAGAAAACGCACGATTCAAGTAAGGGTTAGCTGGGTTTCTTTGGGCGCCCTTACAAATTCGCTAATGGCTCCTCATGTCAAAAGGAAAATTCCCACAACTGAAGTAATAAGAGTTCTCTGGTTTATTTTGACTTCCAAAGTTATGGCTCCAGCCATGGTTTGGTTTGGTTTTTATTTTTTATTAAAAAATATCAATATGAAATATAATAATTTAAGTCAATTTTGTGATACAGAAAATTGGGTATTTTTTCCAAAAAAAGGGAGAAAAAAAATACTCAAATTTACACTTTAAAAAAAAAATCGCCAAAATTCCATGTTTTGATGGTTTCTCAAATCTTTTCACCATTAAACCTAAATATTCTGTGCGATCATAGTCACTCGTGCTAAATCTCTTGTCTCTCTGGTTATTAGTTATTACTCATGTTGGGCAAATATTTAGACCAAGCTCGAATGAGAACTCAAGGAGTAATATTGTATACTAATCTAGCCATAAGTGGGATGTAGTAAATTACTTCCAACACTCATTACCATAGTATCTTTACCATTTCAGCATAAATTAAATTATTATTATTTAGTTGAAATATTTTAAAAAATCTTATTTGTGCCAAAAATTTAATAAAATCAAAAATTTCAGGACTGGGTTTTAAGCACTGAAATGGTCTAGATACACTAAACTATTCCATAACACTAAATATATTGCATTTATTATTATCTATAACCATTACCTGCTGAAATTTTCAGAAATAAAAAATTAAGTGTCAAAGTTATTAAATATTGAGCAATTTTCTCACCAAAAATTCATTTAAATTAAGATTACAATTTATAGAGGAATTTGGGCATTCCTGGCATTGTTGAAAAAGCCTTTGATATATGAGGATGATTTGATGAAGATGATTTGAAACCTAAGGTGTGGGAGATAATGAATTTTGAATAGTTTTTGTCATTGGAAATTCAATCGGATTACAAAAAAATGGTTTTGAAACAAAAAATTAGTTGGGTACTTCACACTTGGGCCAATGGCACATGTTACACGAGT
>Ga0209611_10013962_pt1 | contig 10884 bp, 11 predicted proteins | sample S1TSphgellanicum_3_FD_187693 | JGI IMG/M metagenome (GOLD analysis project Ga0209611, IMG submission 187693) | Host-associated microbial communities from peat moss isolated from Minnesota, USA - S1T2_Fc - Sphagnum magellanicum MG (SPAdes) (version 2) | ecosystem: Host-associated > Plants > Peat...
GCTAAACTCACTAGTCTTGCCAAAAATTGCCCTGATAGATTAACTGCAATCGATTATAATCCCCTGATACATGCTGCCATTGGTTTGCTCGAATCTATTTTAAAGTGAACACAATGGTTAGGATGAAGAAGCCCCAAAAAGTATATCCTCCCTTGAAAACTCAATATGTAAACCTCTTGACAAGGCACAAAGTGCAATGAATTGGACCATCATTCTCATGTTACAATTTCCCAAAAAAAGTGTTGTTTGTAGCCAACTCTGTCGCAACCCTATTTTGAAAGAGTGTGAAGATGAAACTCACACTCCCAAAATGGGAACTTGGGAGTCCTTCGGGACTCCCGAAACTTCAGAGTTCGATTGTAGGGGTCAAAACACCTCGCATTGGGGTGTTCTTTATATCATTGAAAAGTTATCGAAGTGTAAATGTCGAAAATGGGCTCGCATGGGCCATTTGAACATCTACAGCACAAATTATGGCAAAAAGAAAGGTCGGGAGTCAAACTGGCAGTTTAACTCCCAACCACTAAAAGTCGGGAATTGACCCGACCCCGGTGCGTGCAGGTGGAGTGCGATACACCATTGGAAAGCTCTCAAGGAGAAATACAAGTTTGCTTCAGACCTCATCCCAATCGAAGTTCTGGACAAAGAATTATGACCTTGCAAAGTCCCGAGAGTCCAAACCGGAATAGTTTGAGGACTCCTCCTTGGGAATCTCGGGACAAAAAGCCATTTGGATGTAGGTGCCACAGAGAGACGCAAAGAATACTATATGGGGGAAGGTGGTGGCTTCACCCCAGTCCGAACCGTGGTGAGTCTTGTGAGTCCAAAGTTGCCCGTGGCTTGTCCTAGCATTAAAAGTGCTCCATAAAGTTATCTAACTAACTTGTTGGTTGGTTTGATGTAGGTTCGAGTAAGTAACTAAAGCTTATCACTCTTCCTAGTCCCATCCTGAAACTTCAACACGCCCCTAAACCCCTTCTAGTGCTGAGAGCTGGGAACGTGCCTCGAATTCTTCGCAATTCTGCCCCTCTACCCCTTCTAGTGTTAAGAGTTGGGAGCGTGCCCTGAATTCCTCGCAATTCCGTTGTTTGAGTAACTTAGACCCATCTTGGGTCTAATTAGGAACTTGGGAGCGTGTCAAACTCACACATATTCAGCTTCCACTTCCAAGGAGGACATAAAACATTTACCTTAGCCATCCATATTGTAATATGTAATGGAAGCTTGAATAAAGATAGCACTTGTCCAACAATAGGACAATACATGTCAATGTTAGACAGAGCTGTGAAAAACTAGCAAAAGCAAAGCACTTTATTGACATTATAATCCACCACTACCCAACATGTTGCCAGTCATGTGCCAAACGGAATAATACAAAGCTGAAAATGTTGTAGATGTCTACAATTTCTACCAATGCCTAAGCTACATGATTCTAACATGTAAATTTTGAAACAACAGATAAGATAGATAGATAGTCAAGCATTATTGTTTTTGTTGTAACACCTTTAGGCAAAGCTATATTCGTCAAAATGTGAAAATTCATACAAAGTTCATACCTCTTCTTTAGTGTAATCAACTTGCAACCTTGAGAGAAAGCCTTTTTCGTTGTCAGTCCAAGAGAACAGGATGAACTTTGAGAGTATGGCATCGAAGACCCTATGAAGTGGAATATGGAGTGACATAGATGATTTGACGGTTAATTGTTGTGTCTCCTGCTAAAGGACCCAAATATCAACAACTTCATTCTTGAGAAGCCAATTTAGGTACCAACCTGGGTGTTCAGCTAGGAACACAAGCTACAGTCTACTGAGTCTGAAAGGGTACCAAAGTATGCAAACACCAACTTTGCAATGTCTGGTGACCCAATGCTTACCAAGTTTCCCACATCACACTTTTGGGTTTTACACGTTGATTCCAAGGTCATGATATTTTGTTTAGGATCAAGTAAAAGTAGTGCATTTCCTGTAGACATCTTGGAACTACCGTTTGCCTTTTTACCTTTGGGCAACCCTTTTGGTGGAACAGTGTCATCATTTCCATGGTCATTGTCATTGCCAAGGTCTCCACGATGGTCTTCAAAATCCTTTTACCTGATAGAAAGTAGCACACAACATTCAGTGGAATTTTTGAATAAGAGGAGCAACATAACAAAAAATCCACAAAACCTAAAACCCCTTGCCAAAACCGAAACTCAGTGCACAATGGTCGGGTTATGTACCTCCCTTGGTGTGATGAAGATAACACGTCATTGTCAACTGTTGCAATGCAATGTGGTTGATTTAGTACAGGTTCCTAACCAACTCCATGCACATGGCACAATCTTCCTCCTGGTGTGTTACTGATGTTGAGCTCAGGTTGACTAAGGAGCGAAACAACTCTGAGAAGTCATTAAGGCCTGTAGGGTCTAGTATGTTTGTCAACTCAATGTCTACCAAGTTTTCGAAATCACCTTTTGGGGATTCCTGCATTATTTCCTGGAAGAATTTCTTTCTTCTAATGCTTGACTCAAACAAAAACTAGGAATACCAGGTCGGAAGTTTCCTTGATGAATGCAAAGTTGGATAACATCATCAACGATTTTTTTCCCAAGGCAAATTTTTGTTACCACAATGCACCCCTGAGCATGAAAGAATTACTTCTCGCTGGCAATCCGGAATGCGACCTGCTAATGACTCTGCACTATATCTTGCAAACACCACCTAGAAAACTCCATTCGCCAAAAAACATGTGTTAGTCTATGTCCTAAATTTCTTTTCAACGCGGGTTATTTCACAGGTTCTTTGAAACACCTTTGTACCAAAGCTTTTGAAATTCCAGCGATGCTTTATCAAGATTGTTGTATTTGACAAAAACTCCTGGAACTTCATTTGCAATATGACACCTTAAAAATTTGGAATCAAGGGGACTATAAGGAATGTAAACGGACGGGCGTACCGAGTCAATAGCCCCGATCCTAGCACGTGCAAGCATTGCAATTGGAAGCTTTGGCATCGTTGGCATGTAGATGCAGACTCTGTCACCTTTTTCCCCTCCCCTTTGTCACAAATGGTTTGCCAGTTACAAGTAAACCCTGTCTGACTTAACGAGTTTGAACTTGTAAGATTTCCCCTTGATTCACCAAACACACCACTTTTAAGCTCACTTGTTTTCTCAAATGTACTGGATTCTTTACATTGCAATCCCCCATAAACAAACTGATCGCTAATCGCCCCTTTTCTAAATCTATCAAAGATTATTGCATTGTAATTTTCACCTGACAAGTTTGCTTGACCAGATCACTATAGGTGATGCGTTTCTGACTGTCAACATCATTTCCGCCCACGATAATGTTGTACAGTTGCCGCATCCTTCCAGGACATGTTTATCCCGAGCATTATAGTAGATGTTTGTGTGTCCTCCTTTAAACCACTATATACACAACCATGGAAAATACACCAAATGCAAGACGAGAATAAACCTCCGCTCGCGTTCACTGACCTTCAATAGCTAAACAGAAGGATAATACAAAATCGGGGTGAGGAATTTAAATGGAGGCTTACCGCTTCAACGACTCGAAAAAAAAATGACCGAGATGGACCTTCAAGGCTCTTGTAGTGATGTTTCCATACGAATCATTGAAACTTTCCGTCATATCAAGTGGCCATGCCTCCAAACCGGTTTGATATGCGGAAACGATCTTTCCGCGACGGAAAATTGGTATGATTGATGACCTCCTGAGAATCCACGTAGATCCCTCGCGAAAAAACATACCTGGGAACGAACAGAGGCTCTCTGCTGGGAAAGACAGAAACGTCTTACTACCTTACGTTGCTAGACAACTGCTACTCCAATAGTACATGATTCGGATGGAAAAAATTGGGCAGTTGTGAGCCCATCTTCTAGCTTCGCACGCTCCGCTTGTGCTGCTGAAGTTGCCTCCTACGACTCTTCTTTCCCTTTGAGGATTACTGCCAGATCTTCGCTTGTCGCACCGTCATCCGAAATGCCTTGTAAACGTGCCGCTCTCGAGGTATCCATGCTCCTGAGCGCCACCGAACCTCCGTGTGCCGTAGTCGTCTCTGCTTCTTGTATCCGCCTAAAAAGGACTTCTCCATGCTCTTCTTTCGCCTGCTCCCCATGTGAACCCTCTTGCGCAAACTCCGACACTGTTCTTCAAAAACGACAATGAGGTTTCTTCGTTATGCGCTCGATCGCCAATGGAGCAGTTGTGCATCTACTACAGCGGCGACAGACATTCCCAAATCTTCCATTATAACCTCTCTGGGAAAAATGTTTCGATATTTGAAAAAAAACACGATATCCTTCAACTTATAATAGAAACTACGCTTGCGATGTGAGTGCATTGTGTCTTCTAAACTGGTGGACATCTAAGAAATGCACCATTGAATGTCGTGCTCTCAATTTATAACGAAATTGTCGCAACCCCACTTTGGCCAAGTGTGGGGGTGAAGCCCAACACTTGGAAAAGTTGGAGGTTGGGAGTCTTCCGGGACTCCTGAATGTTTAGAGCTCGACAGCAAGGCCCAAAACACCTCGCATTAGGGTGTTCTTGGTGTCATTGGAAAGGTCTTGAAACGTAGATATCGAAAATGGCCTCGCATTGGCCATTCGGACATCTGCAGCCCAAGTTATGGGCAAAAGAAGGGCCGGGAGTCAAACTGGCAATTTGACTCCCGACCACTAAAAGTCGGGAATCGACCTCTTCCCAACGTCGCCTTGAATAGTGCGACACGGCGTTGGAAAGCTCTCGACGAGAGCTACAACATTGATTTAGGACTCGTCCCGATCCGAGTTCGGGATGAGGAGATATGGCCGTTCAAAGTTCCGGGAGTCCAGCCGGGACACTTTCGGGACCCCATTTTGGGAGTCCCAACAAAATGTGCCATTCGGATGTAGCCTCCACAACCAGCCGCAGAGAATACTATATGGGGGAAGGTGGTGGCTTCCCCCGAATCCGAGCCGTGGTGAGTCTTGTGTGTCCAAATGCCCGTGGCAAGTCCCAACACCCAAAGGTGTCCCGAATGCTAAACTAACCCGATTTGGTTGGGTTTTGGATGTAGATTCACACGAGCTAAGCTAGCCCCTCTTCCTAGTCTAATCCCTGGGCTTCCGACTCGACCCTCTACCCTTTTTTAGAGTTGGAAGTCGGGAGCGTGCTACCAAGTTTCAACTTTTCGCAACTTGACTTTGTGAAACCCTCAAGTGGGTTTCACCCCGTGACTTGGGAGCGCGTCAAAAACTTGTAATAGAAACAGCGAACGCCCTTTCCATCATGTGAACCAGTGGAGATCCCTCATCGTTAAATGTCATGCTCTGTTTCCTGAATTCCTTCCCCGACTTGCCCTTGCCTCGCTAGGCGACTCCCATAACATTTCAAAATTCCATGGAATGCCCACCACGACAGAGACACCGCACGCCTCCGTTGAAATAGCCGTTGAGGGACCCTTAACGTTTCTTGGCTATCTTTTTGTCCGACAAAATTTGCACAACCGTTGCCATGAGTTGCGCTCACCCTCCTTTCCCTTTTAGGTTACCCTCTCATGCGCAGGCCCCGAAACTTCTCAAACAAAAAATGTTCCGCTTCCTCTTCACCCATAGTTTCTTGCTGCATCATTCTCTTCTTCTTCCCCACAACATTTTCGCCTACCCTCCTACCTCAGCTTAGCGCCCCTCCTGCCTTTCTTCCATTTGGCCCCCTTTCTTCCGTTTGGCCCCCGTCTTCCGCCCCCAAGTTCCGCCCATGCGGTTGAGGAGGTCCCGTCCCTCTTCCGCCCCTTTTCCCTTAGACGATGATTCTACACCTCTCCACTCGACGGATCTCTCCTTGCGCCCCCCTTCCGCATGGCGGCTCTCGACATCTCATTACGCCCCTCTTCCACCCGACAACAACTCTATAGCTCTCCTTACGCCCCTACTTCCGCCTGATGACAACTTTGCAACTTTCCGTTCGATGGCTCCCTCCTTGCGCCCCTCTTCCACCCAATGGCTCCTGACGTCTCCTTGTGCCCCTCTTCCGCCTGACGGTGCCTTGCACCCCTTTGTTTGACTCCGGACCCGCCAGCTCTCAACCTGCCTCTTCTGTGCGCACTTTTACCTCTATCTTGCCTACGTTGCACTCGCATTCAACCAAGCTCCCAGCATCTACATTTCACCCTCGGTGCGATGAACCCGTGCCTTGAAGGAAGCGTTATTGAGTGGAAAGACTCCGCACCTTTTCTTCATTACCGAATGTTCCCCCTTTTTTGTCTTCTTGTTGTTTGTCTATCCTCGTTGGTTTCCTTTTCACGTCCTTAACTTATGGCATTTTCTCTTTAGTCTACCTCTAGTTTTTTCCTTTCTCGAAATACGCGACCATGGCACCTTCGAGTAGAGTGAACCCTTACTATTGTGAGTTGTGCGATAAAACTCTTGTCCCCGGTGCTAACCTTGAAAAGCACAGGGCCGAAGCCATCCATCGAGGCTTGTTGGAGGCGTCAATCAAAATGACGGGATGCTAACTTCAAGTGTTCCGAGAAGACTTGAAAGTTGGTCGCCGTAGATAAAAGTTGTCGGCCAAACAAGCCATCCTCGAGGCTCTGTGAGAGTCACTAGAACCCAAAAATTGGTGCGTTCCTTTTTTTTTCAACTGTGTTTTATAGGGTTTTTTCCTCTTTTTTTTTTCTTTTTTTCGCATTCTGAAATCATCCGATCCATGATCAAAATTACATCCGCCTATTTTTTTCCTTCGTGTGTAGGAACACCGGCTTGAAACAAACGGTACATTGGGGGCCTCTCAAGAGCACTTAGATCCTTCGGCATTTTCGAAAAAAAAAGATCAATATCCTTGGTGCCGTGAAAGATGTTGTTGGGCTTGGTTGTGAAACGACATAGGAGCTTAGGATGAAAGAACGGAACACAACCTTGGACAGTTTTCGAGAACTCCCGACAGATTGTATCTTGATTTATGAAAGGGTCGTGGTTGTTGTCCTATTGCATGAATTTGTTTCGTCCGATCAAGCCTTCGAATACTTCATCACCATGGCTGACATGTGAGAGTTCGGCGAATGTGTGACCAGAACTTGTTCCCTCGAAACCAAGATGGCCATGTTTGGACACAGATTTTGCTACAACAATTGTGTCCTTGCCAAGTCACCCTGTAAACCCTGGACGTACCCCTCTCATTTTCTAGGTTTTTCCCCCTTGAGCAATGTTAGAAAGGACATTAAAATATTTGAAGATCCTTATCAAATGTTTATTGTCATGCTAGAACTTGTTGTCAAATATGATGATTTTGAGCCAATTTTTCCAAAAACAATCATTTGGAGGATTTGTAATACCTTTTTTTGGGTCACCAAGTGGTGAGAACTTGCCAAAAAAACCATCGATGCAACTAATTCATTAGGAAGTAAAAATTATAATTTACTTAAATGTTAATAAGGTGTTAAGAATTCATTATGAACATACCTAGAATATTATTTAAAATTTTGAATGAAATATTATTTCATTATTTTTACAAAATAACCCTTTATTTGAAGCATTTTAGAAAATATACAAATAATGACTTCCCCCATGAAGTATCTCATTTTGAAATCACTATATGTGGACCAAAATGCCATAAGGAGTTGTTTTGTTTGAAATTTTAAAATGTGAAATCAAATGCCATGGGGCCAAATTGCAATTTGGTTGGCCTTCAAACTTTCATAAACTTGTATTGGTAAAATTAACCCCCATTGTGAACTTAAACTTAAGATTTTTCATAACCCTCATAACGATCAATTAAGAAATTCTAACCTAACCCTATAACTAGTGAGTTTTTAAATATATATATTCACTACAAATTCAACTAATGGTTTTCCATTTAATGACATGCCTAACTTAAATCGAAACCTCTATCAAAACAAGAACCAATCAATATCAGTCAAAACATGTCTAAATTGGGTGACCTTTGTATCATTGCAAAAGATAATTATAATATGGCAGGCTTGCATGTTCAAAACAAAAATGTTTCTTAATAGATATGATTGTTTGAACTTGGGGACATAAAGTGCCAAAACAAAATTTCACCATTCAAAATGTGATATGGAAAGCAAATTTGTATGATTGAAGTTGAAGAGTTTTTAACAAGGTCTATAAGAAAATGGCCTCATTTGTTTTAATTTGTTATGTTAATAAGGAGGTATGAATTGCCAAAGTTAAAAAATTTGAAAGGGGGCCTTGGGAATCTTGAGAATTTGGCCATTTCAATTTTGAAGACTTCCAAAGTATAATACAATTCAAATAGAAACTTGGGCCATGGTTGAACTTGTGTGAATTTGTCATGAGTCCCACACTTAATTTTAGTTTAAATTTGCATTAACCACTCTTATTGTTTGTTTGTGTTGTTTAAATGACCAAAAACATGTATATGAAAGCTTGTCACTTCATCATAATTATCCTCAAATTTTAGACCCCCTTTTCCAAATCACAAAGAATTAAAGAATGTGTTTTAGATTTCTAAATTTTCATTGTTATATATCAAGAATTACCATTAATACCATTTCACATATCTAGAAATAGATTAATACAAATGAAAAAATCCCAAAGGCTTTGAAGGAACAAGATGTTACAATGAAAAAGATGGCTATGTGTGAACAATAATGACTTAAACACTCAAACAACAAAAAAGTTGGATTTCAACATTTGAAAAGATTTTGTTTATCTTGCACTCATGCATATGGAGACCAAAAATGGCCTTTAAACTCTTGGGAAGGAAATTGCGCAACTAGTATTAAGTTAGGGTTAATAGAAGTATGGAAAAAAATAAAATTGTTGAAGATTGAATAAATTTAATGTTATCGACAATAATTTAAAAATTCAAAAAAAGAAGCTTTTATAGGTGATGACCATGACATATCCAAAGAGGATGTTGAAGGATTAAGATATAAAATGCTTTTCAAAGATGATGAAATTACAAGATTAGTTGCCAAATGTGCTATGGCTTGAAACATTTGTGTTATTTCAAGATTAATCTTTTGAATTTGACTTATGTGATTAGATTGGCACCCAACACTATTCAAACTAACATAGACACACACATAAGAACATGCACACAAATCCCACTACATCAAGTTCCAACAACAAATAAACCTTACATAAAACTAATGTTTATATATATATTGTCAACTTGTTTTTATATACAAATTTATGAAATTCATGTGATTACAAGTTTTTTTGTTTTGACTTCAAGACATATGGATACAATAATTATTGTGTTTTCACATTTTTCTATTGAGAATTTTCAACAAATTAAGCAATCTTATCTTTGAATTTTTTACACCATCAACATTTGGGTCTAAACAAATTCAAATGAACCAACCTATTTACTTTAAACTATGCATTATTGTTCATTTGAAGTTTTTTTGCCAAAACAATTTTTAAGTAAAATCTTTTACAACTTGTTAATAAAAATATTTATAATTATCCCAATATATGTAACAAATGTCAATATTGGACATGGTCACATGATGAATGAAATTCATTCACATGGATTTTCATCTATGATTTTGTAATCCATTTGTAATCCATTCATAGTTCACTTGTAGTAAACTGATAATTAACCTATAGTTCACTCCTATATAACTTGTAATTAACTCCTAATTCACTCTTGGATTCTTTTAGTTCATTATTTGTTAACCCTTAATTCACTCCTAAGTTCTTTTAATCAACTCTTAATTAAATCCTAATTCATTCTCAAATTCTTCTAGTCCATTTTTAATTAATTATTACTTAACTCTTAATTGATTCATAGTTCACTATTAATTAAGTTTTAATTAATTTGTAATTCATTTGTAGTTATGAATTTTTTAAAAAAGCTTATGTGATTGGTGGGCACATGGAAAGTTCCATACAAACTTTCTTAATCCAAGTCCCAAAAGGGGTATAATAAAAGTAAAACCCTTCATTACCTTTAAATTATTCAACACCAATTTTGGGTATGATCTTGTGTTATATTCATTTTATGTTTACATTTTCCTACTTTATAATGATAAAAAAAAAATTTGCAATTTTTATTTACTTTTAATCTCTTGTGGTTTTGTTTTGTTTCAATGATTTGTGTTTGGATTTCAATTTATGTTTGTTTTCATAGTTCTCATGTTCATGACAATATATCACATGTTTTGTGTTAAACATTTTTTTAATAAACATGAATTTTTAAAAGTGTATAAAATATGCATTTCATTTTGAAACATGATCATAATTTGAAATCATATTAAAACTTGTTGATTATTTTTAATTTTAATTTTTTTTAATAAACTACAACTTTGTTTTAAACACCACATACATTGTACCACATTTATATGCTGCAAAAAAATTCATGAACTTTCACAAATGACATCCTCACCATCATTGTCAACATAATCATGGATGCATGTCATACATGAACATATATTTTCATCCATAATATGTAATTTTTTTCATTATCCATTTTTCATCCATAATGGATGAAGTTCATTCATGGGTGAAAGCACACTATAGTGACCCCTTTTGGGGTGTCACATACTTTCCAAGCGTGTACATGTTTGAAAGTATCCCACCTCAAATTTTTGAAAGAATTTCACAATATTTTTGCATATTATGTTAGAATATAACATAGGTAAGATTTTAAAAAGAAACTATTTCATTCCATTTTATAAAGTGGGAGATTGGAATATATTTGTGAAAACAAATGTAACATAAATGTGTATTCAAAAACACAAATATATTCCAAAAACAATTTAAATCGTTTTCAATCTTCATGAAAGTTGAAGGAATATTGAACCATTAATGTCACATAGTTTGCACTATGTTTGGATATTATGTAACTAGTTTGAGAATTTTCATTTCAAAAAATGAGCTTGTTCAACAAAAATGCGATAAATGTGTGAT
>Ga0209611_10013963_pt1 | contig 10884 bp, 6 predicted proteins | sample S1TSphgellanicum_3_FD_187693 | JGI IMG/M metagenome (GOLD analysis project Ga0209611, IMG submission 187693) | Host-associated microbial communities from peat moss isolated from Minnesota, USA - S1T2_Fc - Sphagnum magellanicum MG (SPAdes) (version 2) | ecosystem: Host-associated > Plants > Peat...
GGGGGGGGGGGGGGGGGGGGGGGGGGGGGGGTCTTCAACCACCTCTTTTGAGCTCTATGCAATGGTTCCACCAGAAAAATATTCCAATGGAGTTTAATTCTGGTATATCTCTTATCAAAATTGCTTTTCCCTTTAGGCGTCGATGTAACTAACTAGAAAAATTTATAGGAGTTTTAGTACTTGTAAGCATTGGATGTGGTTCTGGTTGAAGTCTTACATTGGAATTCGAACCTGACTTAGACTTCATGTTCTACCTTTCTTGCATGGACTTCGTGCTTATGATGATTTGTTCGCCAAAGTGCCCTTATTTTGTGATAATATGGGATTCTTGGGACAAAGTCAGCCTAAGTTCCAAGATCTCAACGCTAGTAAAAGTGTGGGCAAGATTTTCAATTGCCTTGAAGTTTCCAATTGGGTTTTCATCCCACCGATTTCCTCCACGTCCTCCATTTCCTCGTCGAGATCAATGGGTGCACACCAAGAACGCACTCCCAGAACTCTATTACTTCCTAAATAGCTTGAACTTTTGGTGTCATTTTAACAGCACCTTCATCTTCCTCCTCTGAATTTAGTACGATGAAAATTGGGTCTACTAGAAAATAGTTTCAAAGAAAAAAGTTGACAACTTGGGCATAATTGAAGATTGAATTTTGTGTTGTCCCTATTCATTTTGGATTTTATTAGTGCAAACAAATCTTGCAACCTGTTGTGTAAGTTGTTGAAGACTATAACAAAGCAGTTCGCCTTCACCCCCTACTCGGCCAACATTACAAAGCTCATCAAATTTTTCCCCACATAGGTAAGTCAGCTGCCCTTCAATTAAATTACTTAGATTAAGGTCGGTAATTTGGTTGCATACATTCCTCTAAGAAAGGAAATCTTCATCATTCCCAATTGATGAATCCTTTCGGTGAAATTATTTTCCAATAGATGGCGACCTCTTTCTCCCTTGCTCTTTCTTTATCTTTTTCTTTGGTTGGCTTGGCCAACAATTTGGTGATATTAGTTTTCGGTAGGTTCAACATCTCAACCATCCTATTTTTGGTTATGAAAATTGAAACTCCCTACACAATTGATTCGATAACTTGCAAATTGAAACATTTGATGGCCTACAAAAATTCCTTCACCAACAACCAAATTAAGTTTAATTGAACACTAAAAAAAATAAAAAATGACCACATGCTTAGCCCATTCAATGTCTTTTCTGACGATCCATCATTGGAATTTGTCCATCTACAAAAAAATGATCCTTCCTTTACCAAAAAAGGTCACTACCATTTTTTTTCTCTTTTTCTTTTCATGATCTATTTTTGATGCAGGCTAGCTACCACCCAAATCTAATTTTAAACTCTCCCTTCTCTTCATCTTCTCAACCATCTCCTTACTGATGTTTTCTTTCATCTTCACCAACAAGAACTTGCAAAAAGTCATAAGAAAATTCTTTTGAATCAAAAATATTTTACATCATACTTTTATTTGAATACATTTTTTAAGAATCTCTTCAAAATTATGTCATTTTCAAGTCCTTTAAGACTCATTTATGAGTTTTTTCAAGCAATAGAAACATTTTAAAACATTGGTTATAATGATTAATCAATGTTTTTGAGAATTTAAATTTCATTAGATTCATTTCAAATTATTGCACATGTTTCCAAAATATATTAAGAACACTATCATCAAAACATATTTTTAAAATGCAATATTAATATTTTTTGACACAAAAACATGAAAAAAAAACATTGATTACAATTCCTATGGTTCCTATCTTTGAATGTACCCAAGAAGCAGTTCCTTACAATAACATATTTAGCTAAAGCCATTTTTGGTATTCATGGGAGTTAGATCAAGACAAAAAATGTGTTCTTTATTGCAAGGATTCTCATTTGCCTTCATCGATATTGATTGGGTGCAAAAAAACTTGGATTTCCTTGTTTTTCTCATCAAGAATTGACCAAATGACCTAACTACTAGGTTTGACAAGAAGATAGGAGTTGTAGACTGGGGTGGATTTGGTGAGGTTGAGGAGGGCATCTTAGATGTCATGGTTTTTGAGAGCTTAAGGTTCATGTAAAAGAGTGCATCCAAGATTGGGACATGTATATCTAAATTTAATTCTATATTGTTCATGCTACACATGGAATATGATACCTAATTGGCTTTTTTTGCCTTCAAACTTTTATGCCTTTATTATCACTTTATAATAGATCTAGTGGACATTGAAAGTGCATTGTCTAACCTTTCATGTGAATGATATTGAATTTGCATCTATTTTTTTAGGTTTAAAAAAAACAATTGGGATTTACATGGATTTTACACGGAATGTAAAATAAGTGTAAAAAACAGGTAATTGAACCATTTAGATTTTTTCTACACTTATGTTGTTTTATACAACTTGTAAAAAAAATGTAAGTGTAATTCATTTACATTTACACTTGCACTATTTTGACAGAAAAAATTTATTTACATGAATGCCTTACACTTACCTGTTTCAAATTACACATTTACACTAACAAGTTTGGATTTGAACTATGTACACTTACACCTATTCAGCATGTAAAAAATAATTTGAAAGCTGTTTATAGTTACATGGAATGGAAATCCTAAACCATATACATGCACAACAATGTTCCATACTTATATAGACCCCTAGTTTAATTTGTTGTAAAATTGTGTCCATATAATCTCTAATGATGGCAAGTGTGTAGTATGTGTGTATGTTGATCCAAACTCAATTTTCTTGAATTTGATTTTTTTTTTGCTAGAATTGGAATTCAAAGGTTTAAAAATTGGAAGAACACAACTCAAACCCTTACCACATAACCTCTAAATAAATTTAAAATGTCAACACTAAGGTTGGAGGTTCTTTTAAAAATGAAGAACTACACAAGATTAATAAGAATTTGCTAAAATTTGTGTAGTGTTTTGGATTGCATTTCTACCTTGAGAAATGGCACTTGGCATTCAATTTTCCATATCTGCCTTTTTTCTATTGAGATTTTTTGTTTTTCTAAGTATCCTCTATATTTTTCAAATTTTGGAAGATCTTTACATGGGGGTGAGGCCCTCAATCAAAGGCCTTACTAAAAGTAGGTCCATGCTAAACCAATACTGGCTTACATAACCCCTTCTTCTAATAATGGCCTTGACCTTAGGCCTTACCCCACATTTAATAATCATTGTGTGTTCATGTTGCACATGAACAAAGCTGCATCGAATGTGAGGACTATCCCTCCTCTATTCATGTTGCATTTAATTTTTTTGTGTATTTGTCTTTCTATATATGTGTAATTTCATCCACATCATCAATTTCATTTGTCCATAATTTGATATGTGTCATTGAAAATTTTAAGCAATTTGTTATTTTCATCAATGTTATGAATCAGTATATTAGTAAAGTCGACTTTCTTCCATTTGTTCCACTTTCATCAGTATGATTTTGCTTCATAATATCATCAAGTTTATCTAACTTATCAATGTCATCCATTTAATCAAGTTTTGGAAAAAAATTCAACCCAAACCCTGGCAAAAACATCCAGGGTAGTGGCATCCGATTATAGCAAACTTGTTTCATTCATTTTTCTATTAATCTGAAAATAGAATTACCAATTTTCCTGTACTAACGTCTATCCCAGAGTGGGGCCCATCCCCTTGGTGGGGGATGGGGAGACTTGGCAGACAAATAAGGGTCCCAAGTCTCAAGCCCTCCCACATTGTATGGACAATATGAAAATTTCTCAAGTTGGCCAATTTGGGGGTACAAGATGGTGGGCATCAAGGCTATTATAAAAACCTGTCAGAATTTTTGGGGTGGTCTTGGAGTTTAAGAGGGTGGGTATCAAGGCTATTATAAAAACCTATCAATTTTTTTTGTGTTATCAGAGTTCAAGTTGTAGAGTGCAATATTATATCTGCCAAGAGGTGGTGTAACAGAAAAACATGGATGATATTAGTTTAGGGTTATCATGTGGAAGGGGTCCTTGTAGTCATTGTCTTGGTGGCAAAAATCACCTGCTATTTCATCATATAGTCATATAGGGGAGTGCCTATGATGGGAGTGATTTGCTGTTGAAGATAAGTATGTTATTAAGTGTGAGCAAAAGGTTAGGGATTAGCCTTGTGTTCCTTATTTTTTTCTTATGTGTGGAGGAGAATTGCGCAAAGTGATGGAGCTGGCAAAAAGCAGAGACTACAAGATGACCATGAAACTCTAAGCTCAGCAGATTCTTCCTGGATTTTGTTTTGGAAATGATGTATATGATGTTGACACAAGATGTTCTGGGTGAATTTCAATCATTTTGGGATGAATGTTCAGAATCATTTGTTGGTGTTTTATTTCTGTTTGCCTTCAATTGTTTCATTGCGTTCGAGTTAGCAAGCATAATGTCAGTGTGTGTAATTAGTCAATTTAGGGATACATGATGGAGGAGATGAAAAGTTTTAGAGAATTAAGTGGTTGTTTAGTTGTGAAATTCACTACTCAATATTTGAGTTACACTTAAGTTATTGTTGGGGAGGGTTGAGTATTTTGTTTCTGGGAGCTCCAAGTATTTGTCTATTTCATGGGAGAACTTGGATTGGTTGAAAATATAACAAAATTCTATTGATGAAATAATGATAATTCTGTCAAACATCATCTTTCGATCTTGATAAAGTTATGACAGGAGATTTAAAGGTTTTTGAGTCTGTTGATAGAATTCCACAACCAAATGACCACAATAGCCAATGAGAGGGAATCTAAAATATACTGATCCATGATTTGTCCATATATTAGTGTTAAGTATGGCAAGGTAGCGAGGACTCAAATTTAGTGTTATTGTTCTTTCTTTCCCAAGGGATCTCATTGAGATAAATATAGAACTACCCATCACTGATCATTACCTTATGATCGATCATTTCTCTAGATCTTTGTCATCTGTGCTTCATTTTGAGTGATATAAGATGTTATGAGAGTGTTACCTCAAGCTCAAGAAATCATCTTTGAAGTGCAAAAGAAAAAGAATAATGGAAATACAGCAACAAGAAAAATAAGCTTTTCAACTTACAAAATGCATTTTTATTTTTATTTTCTTTCTTTTGGACCCCTCCTATTTTCAAACCTTCTAACTTTCTCAACTATTGTTTATTTTTAAATATTTAAAGTGCTATAAGCGCGCCACCTTCAGTCCTACAAATCATCTTTGAACTCTAATAGCAACAGAGCAACTTACAAAGAATTTTTGTGGTGTTCGAGAACTAGCTTTGTAGTGTTCTGTGGTTTGGTTTTTTTCAATTCTTGACCCCATTTACTGGGGGGGGAAGGGGGGGCGTAACTTTCTCATTTCTACTAATCAGAGGAGGTGTTCAAGTTTTATTTGGACACCAGAAACAACGGAGCACTCCCCTTGGATCCGGCCTGCCCTGAGCGCTTAAGTGTTCGCTCACCGGCCCTTCAACCCTAGCATTTCTTCAAGTTGTCTGCAGTTACAATGTGTACAGAACTTTATGTGCTGCACCTTTTTGGTTACAGTGGCTGTTTTGAAAAGCAAAATGCCTACTTTTCGGCCAAAGGAGCGGGCATTTTGTTTCTCGAAAAACACACTTTGCATTTTATTTTTCTTTTCATCCCTGTGGTGGGTATCACAGGGAAAAAATATTTATTTTTCAATTTTTTTTCCGGCTTTAAACGCTCAATAACACTCTTGGAGTGGGGCATTCCTGCAGCAAGTTTCCCTTGGCTCCATCTTGGGTGGGCACTTACTTGAAAAACAACCTGCTCCTCCAGCATTACTCTAGATGGTGTGGAGAATATTAACCAGGAACCAAAGGTGTTGTGTCCTTGTTCTTTTTAAATTGGAAAATTGAACTGCAAATGCCTATGGAGAGTTGGACTCTAGACTTGGGAGCTTGAAAATAGGGGGCAAGGGACAAGATGGAGGGTATCAGGGCGGCCAAAATGGTGTAGGGCCTTGGGAATATATAAAAGAAAAACCAAAAGTCTTGCATTCTTGTTGTTTTCAAAATTGGGAAATTGTACTTCAAATATCTATATGGAATTGAAAAACTTACATTTACTACTTACAAATTACAATTTTCTCAATTTGGGGTGGGGAAGAATGGGTTAGGCTCTAGCATATTGGTGTAAAGTCCATTGACTTTTTATTTAAAATTCAACTATGTTTCATAAATTTGATTGTTCTTGCTATTCTTAAATTGTGGCCATTTATTTTGGTGGAGGGGCATCCTTGGTGGGAAAACATAAATATTTCAAGTAGAGTTTGGGATGTGGTGTTGCGAACCTTTTCTCATTCCCAGTATGACAATCAATTTTCACAAAACTTCGTTTGACATTTTGATCGATTGTCAAGGAATTCCATGCATTTTCAAGTTTTATTTTTTCTAGTTCCTCAACTTGAAAGAAACAATTTTTTATGTGCTGATTTTTTCTCATCTAGCAAAAATATTTTGGTAAAACAATATTATGTCACAAATTCCCTTCTTTTTGAAAAAATTGCCAAAATAAATTCACCAAAAATCACCACAATTGACTAGGATATGAAAGGGTCCTTAAGATTTCTTACTTTCATATTTTGAATATTGCCAATTTGAGTATTGACATCCTGAATTGTATGTGTTGAAATTCATACACATACGCTTCTCAAAGTGGTGTGAATATTTCAAAAGAGGGTGGATAAAGGTCAGGAAAAATAGGTGAAATTTTATGATGGATAAATCCTTTCCAATTTGGGTAAGGTCCCATTAAAACAATTTAACAATAGAGCAAATTTAACAACAAGGCTAGTTTTTTATGATAAAATATATTGTGCAAATTATTGAATGCTTATTGTTAATTTGCTTTATTGTTAACTGGATCCTTGGAAAATAGGTTAAGGGCCAGGGGAAGGTGATTACAATTACCTTCTAGTCCTGGGGCAGGTAAAGCCTGTGGAACAGGATATTCCTGAAATATGCGGCCCTTGCCTGAGGCAGGAGCCAAGCTTGAGCCTCAACTTTGGGGTACCCAGACAGAAGCCCAGAATGAGCCTCAACTTGGGGGTGGCTTACCTGGTGTCAAGCCAATCGCCGAAATTCAGCAAGAGTTGAAGGTGACAATTGATTTGATTGCATTGCAGGTTCTTACTTATGTACAAGGAAAGCACAAACCCTAATTCACTGCTGTACTTATGTAAGAATCCTCTGTACTGGGACATGTATTGTGCATGTACAAACACGTACATTGCATGATTCAAAGACACCCAACTATTAGAGAATCCATATCCTTAAAGTGGTGCCCTCTCTCATCCTAGACTAGGAATTTCACCCTCACTTTGCAGGTACCCCATAAGTCCCACAAATTGGGACCCAAACTAAACAGAAGGGATGAGTAGAGGCCCTAGGTTACCTACCTACTTAAATCACCAACCTATTTAAAAGGTTAGATTGAGTACCTAGTTATCTACCTAGGCTATATAAGGATAGTTGCACCAGTGTTTTTTTAATTACTTTTTTCGAGGTTGGTTAACTGGCCACGCCCAGCCAGGCAGAGTGTATAATGTGGCTATTTGTAAATTTTCAGAGTGAAATAAATTGGGTTTTATTTTTTTTGGGTAGTGTGATTGGCTATCATGTTAAATCAAAAGTGAGCTTTTGACGACCAAACAAAATGTATATAGCATAATTTGGCTATCTGAATTAATAAGGGGAGAAAGCATTTGACAACAAACACACTACAATTGCATGCACTGCTAAGGGAGTTGAATCCCAGTCTTAAAAGACTTTGCCCATTTGCAATAAGAGTGCGCATGCACTCACCCTCAACTTCACCCCCAGTTCCAACTTGCAACCCTAGTCATATTAAGGAAAAGACAAAAATTGCAAATAGTAAATCCAGAAGCACAAGTGCATGTTGCACTGTGTCTAGATCAATATTGTGCACATAAGTGTCAATAGCTGTATATATGGGGTGTAAATCCAGTGCAAGTGTAAATCATTTACACTTACACGTCCAAATTTTTTACACATACACTTATCCTGTTGCAGTGTATATATAATTTTTTACACGTACACGACCACATGTAAATGTTTTGGGGTGTGTCACTGTAAATAGTAAAATTATTTGTAAAGTCACCCTGTATTTGGGCCTTCTTTCACTCCAACCCTTCTTTCAGGGGTTTCCATAAAGTAACGAAATTTTATGAAATCTGGAAATGAAATGCTGAAAATCAACATTTAATGCACAAAGTTCAAGACTAATTATAAGAGCTCTACAAGTAGGAGCAATGAAAATATAGGCAGCGACAGTGGAGGCGCTAAAAAAAAAAAGGAAAGACATTTTTTATTGGACCATGTAAAAGTATATAAATAGTTTTATTTTTACACGCACAACACTGATTGAGACTCCAAACTCTCCAGCATGCACATTACACAAGATAACTCCAGAAACACCGAGTAAAAAATTTCAAGCCCACTCCATAGACCTACGTGACCTTTTAAAATATGTTTCAAAGCTGAAAACTAACCTATGCAATCCTTTAACATGTGTTTTAACAAAATCAAAAAACAAATGTATACCTGTAATTTTTTTATGTGCAAAACTTGGTACAAAAAGAAAAATGCCCCAACATAAAAGGGACCCAAAAAAAACAATTAAGCTACCTTAATAAATAAACCATCTATCACTAAGCATCAAGGCAATATCGAACCTTTGTGTCCTTTCACTTGGTGATGGCATCTTCAAAAAAGAAATTGCCAATTGTGTATATACCCCAAAGCCATAAATATTTGTGATTACATAAATATAACTATGTATAAATGTTGACTACTTGTAAAAACGAAGATGTAGGTTTGGCTATTGTTGATGAAAAAAGTGGGGGAGGGTGGCAATCACTCATGAGAGAAGGGAGTGGGGATGGCAAAAGTTGATCAGTGGGGAGTAGGAGTGGCTACAGTGAAAGTGATGAGGGAGGCAACATGACTACTTTGCTAAGAAAATCCCTAGCTTTTGGCTTATATATGTATATTTCATGCCTGCAAGTAGCTCGTCCAAAAACCAGGTAGCCATTTGGCGATTTTCAGCCAAAAAAAATAAAAATGCTGAGTTGCAAGTGGACCAGAAAGAACACATGTGGAATCCATAAATCACAAAGGAAAATTACTTCTAGTAGAGTATCAAACATCCCAAGTCCCAATGCATAAAAACCATTTATGCTTATGGAGGTCACTCTAAAATACATCTTGTAATGAAATGATGACAATTTAATATTATCAGAATATTTTCTACATTTTTACAAATATGTTACAATTGTTAGATGAGTCTTTTCCAAACATTAAACGTGGTTTCAATTTATATTTTAGCAAGCTACAATGTGTATCTTAACAATTCAACTCTCACTTTTTAACAATCCGTTTATCAACCATATAGTGTGTAATCACTCCTAAGTTGTACTTGCTTACCTACCAACTTACATAAATTATCTAGTACTACCTAGGCATTTATATACTTAAGCTACTTACCTTCAAGAGGAATGAAACCTTAAAAAAATTTCACACCATTTGGGTATCCCATGAGACCAAGTGTATTTTGATAGAAAATTTTCAAAAATGAATCCTATTGGCATCCAATGAATGAAATTCCAACAAGGTCTCCAAAAAACCACTCCATCCCCAAGACTCACTTCTCTCCAAGTCCTTCTTTAAATCATTATTGTCACATGAGCAAAGTCTCTCTTTCAATCATTCAATGTCATTTTCAATCATTTATTTTGGGCTTTTCAAAGTCCTTTTAAATCAATACTTAGGGTTGAGCAAAGTCCTTTTTTGGAACATTTTTCACACATGAACAAAATGACTCACTTTTCTAGCAACTTTAATTTTACTACCACCTAAAACTTTTTAAATTCTTAACAGAACTGGTGCACAACCATGCTTTCAGCTGCCACGCAACCTTCAAAATTCCTTTTTGACATCACAGGTCTTGAATTCTCAGAAGTTTGACTCCTGTTGCAGGTGCTGCCAGTATCATTGAGAGTCCCCCCCTCATCAAACAAATCTTCCTTAAGACCATGACCAGTGGTACAAATTGATGGTTCCAGCTTGTCTTCTCAAATTCATTCACTATTCACACTGCCCAAGCATGGTGCCCTCCCATCATCTCTTTTGCTGAAGAGAAATTGTGTGGAGAGAGGCCTTGCTTTTTCTGTACTTATTGGAAACAATGCGTTGCAAGAAGTCCAGAGACTTACTACCTGATGACAATTCACTCTCTGCCACTGTTGCTGCTCACTGAAATGATGATTGAACAGGGAAGGACTTCACCTTCCTCTTTCTCTCACTTGTCACCATTGATGCCCTCCGAGAGAAAACCTGTACAAACAAAAAAACCATCTACCTGAAAATCTTATTTACGCTCAGTCAGCCTGAAAAGCAACAAAGAGTGAAACTAAAGCATAAGAAGAGAGGGAGATCCCAAAAGCCAAATAACCAAATGCTTCCCAAAACCCAACCAACCAACTTGCTTCTCTAACTCACCCAAATGAGCCATTGCTCAACAGTTCCTTTTACTATCTATCAATCATGAACAAGCAGCTGGAAGACTTGCAACAAAACAACAACAGGACTAACTACAAAAAAGCTCCTCTTGCAGAAGCAAAGCAAAGCTCATTGCATGCCTAACTTGTATTATCTTCCTTACTGCACCATAATCAGAACAACAACAAAAGCCATCAACACTGACTAAGAGCTAAAAATGGCAACACTGTCCACACACAACCAGAAGCAAACTTAGTGACTGCTTCTTTTTATTAGCAAACTTAATTGAAACCTTTGAAGGAAATTTTTGACAGGAGAAAATTGGGTCATATAAGCTATATTTTTGTCTGGCAGTTAGCAACATGAGTTTTTTTGTTTCAA
>Ga0209611_10013964_pt1 | contig 10882 bp, 9 predicted proteins | sample S1TSphgellanicum_3_FD_187693 | JGI IMG/M metagenome (GOLD analysis project Ga0209611, IMG submission 187693) | Host-associated microbial communities from peat moss isolated from Minnesota, USA - S1T2_Fc - Sphagnum magellanicum MG (SPAdes) (version 2) | ecosystem: Host-associated > Plants > Peat...
CCCACACTGCAAAACACATGCATCAAGAACAGACAAGCTAGAATAAAAACAAACAACAATCCTTCTAGTCTACTAGATTGTTGAGATTGTTGGTGGGGATGATGTTCTGTAGCTTTCCAAAAACTGAAACTTACACCATACATGGTTCTTGTTTGGTCGTTTGTGCTTTTGGAACTGCAACTGGAGCGATGGGCTGTTCTCGGAACTTGGAGTTCTTTTGACGTTTATTGTACAGGCAGCCGCAAATGGTGAGCTGGGGTTGTCAGTGGCCCATGAGCCTTTGTTGGGAAGGAGAAGAAGAGCTTTTTCTTTTTCTTTTTTTTGTTGGGGTGTTATGCATTAAGTTAAGATTGAAAGCAATTGTGTGTTGGGAGATAGATAGATAGGGCCGTACTTACATAGATTGTCTGTATTTCCCAGCTACTACTACTACTACTCCATTATTTTGTTTCTAGCTTTTAAACAGTTTTATACATACTTCTCTCTACTTACAAAGACTCTGAGTCCTGGACAGACTCACCACCACCACCCACATGATACTTTCATGTGATTCTTTCATATGTGTGTGTGTTGTTGCACCACCACCACATTATCAGTACTTTCTTGGTGGGTTACTACATAACAACAACAGCACAAGCTCTCTCTCTCTCTCTCATTCCTGTCAGCTCAACATGTCTTGCCAACTTGGGGTTTTGCAATGCAACTGTTTTTTAACCCTTGTCTGTGTCTACAGACAAGAGGGTTATAGTATTAGTGTATTAATATACAGATGGCTTTGAATGCGCTTGTGGGGGCATATGTGTGCAGAAAAAGATGTTATTGCCAATGAAATTGTTGGATTTGGTGTGTCTGATTTTTTTTCCCCCTAAGTTATTTTGAGTGAGCTAAAGAGTTGAATGTGTAATAGGGTTGCGTACATTTATGAGATTTATTTAGAGGATTGACGGAAATGGTAGAAATGGACCATTGTTTTCGATGTTTTGTAGAATAAGGTTGTGTGTAAAAATGTGAACATTTCTTTTTCAAGGCCATGGGATTGTTAGATTTGATGGTTTGAATTTGTTTGCTTAGTTATTTTGGGTGAAGATATAGTTCAATGTGTACTTCAATGCGTCATAGCTATTTTTAAGCAAGGTTCTTGCACATTATTTGTGCACTTTGTTTTTTCTTTTGTTCAACTTTTGCAGGCATGCTAGAGAGCACAAGCTCTATCATTCTTGTCATCCAAAATATCTTGTTAAACCAAATAAAATTTCAGATTTTGCAATGCAATGTTTTTAATGAATGACAAAGTTTTAGTGAAGGTATATATATATATATATGTTTGGTCTACTTTGTCATGCTTCTAGCCATCATAAAAAAACATTTCAATTTGTAATTTATTAGTCAATTGGGATTTACTTGCTTTCCTCTACAACACCAAAACTTGTTGGATTCTAAAACTTTCATGTTTTCAAACTACCATCCATTAATCAAAATGAATACAAAGCTTAATGGGATAATAAAAGTCACTCCAAGATATAATCATTGCTTAATTTTTCATCGTAATAATGAAATTTAAGTTGATGTTGAAGATTTTACATGAAATTGTACAACAATATTCCTAATGTATTATGAGAAATTTGAGGTAAATATGTGGTTAATTGTTTTTTTTTTTAATGTTTTGAAAAGTTCATATCTTATAATAACTTAAATTCTTGCAATTATAATGATTATCAAACTATAAATCATATAATTATTCCCTATGCTTTTGGTAAAAAAATATTGGTGAGCTACCTATAAATATGACTAGACATGTCATTGGGGGAAAAAAAATCCATGTGAAAGTTTGAGGATTCTAATGCAAAACGGGAAAAAAAATGATGAAAAAGATGGCATTTAATTAAAATTCTTTTATGATGGGAATTAAAGTTTGGAAATTAAAGATGGCATTCTTTTATTGAGAAATTTTCAATACATCTTATTCTTAAATTTTTCATTTGATGATGGCATTTTTTGGACACTACTATGAAATATTATTTTAGTCCACATTTCAATTTCTTTGTGTTACAAACACATTGTCACCATTTTGAAACCTATCCACTATGAATGTATTATTTTTTAAAATCTCATCCATAATTTAAAATGTGATTCTCACTAAAGTTTATTGCAATATGGTTATTAAAAAATTAACAATGTTAATGTTGAACATGACTATACATTTGAAATTCATCTATAATCCCAAGAAGCAAGAATTGTGATAGTACAAATTATACATTAATTGTGTGTTCACCATTTGGATAAATTTACAATGAATCTAATAGGTATAAAATAGGGCAAATGCATGCTAAGCAAGGATCACATTTTCTATTGAACAAAGTCTAATTTTCTATAGAATACAATTATTACTTGTTAGGATTTGTCAATAATGTCTCATTTTTAGATTATATATTCAATTGAATATGTACAATGCATAATCAATTGATTGTTATGCAAAACGATTGAAATAGAAAAGGTTATGGACTTTTGAAATTGAAATTATGAAATGTCCACAAGTAGAATTTAAGTTATTGGACCTTGATTAGGGTTAATGGTTAGATTTTTAAATTTCTTAGGAACTTAGTTTTAATTAGAAAAAAATGATTTACAAAATATTTAATTTTTTTACATGAAATTATATGAAAATAGTGAACTATGAACTTTTTTTGGGAATTAAAGATTAGTTGTTTTCCAAAAATCCATAACATATTGAAAATAATATGGTTCACTTTGGGATTTTGCACACATGCTTTACACTAATAGGATTTTTTTTACAAATAACTATGTTTACAACTAGATTTATAGTCATTTTGGATTAAACAACTATAGTCACTAAAGTTGTGTTGGATAGCTCGTTCAAGCAACTCAACATGACATGTGTAAAGTTGTGTCCAAAACTATGTGTAATGTCCACATGAATAAATAAAAATATGTAATCATTTTATAGTCATTTAGGACACATGTAATCATGTTATAGTCATTTAGGACACTAGGTAATCATATTGTAGTCATTTAAGCACAAGTTAAGATTGTCATTAAAGGGAATTGAACCTTCATCTCCATGGCCACAAATCAACTCCTTAACCATCTAACCAATACTTCAAGTTGTGACATATTATGTCATTGCATAGATATAAACATGTATATTTCAAATTTTATGCATATTCATATCATTATTTAATTATGTAAGCTCATAATAAATGAATTTCACATTTTAATTACATAATTGTATTTTATTCAAATAAATATTTTCAATTCGATATTCAAATTTAATGTTTTAAAATTCTGATTTAAGCTATAAATTAAATATTTTAAAATTTTTAATTCATTTAAATATTTAATATATACATTTGGATTTTTTTCATAATTAAGTTAAACTAATTTAATATTTTTGGGCCATACATTAAAATTAAAATTCTGAATTAAACTTAATCCATATTTTTAATTCCATACTTCTATACAAATTTTAATTTTCAAAATTTCAGATGTAAATATATTTTATCAGTTTACAATATTTATTTTTAAAAATTCAGTGTAAAATTTTAAACTATAAACATACACATAAATATCACATGATTTAGTTTTTAAAAATAAATTTAATTATCAATGATTCAACCTTTATACATGTATGCATGCCATTTGTAAAAATAACGAACTAAAGTATAACATTTTTATAAATCCCTAAAAAATGATTCCACTTGAACTTCATATACACGTGTTTTCATGCAATGCATGCATCACTATTGCCATTACAAAATGACTTATGAGAAGCTTTATGAATGTACATGTTAAATTATATTTTATGATGTATGATGTAAAATTATTATTTACATTTTTTATATAATTCACAATATATAATTAAGTTATGACTACAATTATGTTAGTTCGATTACATACTTACACCACGTGGCAAAATTACACATGTTAAATGTAAAGTGATGGACATTTTTCACATCATAAATCTTAAATAATATTACAATTTGTTTAATAGGTAGTTACATAAAATACTAAATCTTTTTAATATCATATGCAATATCATAATGTCATAGTTATTATTGTTGGTTAGTCACTTTAACAACTTTATATCTTTAGCCTGAAATTATATAAATGAAAATACATGCTCACATCATGTTAAACATTCATTCCATTATTCTATTAGTTGTAATAACCATTAAATTGCAATTACACATATTGCCTTATAAACTAGATAGTTGCAAATATGGTTCATAGTTGTTTATTTAATTGTTGAAGATCACCAGTTTAAGAAGTGGTTGCATAAAACATGAATTCTTTTAATGTTGCTTTTTGACCTTTACATGTGTTACTTTCCAATGAAATAAAAATATTAAAACCTAAAAATAATAACCCCTATTCATATGTCTAGTTGTGATGCAATGTGAAATATTTTCCAAAATAGATTTTTTGGGAACTTTATTCTCCGTTGATTTTGTCCACCCTAAAATGTCAAGACTCGATATTGAAAAGGATTCTTAAAATAGTGTAACCAATGTTTTTCATTACTTTTTTTAAAAAAAACACTTGAAATGATTTGAAAATGACAATTATGTGAAAAACAATGTACATCTTTACATGATAATACAATGCAATATATTTTTGAATCATAAAAATAGAAAAAAAATTAAATCATGATTCTAAAAATATTCCCCAAAATATTTCATTTTTTAATGATTAAATCCTTGGGCAAATATATAACACCTACTAGCCAATTTGAACCCATGATTGCATGTAATACTTACTTGCTTTATTTACCATTTATATGATTTTGAACAATTTGAATGGATCCAAGATTTACAATGGTCAGAAAAAAAAAAAAGGGAGCAAACAAAATAAAAGGAGCCACTAAGGGGTGTGGATTATGCTTAAAACCATGATCTTAAATTTTTGAAAAAATCAGAAAAGGAGCAAGTAATTTTGATTGTAAAAGAAAAATGAGTGGGTTGCATTAATTGCAGATTTCAATTTTCAAAATTTGATTCAATTTGAAATTTGATCTTTCAAGAGTTTTTTTTCATGTTAAAAGCACTCAAAATCTACATATGGATGTTTTTATAAAAATTATTTCAAGTGTCATCTTTCCATGTCAAATGTATACCAATCATTGTTCTTGAAATTGAAAAGGATTTTAATATTGATTATTAAAATAGCAACATGAGTTGAAATTGGTGAAATTTATGTTTATAACACATTATGGTGCTTTTGGTTCAAATATGCTTTTGGCCATGAAAATTATGAATTTCGAAGGTGTGTATTGAATGAAAATTATTCATTTTTAAATGATAAAGAGCATGGATACATTATACATATGATATAGTATCAAAATGTAAAATTTTTTTTTATATGTAACAAATAGTTGTAAACTAGGTATGAAAAATGCAAAATTTGGGATAATAGACCAACACATGAATGCCACATGTTAATGTAGTCCTTAGAAAAGGACTTCAACCTTGGCATCATTGCCTCATTATACCATGTTTTCACCTTTTTGAAAATATCATGTTAACACCTTACCTTGTGATGTTTGAGCACACAATTGCCACCTTACAAACAAACAATCCAATGTTATCAATTGCACATTACATCCCATGTTTCCAAAATGTTCAAAGTGAAAAATTAAGTCATGTTTTTGACATTGTTCTTCATATGTTCTTGTGTGGTTTAAATTTAAATAAGACATTGGGTTCTAGCATCTTTGGTCACAAGGAGGTAGGCATTTGGAGAAATTTTAAATCTCTAAATGTTGTGACCTTAGCTTTATGCTCACAACCAAGTTTGAAACAAGACAAATAAGGAATGAGCCAAGATCAAGCTAAAACAAAGGATACACCCAAACACATTCCCCTTGTGAGATGGAAGTTGTGAAAGTGTAAGAGAGAGTCTTGCATTGCCACTTTTAGGAAAATGAAAAGTCCAAAGGTGTCCCATATCTTTGGAACAAGTTTGGGGGATCAAAGCTTGTCCCGATTCAGCTTTCTTTAGAAAGTTGATTTTTTTTTCAAGAATACAATACTCTAGTCAAGTTTTATTGAAAAAAAATGATCTATAATGGGAATTATGGCCATGAAAATTGTCATAAGTTAAACTACCAAAATTACTTTTGACCATTATTTTGACAATTTTGTAGATCAAATCATGTCATATTTTTAGAGGTTTTTAGCTCATGAACAAAATTACACATTAATGTGCTTGCATGTTCAAAATAAATGTGATTTAAAAGAATTGGAATGTTCCAAAAAATTTAGGAGATAATGTGTTTTAATTTTGGGAATTCATTTTAGCCATTTTGATGTAGTCTACAAGAACAACTCCAAAATAAACTATAAGGAAGAAGGTGGTGCCTCCTCTCAAGTTTAGGTCATGTGAATCTAAAGTGATTCAAGGTAAGTATATGACCCAATTTGGTTCCATTTGCATTGTTTAACTTATGCAAATGAATTTATCAAAAGGCATCCATGAACTTGTTATTTCATCCTATTTCCATTATGAAGCTCCCATACACCCCTCTTGTCCTATGCATGTAGTGTAGTTAAAAAGTTTACCCCACGTTTTTTGTTCTTTTTATTGCTATCACTTTGGGGAATTACCATTGAAACCTTGTGACAAACTTGGGGTGGGGTGCATAACTAATGGTGGTGGGTTGGTGTTGTGTCTTTCCTCATGGTGCTACAACTAGGTCACTTGCCCAAAATTGTTCATGTTTAGTCTTTTATAATTGCTATAATTAATCTTTTAATTTAGTTAGGTTTGTTCCCATCTTCACCTTTTCTTTTTCTTCTAAATAGGTGTTTATCTCAATTGTCAATAGATTTTCTCCTTCTTGGGTTGGATTTTGTTCAACTCCTACCTTTTTAATTGTGCATGTGCCCATGTTACAAGTGTTGGCATTCTTGTTTGTGAGCTCTTGAATTAGTCGTCACCAATTTTTCCCCTTCTTGGTCCTTTTAAAGTTTTTTCATTGGGTTTGCTCTCTTACCCTTCCTCCCTTCTTTTAATTATTGTTGAAATTCATTCACAATTGCAGTTCCAAAAAAACGAAAAAGGATATCAAGATTTTTTAAAGCCTAATTTCTACAAATAACATTTACACAAAACAAATTTAAGTTAGAAAATTTTAATAGTCTAAACTAAGATATATAATTCATGTGTTGGTGATGACTTTTCACATGTGTACATCAATGTGCACATAAGCTTTGGTTCAAATCCGAAATTGCAAAAAAATCTTGAATAATCTTTTATAAACACTTTGACACATTCTTGGCATGATTATTTCATGCACATGTGACATACATTTTGGGTTACAAGTTTCATGCTTAGTGGATGCAAAAAATAACCAAAAGGCCCTAAAAATATCTTTTTCTTGCAACCCCAAAAATTGAATTGTGTTGCCTTCAAAATTTTCATATGATTTACATGCAATCAAATACATCTAATAAGATGGACAAGCATAGATGTATGCATTATTTATCCATGTAAATTTGACATCAATTTCATTAATTAATGCATTATTTTATTCATTTGTAAAAATGTGCAATTTGCACACCTAATATAGTTAATTTAAAGGACTAAAATAAAATCATAAATAATATGAGAATATCTTTACTTATTTTTAATTATTTAACTTGAAATCATTTTACTTATTTGCAAATAAAAATCCAATACAATTATAATGACGAATTATTTTTTTAAATCCAAAATTGTTTTTTGTAGTCTTTTTAAAATTAAACATTCCTTTTTAGTACCACAATTGTGAATGGACATGTCGGTCTTCATGATGTTTGTGTAAGTGTTATTAGTGTTGATGTTTCATTGTTACAATGCAAACACTTATTAATTTAAACCCTACCATCCCCCCTCTTTTTCATTATGTAAAGTTCAAGGTCCATATTGCCTATTGCAACCTAGCAAAAACAGACCCTACTATTATCATCCTAGCTTTTAGGTTATGTTTGGCTAATTTTTGAGCTTTCAATGTTATGCCCATGTCGAGACTTTATACCTAGATATCCTTGTGGCTAAACGTTATGTCTTGGTTGAATGTAATAATGTAATTTATCCCCATATTCCTTTAATGTTTGTAAGACACTAGGCCATTATGGAATCTATTCTTACAAGACCTTTCAATGCTTATGTCAACTACACTTTCAATGACAATCAATGGCTCTACCACCCTTCTAACCTTTTTTCCCTTCATTTATTTTCCTTAATTTTTTTTATTATTTCCTTTTCCATGGCTTTTTGTTGTAGGATTCATAGGTACTCATTATATGTCACAATTCACAATGTGGGATTGTGATTAGTCCATTATGGGTTCCTTGTTCCTTGTTTTCCTTACAAGTAGAAACAACAATCATATTGGGTTGCTAAAAAGACAATTCTTGGGTTGTGTTTGTCATGTTTTAATATTCTTGTGAAGGTTGTGACTTATCAATTTCCTATAACCCTTTTTCTATGACAATAGGATTTTGTTGACATTTCCAATATTTGCTTGAATGAAGGAAAGCAATAAGGATCTTCCCCATTTGTTGAAAACTTATTTTTGCAATATTCATGAAAGATGCAGTAGTAGGAGATTATTCCCCCCATCTAGGACTATTGTTACCTTCGTCAATAGAGTTGTAATCTTTTTCATTTACCTCGTTGTTATTTGATGTTTTATGCATGTTATATACATTTCGCCATGCAATGCCTTATCATTCGTTGTTTATGGTTTAAAGGCCATAATTCTATAACCTTAAATGTCACAACCCCACTTTGGCCAAGTGTGGGGGTGAAGCCCAACACTTGGAAAAGTTGGGGGTTTGGAGTCCTCCGGGACTCCCGAATGTTCAGAGCTCGACAACAAGGCCCAAAACACCTCACATTAGGATGTTCTTGGTGTCATTGGAAAGCTCTTGAAACGTAAATATCGAAAATGGCCTCGCATTGGCCATTCGGACATTTGCAGCCCAAGTTATGAGCAAAAGAAGGGCCGGGAGTCAAATTGCCAGTTTGACTCCCGATCACTAAAAGTCGGGAATCGACCTTTTTGCGATGTCGCCTTGAAGAGTGTAACACGACGTTGAAAAGTTCTTGACGTGAGCTACAACATTGATTTAGGACTCGTCCCGATCCGAGTTCAGGGCGAGGAGCTATGGCCATTCAAAGTTCCGGGAGTCCAGCCGGGACACTTTCGGGACTCCATTTCGGGAGTCCCAACAAAATGTGCCATTCGGATGTAGCCTCCGCGACCAGCCGCAAAGAATACTATATGGGGGAAGGTGGTGGCTTCCCTCGATTCCAGGCAGTGGTGAGTCTTGTGTGTCCAAGTGCCCGTGGCAAGTCCCAACACCCAAAGGGGTCTCGGAATGTGAACTAACCACGTGGGTGATTTGTTTTGATGCAGATTCATGCTTGATCTACTAAACCTTCTTCCTAGTCTAATCCCGGGGTTCCCAACTCGACCTTCTACCCTTTTCTAGAGTTGGAAGTCGGGAGCGTGCCTCCAAGTCTCAACTTTTCGCAACTTGACTTTGGAGCGCGTCACGTGGTATCAGAGCAAGTGGTGAAGCTCACTTCTTGGGTTGGAATGGTTCCCAAGAAGAACCGTAAGCAAGCTTCTGAGACTAGGCCCGAGGAACTCGTTGAAAACCTAGTAGCCCTACCGGAATCAATTGGGGAGGAGGAACCAAACTCCCGGGAGGACCAAGATGAGCCCGAGGTTCGACTTGAAAGTGAGGAGGAACAACGGAGCTCGGTCCTATTCACCCCGGAGCAACTTGAAATCCTCCTCAAGATGAATAGGCTCGACTTTGGTGAGTTGGTGGCGGCCCTCAAAACGGGGACCTCCAAGGGTGAAAGGTTTCAACCGGTGCCCGAGACCTAAAAGTTGTGGATGCTTGGCTTGCCGAAATGGAAGACTACATACATGCCGCCAAGGTTGGTCGGCATTCCGCCTTGGAACTTGCTCAATCCTACTTGAAGGGCTATGCCGCCACTTGGTGGCGGACGGTGAGGCAAAACGAGGGCAAGATCCATGGCTATATGTGGGAGTTTTTCACGGATCACATTGAGGCGAAATTCATCTCGAAAAACTCCGACTACATTTCTAGGTGCAAACTTCGTGACCTTGTGAATGCCACAAATGAGAACTTGAGGCAATATGTGAGTGACGCGCTCCCAAGTCACGGGGTGAAATCCACTTGAGGGTTTCACAAAGTCAAGTTGCGGAAAGTTGAACTTGGTAGCACGCTCCCGGCTTCCAACTCTAGAAAGGGGTAGAGGGTCGAGTTGGGAGCCCCGAGATTAGACTAGGAAGAGGGACTAACTTAGCTTGTGTGAATCTGCATCCAAAAACCAACCAAAATGGGTTAGTTTAGCATTCGGGACACCCTTGGGTGTTGGGACTTGCCATGGGCACTTGGACACACAAGACTCACCACGGCCCGGACTCGGGGGAAGCCACCACCTTCCCCCATATAGTATTCTCTGCGCCTGGTCACGGAGGCTACATCCGAATGGCACAAATTCCCGGGACTCCTGAAATGGAGTCCCGAAATTGTCCCGGCGGGACTCCTGGAACTTTGAACCGCCATAACTCCCGACTGCAGAGTTGGATCGTAACGAGGTCTAAACCAAAGTTGTAGCCCTCGTTGAGATCTTTCCAACGCCATGTCGCACAATCAAATCGGACGTCGGGAAGAGGTCGATTCCCGACTTTTAGTGGTCGGGAGTCAAACTGCTAGTTTGACTCCCGGCCCTTCTTTTGCCCATAACTTGGGCTGCAGATGTCCGAATTGCCAATGCGAGGGCATTTTCGATATCTACGTTTCAAGACCTTTCCAATGACACCAAGAACACCCTAATGCGA
>Ga0209611_10013965_pt1 | contig 10882 bp, 9 predicted proteins | sample S1TSphgellanicum_3_FD_187693 | JGI IMG/M metagenome (GOLD analysis project Ga0209611, IMG submission 187693) | Host-associated microbial communities from peat moss isolated from Minnesota, USA - S1T2_Fc - Sphagnum magellanicum MG (SPAdes) (version 2) | ecosystem: Host-associated > Plants > Peat...
CGCTTCGTCCTTCGCGGTTGAGCTGGAGCAGGTTCTACGCGAGGCAACCCGCGCCAGTCTGCTTTATCTTCTGCCCGTGGGCGGTTGCGGCGGTCCACCAGGCAACCTTCGGCATTCAGCTTGATCTTGAGAGTTCTCAGCTGATCAAGTCGTCCCCTCAGCTATAGAAGACGCTCCCCGCGATTCTTCGTCAAGCTGCAAACCCTGCGTGTTTCGCAAGAAATTCACCTTGACGGTCATCGCCGAGAAACTTCCGAAAGTGACGTCGCGTTGCAACCGTCGTTACGACAAAACCGCCGTTGCGGCAGAAAGCCCGGCGAGCTCGCGCCCGCCGGGCCGTACCCTCAAAGTACTTTTCAACCAGCGCGTCTCAGGCCGACGGCACCTGAATCCGCACCACGTCCTTCAGCACTCCCTCGAGACCACCGAAGACCGTCAACTTGTCGATCTTCTCCGTCACCTTCTCCAGCGTCTCGAGTTCCTTCAGCCGCAGCAGCGTCGGGTTCTCATCCATGAGCCGCGCGGTGTTGAGCAGCGACCGGGTCGCCGCCGTCTCCTCGCGGCGCTTGATGAGGTTCGCCTGGGCGACCTTCTCCGCCTGCACCACCTGGTTGAGAATCGTCTTCATCTCACCCGGCAGAATGACGTCCTTCACGCCCACCGAAGACACCGCGAGCCCATGCTCCTGCGCCTTCGGCCGCACGGCATCCCCGATCTCGCGATCGAGCACGCCCTTTTGGCCGAGCAGTTCGTCGAGAGTCCGCGTCCCCACGGCCTCGCGCAGCGCGAACTGCAGCTCCTTGTAGAGGAACTCCGTGAAGTTGGTGAGTTCACCGCGGGCCTTGACGACGTCCAGCACCTGCCAGAGAGCCGTCAAGTTCACGCGCAGGCTCACCTTGTCGCGGGTCAGGATCTCCTGGCCCGCGACCTCCATGGACTGCACGCGCCGCTCGACGAGTTCGGTCTTCACCGCGCGCTGGTACTTCCAGAACGCATGCAGCCCCGGCTCGAGCACCTGGGTGAACTCACCGTCCACGATCAACAAACCGACCGCGATATCCGGCACCTCGACCGAGTACACCGCATCCGCCACCTGCGCGGCGAGCGGCAGCTTGGCCCGCACGAGAATCTTCGCCAGAGCCTTCGGCACCTCGAATTCCTTCGAGATGTCCAGCGTCTCGACACGCACCTCGATCGCGCCACGCCAGTAGAGCTGACGCTTTCCCGGCGCAAGCACACCCGCCACCTTGCCGTTCTTGAACACGAGACCGACTTCCCGGTCGCCGAGTTCGACGATCGTAAAGTGCTTCTCCATCTCGGCGCGCGCCTCCTTCACCAAGAAGTCGACGCGGGCGTGCTCGAACTCCGGCACGGTCAGGTCGTAGACCTGAACCTGGGTGAGCTTGAGCGGATCGAAGATCCGGTACACACCCGGCCCGAGCACGGTCTTGAAGCTCCGATTGCGGAACAACAGGCCGCGCTCGTGCTGCGCGATGGTAATACGCTCCATTCCCAACATGACGCCCTCCTCTTCTCCTCGTTACTCTTCCATCGTCCACACAACAAATAGGTCGAGGTGTGACCCACGCCCATGCCACGGACCGCCGCGGACGCGGCGCCCGCCCCGCTGCCGGCGCTGCACCGTCGCGCAATCACCGTCGTCGGCATTGCGATATTCGTGCAGCCCGTGCAACGCTCGTGGCGCCGCGTACCCCGACCGCTCGAAGCGGCGCGCGCGCTGCGGCCTGCCGCAGCGGCGCACCGGCTCTTTCGAGCACTGCGCTGAAAACTGCGGCGAGGCCGCCGGGGCACCTCGATGCGGGACCCTTCAAGCGTCCCGCGCTCAACGAACAGCTGTCACGCTGTGGCAAGAATGGGAGTCGAACCCACGACTTACGGTTTACAAGACCGTTGCTCTACCCACTGAGCTATCTTGCTGGGAGCTGAGACCGACGTCCTCGTGCGGTACACGCAAGCGTCATTCACGCGAGCGCGCCAGGCAGGACATGAGAGCCTGCACCGCTGACACGATTTCCAGTCTCAACTTCGTCACGACACCGTGCCCGTGCACGGCATCGAATACTTGCCAATCGGTGAGTCTCGCGGCCGGCGCACGCGGCGCCAAAACGACGAGACCCCGATCAGCGCAGCCAATCGGGGTCTCGTTGAGAGGACCTCGGAAGGCTGTGGAATCAGCCCTCCGAGCTCAATGGAGGGACTAATCCGTCAATTCACCAAAGACGCCGAACGCGCCGATTTCAAGCGCGAACGCGGCGACGCACCCGCTTACGCGCGGCGTGGTGACTGTTGGTTGATATGAATTCAGATGCATAAGGGGCGCGAAGTCTACGCGCGGCATTTTTGTTGTCAACAATTTGTTTGAACAAATTGTTTGATCAACTTTGCGCCAAGAGTTGGCGCGGAGTTGGCGCCTGAGTTTTCGCCCGACGTGGCGCGCGCTGCAATGTTCGGCACCGTACAGACGGTACATTCATTGAAACTGTGACCACTCTCTCATCGCAGACCATCCTGTCTCTCTTTGCAGACTATCGATCGTGTCAACGCTCACTGCGACAGGCCGTTGGTGCAGGCAGCATAGACGCATTAGTGCGCTCTCGAGTGCCTGGTGCCAGGGACATAATATTGTTAACTCTAGGAGAGATCGATCATGAATCCCACAGCAAATAAGTTATTGCCGGTCAGTGCGCTCACCGCGCTGCTCGCAGGATGCGGAGGCGGCGGTTCGAGCGGCAGCGCAACGCCCCCGGCCACTTCCACCCCGCAAACCGGCACCGTCTCGATGTTGATGAGCGACGCATCCACCGAGGACTGGGCGACGATCGGCGTCAAAGTATTGTCCATTGCGCTGGTTCCTCAGGGCGGCGGCGCGAATGTCACGGTGTATACCGCACCCGCAACCGTGCCGACGATCAACCTGGTGCAGCTCGATCAACTGGGCGAGCTGCTCGGCAATGTCAGCGTGCCGGTCGGCACCTACACCGGCGCCGTCCTGACCGTGAGCGCCAATTCGGGCGACATCCTGCTGACGGTTGCGGCCGATCCGGAAGCCGGTTTCGCGGCGCTGCCGGGCGCGACGATTACGGCCGACCAGATTCAGATTCAACACACGCAAGGCACTTCGCCGAACCTCACCGTGCCCATCGACGTGAACTTCGTATCACCGCTGGTGGTGAGCGCGGGCCAGAACAACCAGCTGGATTTGGAGTTCGATCTGGGACACCCCGCGTTCATCGTCGGACACGTGCCGCCGGCTGCGGGCACGACGCTGTGGGCGGTCAACTTCGACGGGCCCGTGCGTCATCATCCGCTGCACGACCTCACTCGCCTGGTGCTGCGCCACATGTACGGCGATGTCACCGCGATCTCGAGCGACAATACGTCCATCACGATCACCAAGGAGTTCCCGACGGAGCCCGCGGTCAACCCCGAGACGGCGATCGCCTCGACGGTGTCGCTCAATATCCTCGCCGACGCCACCAACGGCACGATTTTCTATGACGTCGATGCCAAGACCCGCACGGTCATCAAGGATTTCTCCACCGAGTCTTCCCTGACGGGCAAGTACGTGCGCATAGCGGCGCGCTATCAAGAGGACGGCACGCTGGTCGCGACCCGGATCTGGGCGAGCAGCACGTTCAACAATGTGTGGGTGAGCCCTGAGGGTCACGTGCTGCATGTCGACACCACCAACGACATCGTCACCGTGGCGAGTGAGTCCGGCCGCGGTGTCGACCTGGTCGTGAATGACTCCACGCAGTTCTTCTTCCGGGAACCGCAGAATCCGTCGGTCGACTCCAATCCGATCGCGACCGGCACGGCATTTCTCACCAGCCACGATCTGGTGCGCGGTTTCAAAGTTCATGCGAGCGTGGTCGACCCGCTGGCGACGCCCCTGGTCGCGCAGAGCATCGACATCGAGACGGCCGAGTATGACGGTCGGATATCGGCGGCCGACACGACCGGCTTCACTGTCACGCGCAACTTCGCAACCGCCAAGGACGACTACGTGTACACGCTCGACTACATTGCCGATGCGACCGCCAACGGCAGCGATGACAGCGGCAACCCCATCACCGGGTTCAAGTGGTGGAACTTCGCCTATCCGACCGTGATCACGAGCGGCGCCGGCGTTGCGATCCCCGGCTTCATCTCCGCCACCGACGGCAGCGTCGACTTCGGCGGGACGGTCGGCGCGGTGCCCTCGCATGGGGTCTCCTTCGCCACGTGGAATGACCCAGCCAATCCGAACGGCTGGGCGGCCGCAGCGGCCATACTGACGCCGTCGACTTTGCCGCTGGGCTTCGTCGCCACCGGCTTGGCGAATGATGCCTTCACCATGACGGTCACCGGAGGAACGACCGCGGCGACCGTGGACATCAGCACGACCGCGGGGTCCGCCACCCTCGTCTATCAGGTGGATTGCACCAACGGTGTCGTGACCGTGAGCCCCGTCGATATCACGACCAGCGGCGGTCTTGCGACGCTCACGGCGGGACTCGCCGCCGGAGTTCCCGTGAAGGTATACGGGGTCCCGCAGTCGAACGCGCTCAAGGCCTACGTGCTGGCTTATTACACGGGACAATTGCCGGCACAGTAATCCCAGCAACAACCTGCACACCGCCGTGCGGCGCCCCTCGGGCCGCACGGTTTTTTTTTAATGTCCAGCCGCGCCGTTTCCCGCCGCCTCGACGCCGATTCCATAGCGATAGACGTTTTGACCGCCGCGATAGCCGGTCTCGATCAACGCAGCGGTCGCCGCGAGCAGCACGATCATGAAAATCCACGACGGCCGCGACTGCGGCGTGTTGCCCGCGCCGCGCCACACGGCCAGCAGCACCAGTGCGAGCGTCGTAAAGATGGCCCACTTCACATGAGTGGAGATGGCCTGATGCGCGGCAACCCCGACATGCAGATCGATCACCGCCGCCAAACCTGAGCCCAAGGCAATGAGTGCGGCCAGCGCGCCCAAACATAAATTCCACGTGCCGACCGTGGCCAGAGTGGCGGCACGTTGCTCGTGGCGCAGCAGCCGCGCCGCCGACAGCAGCAGCGTCGACGTCACGACCAACGCGAGTGGAAAGTGGACGACGATCGGATGCCAACCCGGAAGCAACGTCATCAGCCCGGCTCAGGCGAAGCGGTGCCCTGAACGGTGCCCTGAAGACGACCGCGCCACCAGGCGATCGTGTCGTTCAGGCCCGCATCCAACGTATGGCGCGGTTGCCACTTCGCCTCATGGGCCAAGCGATGAACCGCCGGCACCAACAGCGGCGGCTCCTGCGCCGCGGCGGGGCGCGCGCCGAGCCGTATCAGCTCGGGCCGGCCGATCTGCCGCGCAATGCGATCGATCAAGTCGGCGACGGCGATTCTCTCATCGGATCCAATATTGACGGGACCCTCGAGTCCGCTCGACAGCACGGCGGCAAACGCGGCGCCGACATCCGCGACGTGCAGAAAGCTGCGAACCTGGGTGCCGTCCGAACAGGGAGCTTCGCGGTTCAGCAGCAGGTTGCGGATCACCGACGGCACCAGACGATCCGGATGCTCATGCGGTCCGAATTGAAAAAAAATACGGCCCCAGGCGGTCGATAGATGCTGTTCGCGCCCGAACTGTGCCAGTTCGCGCTGCATCGCGATCTTGCACTCCGCATACGCACTCAAGGCCACGCCCGACCCGTCGGCCAGCGCGCTCGAGCGCTCCTCGCACACACCCACGCGCGACCAATCGTATTCGGCGCAACTCCCCGCCATCAACACACGCTCGCCGCCGTGCCCGCCGAAGCAGTGCAACAGGTGGCGACTCGCCGCCAACCAGCGAAAATTCTCCGCGCTGCTCCAATACAGACCGGGCGTCGCGATCCAGGCGAAATGCAGCAAATGAGACGGCTTCACGCGCGTCATCAACGCATCGATGTCCGTGCGCTCGAGCAGATCGGCGGCGTGCAACTGCGCACCGCTGAGCTCGGCGGGCATCTCGCGATTCGCCTTGCGGGAGAGCACCGCGTGAACCTCGAATCCCGCCTGCAGCAGCGGCGCGACGCTCCATCGGCCGATGAATCCGCCCGCGCCGGTGACCAGAACCCGCCGTCCGGGCATCACGCGCCGGCCGGCCGCTCGAGCGACGGGTATGCGGCATCGCGCGCGGAAATCGTCGTGGGTGCGAACGGCCACGCGATCGCAAGCGCCGGATCGTTCCAGCGCAGACCGCGGCTGAACTCGGGTGCATGCGCCACCGAGATCATGTAGTAAACCTCGGTCGAGTCGGTGAGGCTCAAGAATCCGTGCGCAAACCCCGGTGGAATGAACAACGCGCGGCGATTCTCGGCGCTCAATTCCAGCCCGAACCAGCGCCGGTAGGTGGGTGAGGAGGCGCGTACATCGACGATGACATCGAAAATCGCCCCGGCCGTGCAGCGCACGAGCTTGTGCTCCTCATGCGGCGCTGCCTGGTAGTGCAGGCCGCGCAACGTTCCCTTGCGGGAGTTGTAAGAGACGCTGCACTGTCGCAACGCAGGGCCCAGTCCCTGCGCCGCAAACTCCTCCGCGCAGTACGAGCGGGCAAAAAAGCCGCGTTCGTCGGTGCGCCGCTCGATGTCGATCACGTAGGCGTCCGACAACGGCGCTGCGGTGAAAATCATTCGGCCCTGCACCTCATGAGTAGATGCGAACCAGCGGCACCGGCGTGACGAAGCGGCCGCCCCACTCCTCGATGGCGCGCAACTGCTGGCGGATCTCCTCCTGTAGATTCCACGGCAGAATCAATACGTAGTCGGGCCTCGCCTCCATCAGCGTTTCCGGAGACACCACCGTGATGTGCGTGCCCGGCAACAGCTTCGATTGTTTGTGAGGATTTCGGTCCGCCACCAGCGCGATGTCCTTGGGCGTGACACCGCAAAAATTGAGCAAGGTATTGCCTTTGGCCGCAGCGCCGTAGGCCGCCACCCGCTTGCCGTCGCGTTTCGCGCCGGCGATGAATTCGAGCAACGAACGACGGCACTCCTCGACGCGCTGCGCGAATTTCAGATAAGTCTCGAGGTCGGCGAGCCCGGCGGACGCCTCGCGCGCGCGGATCTCACGCAGCGACGCACTATCGGCCAAGTCTTGGCGGGCCGAGTGCGCGGCAAAAATCCGCAGCGAGCCGCCGTGCGTCGGCAGGCGTTCCACATCGTAGATCTTGAGCCCATGACGGCTGAACACCTGCTCGATCGCGTAGAGCGAAAAATACGAGTAATGCTCGTGATAAATCGTGTCGAATTCGACCTGCTCGATCAGTTCGAGCAGATGCGGAAATTCGATGGTCACCGAGCCCGTGGCCTTCAGCAGCAGCGCGATTCCGGCGACGAAGTCATTGAGCAGGGGCACGTGCGCCAGCACATTGTTGGCGATGATCAAATCGGCCTGCCGTCCGTCTCCGACCAGATCCTTGGCCAGGCTCTCGCCGAAGAACTCCACCATGGTCGGAACGCCGATCATTTCGGCGGCGACCGCCACCGTATCGGACGGGTCGATCCCGAGCACGGGGACCCCCATGTTGATGAAATTCTTGAGCAGATACCCGTCATTGCTCGCGAGTTCGACCACCAGACTCGAGGTCCCCAGTCCGAACCGCCGCTGTGCCATCTCGCAGTAATCCTTGGCATGCGCCAGCCAGTCATCCGAGTAGGAGGAGAAGTACACGTAATTGCCGAACAACTCCTGCGGCGCCACGTCGTAGTCCAGTTTCACCAACTTGCAGGCTTCGCAGACTTTGGCCCGTAGCGGGTAGCGTTTCTCCTCACGTGCCGCTTCGACGGAAGGCAGGAACGCATTCGACGCGGGCTGCATCCCCAAATCCGCCATCGTCACGGCCAATCGACCACCGCACGCCCGGCAGCCGGTTACCGCCCCTACCACTGCGGCACTCCGCCTGCGGTGACTATCCTGGCCATCGTTTCCAGGGTGCGGCGCCGCTGTCCCACAGCGCGTTGAGGCTTTGTTTGTCGCGCAGCGTATCCATCGGCTGCCAGAAGCCGCGGTGAACCCACGCGGCCAGTTGGCCGTCCGCGGCCAGGCTCTCCATCGGCTCCTTCTCCCACACCGTGTCCCGGCCATCGATCAGCTCGAGCACGCTCGGCTCCAACACAAAGAAGCCGCCGTTGATCAGAGCGCCTTCAGCCTGCGGCTTCTCCTCGAATGACACGACCTGGGTGCCCTGCGTCACCACCCGGCCGAAGCGCGCGGGCGGCCGCACGCAGGCCACCGTCGCCTTGCGGCCGTGATCGGCGTGAAACGCGAGCTGGGCGGCGATGTCGATATCGGCGAGACCATCGCCGTAAGTCATGCAAAACGACTCGCCGGGATTCAAGTACTTGCCCACCTGCAACAAGCGTCCGCCGGTCATGCTGTCCTCGCCCGTGTCGACCAGAGTGACCTTCCAGGGTTCGCTGCGGCAGTCGTGATACTCCACCCGGTTCCCCGCCATGTCGAAGGTCACGTCCGCCTGGTGCAGGAAATAATTCGCAAAGTATTCCTTCACCATGTAGCCCTTGTAGCCCAGGCACACGACGAACTCCGTGACCCCGAACGCCGCGTACAGCTTCATGATGTGCCAGAGAATCGGGTGCGTGCCGATCTCCACCATGGGTTTCGGACGGGTGTTCGACTCCTCCGCGATGCGGGTGCCCTTGCCGCCGGCGAGAATCACGCATTTCATACGATCAGGGTTTTCCCATGGACGCGTGCATCGAGTCGCCATATCGCAGGATTTGAGCCTCGGAAAATGCCAGCATGTCTTCCCCCGCCGAGTGAGCCAAGTACCAGTCCGCCGTCCACGCCAGAGTCTCGCGTAGGTCGAGTCGCGGATGCCAGCCGAGCGCGCGGCCAGCCAACCCCGACGACAGGGTCAATGCCGCCGCTTCCGCCGGATGCGGCGACGAATCGCTGATCCAGCCCGGCTTGCCGTGAAATCGCGACCCGAATGAGTCCACCACCTCCCGCACGCTGCAGAAGGATGACGCGTCCGGACCAAAATTGACAGCGCGCGGGGCGCTCTGCGGTGACTGAACCAGAGCTTGCGCCAGGGTTAAATAGCCGGACAGCGGCTCGAGCACATGTTGCCAGGGCCGTACCGCATCGGGGTACCGCAGGCTGACGGCTTCACCGGCGCCAAGAGCCCTGACGCAATCGGGGATCAATCGATCGGTCGACCAATCGCCGCCGCCCACGACATTGCCGGCGCGCACGGTGGCGATCGGCGGTCCGTTCGCGAAAAAGCTGTCGCGGAAACTCCCGGTCAGCAATTCGGCGCAGGCCTTGCTGTTGCTGTAGGGATCGTGGCCGCCCAGCCGGTCGCTTTCCACGAAGGCGCGGCCTTCGCCCCGGTTCTCGTAGACCTTGTCGCTCGTGACGATGATGACGCACTCGAGGTGCTGCAAAGCACGGCATCGCTGCAGCAGGGTTGCGGTGCCCATGACATTGGTGGCATAGGTGGCGAGCGGATCCCGGTAAGACTCCCGCACGAGCGCCTGGGCAGCCATGTGGATGACGATTTGCGGATCGACGGACCGCACCACATCGTCCACGCTGCGCGGGTCGCGGATGTCGCCGATCACCGAACGCGGTCCTCTGAAACGCGCGTCCTTCTCGAGCAGGGTCCACAGATTCGGGTCGGTCGCGGGCTCGAGCGCAAATCCCGTGACTTGCGCGCCCAGCCCCGCGAGCCACAGACTCGCCCATGCGCCCTTGAATCCCGTGTGGCCGGTGAGCAGCACCCGCCGATCCCGCCAAAACTCCGCCATGGTTTGCGCTGCGTGCATCGGCATTGCGCTAGCGCTCGTCCTGCGGCCAATACGCTTTCAACACGGAAAGCTGCGTGCGCACCCGGCGCAGTCCGAGCGCATCGCCGACCCGAATCTCGAAATTCAGCAATTTGCGCAAACCCCGCACCCACAGAAACACGTCCCGATATTGGCCGCGGCCTTGCGTGGCATAGGCGATCTTCAGCGCGTCGCACACGACGGCGACCGGCAGCTTGTAAATCCGCGCGCGCGCCGCGAACGGATCGCGCACTCTCGCCACGAAACTGGCATCCGTCATCAGCAGCCAGGTGGCAATCCTTTCCATCACGAAAATTTTCATTTGCACGCTGCGACTGCCCCGATAAGACGTCGGCGCACACAATGCCGATCCGAGCGGATCGTCCGGCGTCTCCGCAATCGCAAACATCTGTTCGGTGACCTCGAGCCATGCTCTCCAGAAGCGCGGCTTGGCGATGAAGTAATTCGAGTGCACCGTGTTTCTCGAATCCGACACCAGCGAGTCCAAGTTGCCGGGCAGATCGAGCCGTTCGAGCAATCGCCCGGCGACCTCCTTGAGTCCCGGGTGTTCGGCATCGCCATGCTCGAAGACGTTGAGATAATAGGCGCTGTTATGGATGCTGGGGCTCAACAGAACGACATCGGTCGCGGCATCCGCCGCGAGAATGAAGTCGCGCACCGCGGCCGCACTCAGGCTGGTTTTCTGGCGAAACTTGGGCGACAAGAACCCATAAAACGCCGCCTCGTCGAGCGTCTCGTTCAGCAAATATTTTCTGATCGGCCAGTACTCGAACCAATCGGGCCGCTCATTGGCCGAGTTATCCAATACGCCGAATCCCGGATCCAAGTCCTCCCGCGCGGTGTAGTGGTTCAGGATCTGAAAAATATGCATGGGCTGCATGGCCTCGAAGGATACCGACTTCCCCTCGGCCCGCAACCGGTCAGCCCGCAACCAACCGCGCCAACAGTTCCAGGTAGCGCGCCCGGTACGTGTGCATGGCGTAGCGGGATTCGACGTGCGCATGCCCGCTCGCCCCTAAGCGCGCGCGCAATTCCGGCGAGCTGAT
>Ga0209611_10013967_pt1 | contig 10881 bp, 5 predicted proteins | sample S1TSphgellanicum_3_FD_187693 | JGI IMG/M metagenome (GOLD analysis project Ga0209611, IMG submission 187693) | Host-associated microbial communities from peat moss isolated from Minnesota, USA - S1T2_Fc - Sphagnum magellanicum MG (SPAdes) (version 2) | ecosystem: Host-associated > Plants > Peat...
ACCTAAGGAAAAAAAAAAAAAAGGAAGAAAGAAGGGAAAAGGAATGAAGGAATTGGCACTTGATCCACTCAAACAAAAAATAAAAAAATGTAACGAATTACCATATTAACATCATCCATAGTTTAATGTAAAATTAGCTCATTTCAACTTTGTTGATTATAAAAAAACTAATTAAAATAAATTTCTTTACATCAAACAATGCATAATGGAAAGAAATAACAAAATTGCCAAATATTTGGTTTTTAAAAGGACTTTTCAAAATCACATGATTCTAGTATTGCCAAAAATTCATAAAATTTTTTGTTTTTTGTGAATGAAACCATTAATCACTATTTCAAGTAAGTAATCTCCAAATGAATTTTCAAGAAGAATTTATTAAAAAAAATTTGACAAAAATGAAAAAATGAGTCCATTTACAAGTTTGATAAGGACTGTGATTTTTTATATAAGGGCTTTTTAAAAGTACTTCATTTTTTATACCCAAACAATTTTATTGTAATTTGAAGAAGGTTTATTGACATGATAGTTCAAGCCAAAGGTTATCAACATCATGTCATGTCACATCATGTCAATCATAACATTAACAAAGCCCAATGTCATGTCGTTTTAGTGTCAACGTAGGTTCAACCTAGATCAAATTAATAACTTTTCATTTAAGGGTAAACATTTCACCCCGATGGTGATTGAAAATTATAATTGCAAAAAAATAAAAATCCAAATTGTTAGATTTAACAACCTAAATCTAGTCTTGATAACTAAATTGTCATTTACAATAACACACATTAACCATTGAAATCACTTATAAATTTGATTACCAATGTGGAAAAAAAAACCCCAAAAACAATTTGGACCATTAAAAAATGGCAACTTGATTTCAGTTGCCATCTTAATGGCTATGATTTTTAATCAACTAGTCCACGCCTTGGTTATAGTCCAATGACCTAAATTTGGTTGTTAAAATGGAAAAAAAATCTGGAAAAAATCTAGACCATTTTAAAATGGTGACTTGATATTGGTCGCCATGTTAACAAGCAAGATTTTTGGTCAACCAATCCACACCTTGAAGTTCAACAACCTAAATCTGGTCACTAATGTGGAAAATTAAAATTAAAATTAAAATTGGATCATTAAAAAATGGCGGCTTAATTTCGGTTGCCATTTCAACGGCTGGGATTTTCAATCACAACTAGTCCACACCCCAATTGATGTTTGATGACCAAAATCTAGTCACAAAATGATTTATTGATGAAATATAAATTTTAATAACTAATTATGAACTTATTAATAATTAAAAATTAAAAATATGTACATAGTAAATAAATTTTTAAAAAAATTCTTATTGTGGGAATGTTTGCTCAACTTCAATGTTGACCTAACAAATTGATATGTTACAATTGATGTTAATGTGACAATCAACACAAAAATGGCATGTTACAATGGTATTAACAACCTTGGTTTAAGCCATAAAAATGAATACCATTTTAAAATATTACATTTTTTCCTTTGAATCATTTTAATCCATTGCAATGTTTATAAGTTTTCCTTATGATGTACATTTAAGCACATCATAGATTACAACTACCCAACACAAATCATGTGCAAAAAGACTTACATAAAAACATAGAAAAAACTACAAAATGAAAAACACCATGTGTTTTAGAATCTCAAATCACCAAAAGTGATTTGAAAACTCACAATTTGGATTATATCCTAACCACTAAATAATTCAAACCATGTTCACACATGAATTGGTTCCAAACTAAAACACAATTAACACAATTTAACATTAAAATAATTAAAACTTAATTGGGTAGCTAAATTAACCCTCATGACATGCATTTTGACATGTTGACATCCATGTTACAATTTAATTAATAATTTTGTCAACACCTCCAACTATCATTGTCATCACACATACAACACATAACATAAAAATACCCTAAATGGTACATCACATCCAAACCAAAATGTGATTAACTTGTAACAATGCAAAAATTCAAGCCCAAAACATAAAAGAAAAGCCATAACACCTTACATAAACGCAAGAAAATTGCAAAGCAAAAAACCTATGCTATGGAATCACACATGAACTTGTTCAAAATAAACTAATCAACTCATCTAACCTAGTTTATCCCTATCTAGGTGGGACCTCACTAAGCATCTAAACTAACACGCCTTCAACTTATAGTCATGTGGCATCATAATTATAGTTTTCACATAGGTGCCACATAGTTTATGTGTAATTAGTAGTGTTTAGTATGATTAAAATAAATATTGGATCTAATCATATAAATCATACCTATTTTTTTGGTTAGTGACAACATATATGGTTAATCATGTCAATCAAGTGATATTGATTATACAATCATTGTAATTATGATGTTAAGGGTGGAAAAGACATGTTTTTATTTGTAGGAGGATTTTATCTCCCTCATGGTCCTAGGAAGTAGTGGCATTCGTGAAATAATTTTCATTTAGGGTTACTAGGTTGGAAATGTATAGCCTTTTTTGATTGTTGATCCTTGACAACACAATCTTTTCAAATAACACCTTTCACCTCACCAATTCCAAATAACTTACCATAACCCAAGCAAATTCCAACCTTTGTCTATGTCTAATTTCTTCCTAGATGGGTTCCAAGTTCCCTAGAGTGAACACAATCTTCAACTATCCAATTAACTTTGCAGGTCATATTTCCCTTGAATCAATTGTGGGTTTTACTTGGTTAAGTTCAAGCTCAAGCTAATCATGGTTGAACACAAGCACATCAAGTTCTTCAAATTATTTGAGCTTGAAATAAATCCTTTTAAACAAAATCAAGACATAATTAAACTTACAACTTAATTCAAAACTCATCCTATCAAACAAGCTTTGCATGATTAGAATTCTTAATAAAAAACTTGAAGGTTAAACCTCACCTTTGCATCTAATGCAAGATGTTACAAAATTTCACAACAAATTTAACTATCCACACTATAAGCTCAAATTTTGATGTATGTGCCACTAACTAATAACATTTTTATTAACAACATAAATCATTATTCAAGAGCTTGAAGGGCCTATCTCCTTTAGTGGAATTTGTTATATTTTTTGCATATAGTTAAAGGGTTTATGATCTAGATATTATTTTTTGGACAATAAAAAAAAACTCCTTTTTAAATTGTGTGTAATCATTTGGTTTTGAAAACATAAGGGAAAATTTTGGTCAACCATATTAGGTGGTTAGTCAATAACAACTATTTAATTTGAAAAAAGAAAAGGTCCACCACCATGGATTTGAACCCTTCCCTCTTGGCATACATCTAGCTTAACGTGACCATCCCTTAAACTAAACCACAAAAGGTTTTAACCAAGTGCAAAACAAGCTATTTTATTAACTTCTTAAAAGTAGATCTCCTTTTCTTTTATTCTCCATGAAGAATGTAGGTTTGTATAATTCAATGATAAATGGATTATTTGCCATGAACTACAATAATGTACCAATGAGTTTGAAATCATGTGCATCTAATGTTGGGTTCTCAATGCTTGACAAAATGATAGATATTGTCAAATGTAATATAATGTTTAACTTCTTGTTAGTCAAATATACTAAACCACTTGTTCAAATGAAACCTTTTACAATTTTGAATTATTTATATCCATGCAAAATGGAAGTAGATCAAATTTTGTGTTTAATCAATAAAGATTTTGACAATATTGCATGTCAAAAATGAAAATTTGAATGTTACAAAATATACAATGTGCCATTAATCGCAAAAGTTACAAGGTGAAAAGTTTGCAATAATAAAATTCTTCAACTCTAAATTATGTTCATGTAGTTTGAGTTGAATTCCTTATGTTTTTGATTGATTATAACAAATTATGAATAGCCATTAGACAATTGAACATGAAATTTTCCTATTCCTTGCAATAACATGAATTATGTGACCACTTTTCATATTACATTACAATAATGTTGAGCAAATACAAGGCAATGATGTACATCACAAGGACATTACAAAAGAAAATGCATTAAGTACATACATTGTACAATTTTAATTTGATCAAAACCCCAAGCAATGTTTTATTCAAGGAGATTCCTAATGTTTTGTGACCTTCTTTGATTTTCTTAAGAACCTTTGGTTTTGAATTTTTAGATTTTAAAAAAAATCTTTAGCTCCCATTTTTTGAAAGTTTTCAAAATCAAAATAAAACTAAGTTCCAAGTTTTTGCAAATTTTTAAAGAATTGGTTGTTTTCATGAAAGAATTAAGAAATAATGAGCAATTTAGGGTAGGTCATTTGAAATCTAATTAAGGGTCAAAATCATTCCTTTGATTTTTTAAAACTATTTCTCAAAATGAAGGAACCACCCAACATTGGTGATTATTGTGGAGGAACAATTTGTCAAGATAATCATCATCTAGTTTTTATGTGGGGAATGTTCAGTGCACTACCTTTACTACATTTATTAATGTGCAATCCTCGTTTTACCTTTGACAAATTCTAGTGATGAATAATCAAAATTGGTATATGGGGCATTTTTTGAAATCTTTCGTATGGTCGTCCATGGACCATTCCAAAGACAATTTTAGAAATAATTGCCTCATTTTCATGCCTAACTACTTCATTTCTTTTTTAATAACTACTTCCTTTCCCTATTAACTTTCGTAATAACTATCTCCCACCTTTCCTAATAACTACCTCCATTTTATGATTACCTCGTTTTTTTTTCTCTATCCACCAACATGGATATGAAAAAAAAAATTAACATGTGACTTTTGATGTCCATGAAATGTATATTAATTTAAATTAAACTTGACATTGACATAAATAATGATGATCTATTGAAAATCATATGAAAACACAAGAAAAAAACAAAAAGTTGATCGTGCAATAACATGGATCTCAAATTTTTATATTGACTAATCTTTAACATTGACTTAAAGAAGCAAAACAACTTTTTCATTGACCAAGACTCAATTGTAACATCAAGGGTAAAAAACATATTAAGTATCCAATCAACCAAATTACAAAAACAATAAGTCAAAATCATTTAGTTAATTGAGAATTACAATGTAATTTAGATTGATACTAAGCATGGTTGTGGGTTTATGCACATCATATAATTGACAAAGAGTTCAATTCATTATTAACCAATAAATAAATTATCATGATATGTAGTTCATTTTTCATTTGCATCAATTGATTGTTTAGTATACATTTTAATCTTCAACTATTAACATACACCCTTCACAAAGATGCAATTGGTATTTTGTATATGAATATAATGCAATTTCATTCTATTTTTTCAATCTTTAATTCAACCTATGTGTCACCTTTTGAAGAAGATCAAATCTTCAAGCAACTTGAATGAACTTCCTAATGAAAGGCATTCATGAGATTTAAGGTTTGGCTTGGGTACCAAGCCCCTCATTTTAGGAAAACCCCAATGGTTTTACCTTACACATTATCCATTGCCCTAACCAATACTCCATAAGTTTGTTTGTTCAAAATGCATTAAGAGCATAAGCTCACAAAACTAAAGTTGGCAACATACAATATTAGTACACAAAATCTAGATTGAGTTTCAACTATCCAATTGAGTTTATCAATCTAATGGATGCACTTCAACACAAGCAAAGCAAATATGAAAATTGAAAACTATGAAAATATCTCAACTTTCCATGATACATCAAAATATGAATTAGAATTACAAAATTTGACAATATGTTATAGACTTCATCAAGATTTCAAGCTTGCATTTATCCCTTGCCAAAAATTTACTTAATTTAAAATATATATATATTAGTAGCTTTCAAATATGCAAATTAAAAAAAAAATCTGTTTTAATTAGTTGGCTAAAAAGACTCTTCTGATGAATGGAACAATAAGACATTCACCCTTCAATTTTGAAGACAATTGTTGTGGAACACAATTTATCTTTAAATTTACAAAATTATAATAGAAAGCTTCAAGACTTAAATAATAAGAAACATCCTCTAAATGAACTCAATGAGTAGTGAGATTGGTGGCACTCATGTGGGAGATCAATGGCACAAAGTGGGGCATCTACCAATTAGACATTTGTATGAGTGTTATAAGTAAAATTTGAACCATGTGAAGTATTGCATGAAAATTATAACAAAGCACAATGAGTATCATAATCATAAGCCTTGATCAAAACTTAGCCACAGGACCACCATCACCACCAGTGAAGTTGCAATAAACTTGTGATCAACACTGAGCTTGAGCCTAACATTTACAGGTAAATATTAGCTAAAAAATTTCAAAGAAAACACTTTCCCAATTGCTACCATAAAAACTATACACATCACAATACTCTGTAATGAGGGACTCAAGATTTATTGCAGTACAACTGTCAACAAAGCATGTCATCTCCTAACAGCTTCGCCCTTTATGGCCAAATTCAAACAAAATCATGAGAAATGATGAAACCATATTCCATGGTTGGGTAATTTGACTGCAAAATGAAATTGAATTAAAAGAAGGGTTCCTGCAGAGTATAGCTAGGTCTCCCATTGTCATTCACACATTGATTTAGAAAACTTCCAAGTTCACTAACCAAAATTTTACCCCAAAATTTGCAGAGAGGCAAAATCTTATCTTTTGCAGTTGTTTGATTAGGATTTCTGGTCAATCCAAGCTTCTGTGAGTGGAATCCATGTTCTCTGTTGTTGCATGCTGGAGTGGTCTTAGACGGTCCTTGGAGCAAACCGCTGTTGTTTCAACTTCAGAAGAATCTGCACATTCAGAAACACATGCCGAAATTTCTGATTTCTCAGCTGGAAACTCGTGAAGGAAAATCCTTGACTCAAATGAATAGATGAAGACAGTTGGGAGCGATTTGTCTTCCTAATCTACCTACAAGAAAACCCTTTTGCTTGATACACAACACCAAGGTTTGCCATCCCAATTTGACTGATTGCACACAACAATATAATAACAATCTTATCACAATCTTGCACAAGCAAGCTCAATGTAGTACAATATGATATTTCTCAAGAGCACAAGCTGATGTAAACCTACCAAACTCTATTGCAAGAAAGCAACACAACAACAAGAAAAAGAAGAGAATTTGAAGAACAACAACAACAAATGTATGAGTCCTAGGTATCTTCTTGGCTTCTCCCCCCTCATGTGAAAAACATTACAAGTTCATCTGGCATTGTAGAGTTCATCTGGTCCCAAATTCCGAAGAATGTTCACCATGTGTTACTTTGAACAACTTTGAGTTCATCTTTTGGTCTCATATTTTGAAGAATGATCACGAGGAATGTTCATTATGTGATATTTTGATCAACTTTGAGTTCATCGTTTGGTCCCACATTTTGAGAAATGTTTATGGAGGAATGTTCACTAGGTGTTACTTTGAACAACTTTGAGCTCATTTTTTGCTCTCTCATCTTTTTGAGGAATATTCATTCTCAGTTGGTTACTTTGACCAACTGTGAATTTAATTTTTGGTCTCTTATTTTCAGGAATGTTCACTCAACTGCGAGCTGAACTGTGAGTGTCATGTTTTGGGATCTTCATGGAACGTTCTTAGCTGGTTTGAACTTGGAACTTGCCAAAAGGGAACCAGTGTTTTTCGTTTGTAGCCAAAGTGGCGACCAGCCATAAGAGGACGTAGAAAAAGTGGCCATCATCCCTCCGGAGATTTAGCCAAATCTGACATCAAACCAAAGATAAAGTTTTTTTTTTTATCATCCCTTTTTTTGGGGGGCTAGATAATGAAAACCAAGTATATGAATCTGGAGATTTTACACTTTTTTCCTCACTCCTGGAGACTAAAAACCTCCAAAATCATTCCTTTTTCGAATTTCTAATTTGTAATTTTTCTTTTTGGCGAAACTTCGACAGTAAGAAAAAAAACACCGAAGGGAACAGAGCGCAAGTAAGGAGCTGCGTGTTTTCTAACACTAAACAGAAGAAGGATTCTCTGTGCGTCTCGCTCACCTCTTTCATACGGGAGACATCAGCCGTTCTCTTGCGTGGTGAAAACGCGCTTGCTTTCTTAGCATCTGACAAGCTCATTGCTATCACTTCGGCAGGAGACTTCGGTCTTCGAGATTCGGACATGACGTCTACGGCAGCTGTGATGACGTTTTGGGGAGTGGCGCTCCTGCTGTTCATGGTACTAGTACTTGGAAACTCATTGTCCAAGTCAGTGAGAGATGAAACTGTTTTCCAGATATTGCTCTCAGTGCCCTCTTTGATCCTGGTTTCCATTTCCCGATAGCATTGTTCCTCCTTCTCCCTGAACAAAAAAACATCCATAACGATCCCTGTTTGTGTCGACGGTTCATGTCCGCATTCGATTGCTTGCATTTCCAGTGTGTAGATGATTCATTTTCTCTCTCCTTGTATTCTTTGCTAGGATAGAGGGTTCATTCTTTGAGGGCTAGAAGGATCGGTCATACCGGTTTGTGTACTTTGTAACCCGAATTTGAGCCGCTCTCTCTGTGTAAAATGCTTCACGCTGTATTGCTGCTTCCTCCAGGATCTGCTGTCCAGAAATATCCCCAAGGAATGCAGATTGGATCATGCTACATTTGCCACAGATGATACCAGAATATGGTACTATGTTATCCGGAAGCTTGCATAACTTCTTAGGATGGTGAGTGTTTCATTGCTACTGTGAATGAAATCTCTTCATAATCTTGTCAAAACTCTCTCTAGTCTTTATGACGATAAATATCTTCTGCTTTGAAAGAGAGAAGATACCCTTCCGTCGGTCATGTTCTGAACTTCTGACAGTGACGGCCTTGCTAGAGCAATGTGTTACGTACGCGGTATTGCTGGTCGTTTGATTCTTTCCGTCTTTCTTCGATTTCCAGAGCATTGTGCTTGTTCCATTCTCTGCATCATCCATTCGACTGAAGAGCTGTCAGTTGGACATGCACAAAGCTTGTCGAACCCAGGCAGGGTCGACAATGATTTGATGCTCACATGTCATCAAACACGATGCGAGCTTTTGTGCAGATGCCAAACTACCTCAGTAATGCTCTTTCTAGTGTTAGATCCCATAGCGAAATGACACTCAACCGGATTTGATTCTGGAGAAGTATACGGATCTGTGCATTGATAATATGCAAGGTTTTCTTAGGAGCTAGAGACACTAACCAGAGGAGAGAGAGAGAGAGAGAGAGAGGATGTAAAATCTGGACACTTCCTGTCACAAACAGATACGAATTCTATTTGAATACTCATGAGAGGACATAAGAACACAATCAGATGTGAGCAATTCACATTTCTCAGTTTTATTTGTTGATGCCGACAGTGACATGAAGCAAATGGATTTTCAAGGGTTGAAGACTCATCCTTCTTTTCTTTGCTTGAGAGCAAAGTTACCTGAGAATCTGAGACTCCTCCTCGGGTGGAGGAGATCGACATTTTGGGCTGGAGTGAGAATCGTTGTCAGTATTCCGCAAGAAGGCTGGGACTCCATAACGGCCAACGGACACTGGAACTATGCATTGCCCATGATTGTCAGAGGGCGGGATAGGGAGGGCAAGAGTGGTCGAGACGGGGCCCGCCTGTGATAGGAGAGGAGGCCTCGACAATATTTCAACCTTGAGGAAGCTTTCTCGACCTCCAGGTACGGCATCTCTTATATTCCCCACTACCTTGTGTTTGCTATCTTTCGCCATCTCTTTTTCTCACTCAAGTGCCAGGCTACAAATGTATACTTGCCAAGACAACAAAGTGCACTATTACCGCAGTGCAAAACATGATTCAAGCTCTATGTTGTGTATTTATGCGTGATATCTTCTGAGATCCTTGTCCCTAATCTTGCAGCAGTTAATCTAATTTCGGCTAATATTGCCACAAGAGATTCTCAAAACCTCTTAAAAACTCACCATCATCATCATCATCATCATCTTCTTCTTCTTCTTCTTCATTCTTCATCATTTTCTTCTTGTTCTTCATCGTCCTCTTTCCGTTGAGGTTCTCAAGGACCCAAAAACGAAACCGCTCTGATATGAAACGCTCTTTCTCTCCCCTTCTTGTTTGGTAAAGAGACTACAGTACCTACGACACACCTAGCAGTTATAATCAGTGTTTTCTTTTTCAAATTTGCTAGGTATGTTGGCCAGAAGAGGACGTGGCCAAATTTGGCTACAGGTCAGAGAGGAAAGTAAATGAGTTTAGGAATACTAAAATTTATTGTCTAAATATGGCGATTTTCAAATTTGTCTCCTCACGATGACTGTGATAAGGTGAGTGGACTGAGGGAAGTATTAGACTAGTAAGTCGACTTGGCAGCTGAAGCTCTTTTTTTTTTTTTTTTTTTTATTTTATTTTTTTTTTATTTTTTTTTTTTTTTTTTCTAACTTATTTTTTTCTGAGTTAGTTTTACTTTCAACAGGTTTTTACAAAGGGCAATTTCATCTTCACCCTAAAACGATATACTACACCTATACATTAAAATATGTTGGGTTTTAATGCTTAATGTCCCAACCCACAAAGATTTGGCCAGCATGAACTAGCACCCACCAGCGCACCAGTTGGGCGTTCTATCCACTAGATGGGGAGGGATTTCTCATTTAGTGCCTAAATCCTATTAATTAATTCACTATGTCGTCTATCTGTTTGTCAGTTTGTCTGTCTGCACAAGTGTGAACAAGACCCAGATGATGGAGTCCAACTATGGGTCTGTCAGTCTCTGAGGGGGGTTTTGGGGGGTGGGGGAGGGAGAGGCCGGTGAAACAGCGGGCGACCGGTGTCAGTCTGTGACGAGGGTTGGACCACCACGATTTTCGTGTACAAACCATCTCCACACATTGCAGCCGTCCGAAGGGTAAGAATGACGGTCAGATCGCATCCCTCTCCCACCGCACCAAAGGCGCATATAAAAACCTTCCCCCCCTCCCCCCCC
>Ga0209611_10013970_pt1 | contig 10877 bp, 10 predicted proteins | sample S1TSphgellanicum_3_FD_187693 | JGI IMG/M metagenome (GOLD analysis project Ga0209611, IMG submission 187693) | Host-associated microbial communities from peat moss isolated from Minnesota, USA - S1T2_Fc - Sphagnum magellanicum MG (SPAdes) (version 2) | ecosystem: Host-associated > Plants > Peat...
AGAGGGCAGAAGGCAAGAGATGGATTTATCCCTGCCCCTTATCCCCAAAGGGGACCCCACCTTCCCCTTATCCCCAAAGGGGACCCCACCTTCCCCGGAATGCCCGAACCCTCTGAGCGACCGAAGGGAGCCAAGGGTTTAAGCCCCCCAAGAAAGCATCTCTGATTTGGTGGCTTGCTCTTGCAGTGTGGGTCTGAAGCCCACACTGCAAGAGCAACATAGCAGCATAGCTGCCTCCTGCCTTCTGCCTTCTTCACTAGAACAGGGGGTTACAGAAGAAACGGAACGGCAAAAAGAGCGATCGCGTGTACAACCTCAGTTTAACAGCACACGCTATGGTACACCTACCTACTGCCAGTTAGCGGATACCTGTGCTGAGGAAATCAAACACGGCGCTGATGATGAATCAGAGATGGGTATTTTCCACAATCTGTATCAATTCCAAAAAGTGGCTAACCTACGGACCCGTTTGGATAAATATACACCAGCAGGTATAGAAGTAGGCATTATTTACATTAACTAATAGACATCTCTAGAAATTTCGCCACCTACTTAATTATTTGCTGTACACCCAGAGCAGTCAGTTCAAAGCCCAACTGTTGCTACTGTTAAAAGTATGGTTAATGGTGATATTAGTTGCCATGTTACATTAGCAGTATTGCCTCCACTCCTGTAAGGGCAGGGAGAATAGAACCCTACCCAATCCCCATTGCCCCCAATCCCCAATCCCCATGTTTCGCCCAGCCTTTGCTATTTTTGCTCAGCAGTACCTAAAAGCTATACTCAGTGATTATGGAAATGTTTACCTTAACGAACCCATTCCCCGCGATCCAAAGCTGAGAATCTTTAAGCACCCCTCTCGATCTGATTGGGGAACTGAGTACCTCCGTTCAATCACTGCTCTTAACCCTCAGATAATGGTCAGCCCAGAGGTTGTTGCAGAAGCAGAACTGGTAGATGTTCTGTTTGAACCCAACGTGGAACAATCGAGAACATCTTTAGGGCTATTAGGAGAACTCGTATCAGATCCGTGTATTATCGCAATCCTGCGTTGGACACCGAATACATGGGAGTTACAAACTTGTATGCGCCATTGGTTGACCTGGACAGTTGAAGCTGACGGCAGTATCCTTCCTGTAGATGAAAATCCAGTCCCTACAGATGAACAGGAAAATGACCAGCTAGAGGATGATGATAAAATCCTACTTATCATCGTGCCCTCCATCGCCCCTCAACATCTCAAAGGATTTGGTGCACGGGCATCTGTCATCAATATTCCGGGTGTTTACGAGCTACCTCCTGCTTTCTGCACAACTATTGTTGTTACTAGCGAACTTAAGAAAGACGCTTCAACCCTCTGGCTTAGAGTTCTGGGACGGGGACAAACTCAAAGATCGGCGATTATGGAACTTATAGCACTAGATGTCGATCATCCACATCGCGCTGTGGTTAGGCAACAGTTACAGCAATGGTATCGGCTTTTATCACAAGGTCAAAGGTTCAAGGAATGCAATCGGCTAATGCAAACATTAGCTATCGTTGATGGGGTTCCCTAAGCACAGACGCAGGGGTGCGATCCAATGTCGGTTAAGGGAGAAAGGGAAAACGACTTCCATGCGATCGCCCTCATTCGGTGAACATTTCCTGTAAAATCGAAAGTACTTCACCTTCACCTTCAGTTTCGCCTTCGAGGCTTCCCAATTTTTTCACAAGGCGCACTTTATCAACTGTCCGGATTTGATCGAGCGCTACTTGCCCTTCCGTTCCTTGAAAAGTACACGGAACTCGTGTTGGGTAAGAGCGTCCCTTCGTAGTCATCGGTGCAACGATCACAGTTTGTAGGTGGCGGTTTATCTCATCAGGGGAGACGACCACACAGGGGCGGGTTTTCTGGATTTCACTTCCGAGCGTAGGGTCCAAGGCGACAAGATAGACCTCAAACCGCGCTACTTCCATTCCCACTCCTCATCATCCCATTGGCTTAAGGGTTCATCGCCAAGAAGGAGCATATCGTCACCCTGGGCTGACATTTCTTGGAATCGCTCCTCCCACCCTTCGCGAACCTTCGGCGCTCGGCGAATGAGGATTGAACCTTTGCTCGCAACAATCTCCACTGTTCTATGTTGCTTTTTCTCTGCCGATCGCATCAGGCGTGATCGCGCACTATGTGCTTGTCAAAAGTTGGTGTCTATAGACCAAAGGGACAGGGGTAATTCCAGGTAATTAAGTAGGTGGACAGGAATAAATCACTCTTTGTTTTTTATGGCAAAGAGCGAGGACAGCGCAACTACGAACCAATTTCAGAGGTTTTACATTTCGTAACATATTTGTGAATTTTTCTGCCCACTTACTTACTAGGATCTGTTGAAATTAGATCTATAGAAAATTCCTATGGCAGAGATATAAATTAATTGCTTTTCACTATAGATATTTCAGAGTACCATCAAGTCAAGGGCAAAAAAACTGACAATGAGTGCCTGATATCGCCAAACTCAATTTACTGAACTCTGTTAAGGGGTCAGAGATCAAGATTGATACCTAAGCATGGGTTTGCTGAAAATTTTAATACTTAAGGATTAAGTAAAATCATCTACAAGGAGGCTCCAGATGGTAGCACTTACTGACATTCAACGTAGGTTAACGATGCAGTCAATGGAGATTGGGTCTAATACAATAGCAATCCGCTCATTAGACTGGGATCGCGATCGCTTCGACATTGAATTTGGGCTACAAAATGGCACTACCTACAATTCATTCTTGATTCAAGGTGAACAAACAGCCTTAGTCGATACTTCCCATGAAAAGTTTCGCCAAGTGTACCTCGACATGCTAATGGGTCTGATTTACCCTCATCAGCTGGATTATCTGATTATCAGCCACACTGAACCTGACCATAGTGGATTGGTCAAAGACCTACTAGCACTGGCTCCTCAGGTGACCGTTGTTGGTTCAAAAGTCGCAATCCAGTTTCTCGAAAATTGGGTACATCAGCCATTTGAAAAACGGATTGTGAAAAATGGCGATCGCCTGGATTTGGGTAACGGTCACGTCCTGGAATTTGTGATTGCACCTAATCTACATTGGCCAGACACCATATTCACCTATGATGCCAAAACACAAATTTTATTCACCTGTGATGCGTTTGGGATGCACTATTGTGATGACCATATCTTTGATGAAGATTTATACCTGATTGAAGAAGATTTTCGGTATTACTACGACTGTTTGATGGGACCAAATGCTCGGTCGGTGTTGTCGGCAATCAAGCGGATGAATGAGTTGCCTGCAATTACGACCATCGCCACAGGTCACGGACCACTGCTGCATCACAATGTCACTGAACTGGTAGACTGTTACCGTCAGTGGAGTCAAGAGCAGACAAAAGCAGAAACGACTGTTGCTGTCTTTTATGTGTCCGATTATGGTTTTAGTGACCGTCTTTCTCAGGCGATCGCCTACGGCATCACGAAAACGGGTGTGGCGGTGGAAATGATGGATTTGAAGTCAGCTGACCCCCAAGATGTAAAAGAACTAGTTAGTATTGCTGCTGGACTAGTGATTGGCACCCCACCAATTACAGGATCAGTCGCTTCTACTGCTCAGACTGCTATCAACACTATCTTAGCTGCGGCCAAAGCCAAGCAATCTATTGGCGTATTTGAGTCTGGGTCTGGGGATAGTGAATCTGTTTACCCACTGCTATCCAAGTTCCAGGATTTAGGGTTGAACCCTGCCTTTGCACCAATTCTGGTTAAAGAGACACCACAAGAAACGACATACAAGTTATGTGAAGAAGCCGGAACTGACTTGGGGCAATGGTTGTCCCGTGAGCGAAGTATCAAGCAAATAAAAGCCCTAGATAACGACTTAGAAAAAGCCTTGGGACGGCTGAGCAGTGGGTTGTACATTCTCACCACTCACCAAGGCAATCTCAGCAGCGCCATGCTAGCTTCCTGGGTAGCGCAAGCCAGCTTCAAACCCTTAGGAGTAACAGTTGCTGTAGCTCGTGACCGTGCCATTGAGTCACTACTGCATATAGGCGATCGCTTTGTCCTTAATGTCCTAGAAGAAGGTAATTATCAGTCCCTGATGAAGCACTTCCTCAAACGCTTCCCCCCTGGTGCTGATCGGTTTGAAGGAATCAGAACCTACCCAGCAACAAATGGTTCTCCCATCCTAGCAGATGCCCTTGCCTATATGGAGTGCAAAGTGACCAGGCGCATAGAGTGTGGCGATCACTGGCTCATTTACAGCACTGTCTCTGTAGGTCGCGTTTCCCAGCCCGATACCCCACCTGCGATCCACCATCGCCAAGTTGGGAATCATTATTAATTGAAATATACGTAGGGTGGGCACTGCCCACCAGATCCGGCTTTTGGTGGGCAGTGCCCACCCTACTAACAACTAACAACTTATGTCAGACATTAAACCACGCGATGTGCAGGTTGCTTTGATTGATGCCGATACCACCGTACTGCGATCGCGCACCTGGGATCGACTTAAATTTGAAGTGGAATACTCTCTACAACGGGGTACTACTGCCAATTCATACCTGATTCAGGCTGAAAGAATAGCTCTTGTTGATCCTCCTGGGGAGTCGTTTACAGAAATTTACCTGCGCCAATTACAGCAGCATCTTGATCTACGGCATCTGGATTACGTGATTTTGGGTCATGTCAACCCAAATCGCATTGTGACGTTGAAGACGCTGCTGGAGTTAGCCCCTCAGGTCACCTTGATTTGCTCCAAGCCGGGTGCAGTTGCTCTACGTACAGCCTTAAAAGAACAGGAGCTAAAAATTCATGTTGCAAGAGGGGAAGACGTTCTGGATTTGGGCAACGGTCATCAACTGCAATTTATGGCTGTCCCCAGCCCGCGCTGGCCTGACGAACTTTATACTTACGATCCTGCAACTCACATCCTATTTACCGATAAGCTATTTGGTGTCCATATCTGCGGTGATCAAGTCTTTGATGAAGGTTGGAAGCTCTTAGATGAAAACCGACGGCACTACTATGATTGCCTTTATGCTGCTCAGTCTCGGCAGGTGGAAATAGCACTTGACAAATTTGCTTCTTTGCCCATCAAGTTCTATGCCCCTGGTCACGGTCCCCTAGTGCGCTACAGCAAGAGTCGGCTCACCCACGACTATCGGCAGTGGAGTCAACAGCAGAAAGATAAAGAAACAACCGTAGCGTTAATTTACGCATCTGCCTATGGTAATACAACTACTCTGGCACAGACCATAGCCAAAGGCATCACCAAGGCTGACATAGGTGTGGAATTAATTAACTGCGAATTCACTGAACCACCTGAAATTCAAGCAGTCATCGAAAAATGTGATGGATTTATCATCGGTTCTCCCACCCTTGGAGGTCATATGCCTACCCAAGTGCAAACTGCCTTAGGGATTGTGCTTTCCACCGCTGCCAAAACCAAATTAGCAGGTGTCTTTGGTTCATATGGCTGGAGTGGCGAAGCGATTGATGAGATTGAAAGCAAACTGAAAGATGCTGGCTACTGTTTTGGCTTTGACACAATTCGGGTCAAGTTTAAACCCGATGATCTGACCCTCCAACAGTGTAAAGAAGCTGGGACTGATTTTGCTCAGGCTTTGAAAAAGGCGAAAAAAATCCGCACCATCCGACAACCAGTTAGCGACTCCCAAATTGACCGTACCGAACAAGCTGTAGGGCGGATTGTTAGTCCTCTATGTGTTGTATCCGCCAAACGAGGATCTGTCTCCAGCGCTATGCTAGCCTCTTGGGTTTCCCAAGTCAGCTTCAATCCTCCAGGTATCACGGTTGCAGTTGCCAAAGACCGAGCGATTGAACCTCTGATGTATACAAAAGATAAATTTGTCCTGAATATCTTGCAGGAAGGCATGAATCTGAGGCGACACTTCCTCAAGTCTTTTGCTCCAGGATCAGACCGCTTTGCTGGTTTGGAAACTCAAGAAGCCGAAAATGGCTGTCCCGTCCTCAGTCATGCTCTCGCCTATCTGGAATGCACTGTTGAAAGCCGGGTAGAGTGTGGCGATCACTGGGTGGTTTATGCCGTTGTGGACAATGGCGAAGTACTACAGCCTGGGGGTATGACGGCAGTGTATCACCGCAAATCGGGTGGTCAATATTAAACCAGTATTTTTAGCTACATACACTATATACAAGGAGTCTGAAATGGACGAGTCCCTTAACAAGCAGTCAATGAATCGGTATCAATGGTTAAGTCGAAATCGACTTGTGCAATGTCTTGAAACCGTCCAAGACTTGATTATCATTTCCCTATGTATTGGTTTATTCAGCGTCATGGCAATCCAGATGCGAGCATTGTTCTACTCACTGCTACCTCCCCTTGACTTTAAAGCCGTCACTTCAGATATCCTCTTCCTGTTGATTTTGGTCGAGTTATTCCGCTTGCTGATTATTTACTTACAGGAGCAACGAGTATCTATTGGTGTCGCTGTGGAAGTGTCCATTGTCTCAGTTCTGCGAGAAGTGATTGTGCGGGGAGTATTGGAAGCACCTTGGAGTCAGATTTTATCCGCATGTGCCTTCTTACTAGTTATGGCGATATTGCTAGTAGTTCGAGTTTGGTTACCACCAACCTTCAGTGGCATTGACCCTGAACGCCTCGTTTCTCTAAGAAATCAGGTGTTTTCAACAAATAAGTCATTTGAATCTACTGACAATTCTCCGCATCAAGACTCTGACGCCATTGCTTCTATGTTTGTAGAAGGTAATTCCCGCCTAGGACGTGAAGACTGAATGACTGAAAACAGGGTGTGGGGGTGTAGGGTGTAGGGAATAAATTCCTCTTCCCCCATCCCCACACCCCACACCCTACACCCTGTTTTCGGTCAAATTTTCAAATATTATGTATGATTAAGTATGAATACTCATAAGCGATGGAATGGTGATGGAGCATCAAAATCTACAATAACTTAGCAGTTGAGTCGATCAGATGGGGAGACACACAGCAATCCTAATTTGAATTGTGAGAATTATTTATTTTTTGCTCGTCCTACCACAAAGCCTTGCCCGGAGGGCTTTAGACACCGTAGAGACAAGTGTTTATTGTGTCTGCCAAAAAAAGATAGACAGAGAATCTCACTAATCACTTAGGGCTGCTATAGTACGAAAAACTGGGATTTTTGAAATTTTTCTATACTAGAATTAACAATACACAACAAAACAAAGTCATGAGCAACAACATCCAAGACAAAGTCATCGGCAACACCATCGAAGACAAAATCGAACAAGAGCTTGCAGAAGCTCGTACTGTTTGTGATGTTTCAGGTAGCAACTCTGCCGAATGCGCGGCTGCATGGGATGCAGTGGAAGAACTACAAGCAGAAGCTTCTCACCGGAAGCAAACTAAGCCCAAAAACTCTCTAGAGAGGTACTGCGATGCTAACCCAGATGCTGATGAGTGCAGGCTTTACGAAGACTAGAAAAGCAAGAGGTGTCAGGGGATAGTGTAATATCAATTCTCTATGAGGTTGCACTCAATTGTACCCCCCTATAGTCCCCCCGCAAGCGGGGGACACTGACAGAAGGGGAGTGAAATATGATGCATCTTCACATAGAAACGGTATAAGAATGTAATAGTCTAAAGGTGTAGGGTAAAGTTGCTGTTAAAAGAGCGCAAATTCATTTGTGGGTCTCCATAAGACTTTTACAACCCTACACGCCTATCCCCTATCCCCTCTTAAAAAGCTATGGACAATGAAGTCTGGTTTCGCCCCCTAGTCTGGATGGACTACCGACTGGCATTATTATTTACGGTAGTTATTCCCCTGATTCTACTAATTTGGGCTTTTGTGCAAAAAGCGGAAGCGATACAACGCTTGTTAATCATTTACTGGCGAGTATCGAGTTTGCTAGCAATTACGGTCTACTTAATGATCGCCCAGTTCCCAGTAGGTTTTATATCAGGGTTCATGGCTCTGATCCTTATTCCCGTTTCACTATGGTTCTGGGTGGATCTGAACGATGAAATTGATTATCAGTCCAGTGGACCTTTGAAGCTGATTTTCACTTCTTGGCGTTGGGCAACAAGTGTTTATTGTCTTTTGGGCGCAATTGCTGATATCCCTTTTTTAGTTTGTGCTTTTCCCGGAAATGGAAACGCTACTTCCTATTGTCGTGTCTGGTTCGAGCCACCCTTACTCTTTAAAGAATATTTCCATCCCAATACCAAGCCTAGCTTCCTTGGCTTCATCGGCATTATTAGTTTAATATTTTATGTGCTTTGCTTATGTTACTTTGTTCTAGTAAAACTGGGCAAGCAAGGACGCTCAGCTACACAATAATCGGATCATGGCCAATACTAAATATTAGCAAAATGTTAAGAATTCAGGAGTCAGGATTTGGTATCTGTCTTCACTATCTAAGACGGCTTCTGCTATCTCCCGATTCTTTAACAGTTCTGACTTTTGTATTCTTACGCAAAATCTATGATAAATAATTCTATTGGCAAGCGGTTGGAACAATATACCGCTAAACGCCCTCACGAAGTTCTACTTGTCAATGTAGAAATTTCAGGTGAACAAGACCAAATTGCCATCTTCAAAGGCTTTTCCAGTTCTTTGATGCACCCAACTGCATTTGATCCAGATGTGCCGGTGCTATCAGACGAGGCAAAAATTATCAGCATTGACCGAGTAGCGAGTCCTTACAATCCTGATGCACCCCGATATCTTCAACAAGGACTCTCGTGGGAAACTATGCAAGCCTTGTTATTGGAGTTAGGAGTTAGGAGTTAGGAGTTAGGAGTTAGGACTTTTAACTTACTAGAGGACATCAAAAGCCACAGCAGTAAGGTGGAAATCTTGCCTACAATCGGCTCTATCCTATTTGAAGGCAATTATAAAATTATCGTTAAAAGCAAAACTGCTTGTTTGTGAATTACAAAATTATGTTAATTTATTATAAATAATTTGAAATTATCTGAATCAAGCGTTTTTTCAGATACCACTCTAGGGTAAGTTCTTCTTTTTAAGACCATTTCCACATTTATGGATTAAACAGACGCTCTCAAGAAGCGCGTTTGCCCGAAATTTGATTAGGTGTAAAGCCTGAAGAAGGCATAGAAGTGGTATCAGCGTAGGCCCTAAAAGACAATTTATCCTAACATTCAAACTCTCGTCCATCATGAATACAGCGGTGACTCTACTAACTGAACAAGCTCCTCAAAAAGTACAATCTTTGGGTCGGCTTGATCGTCAAATGATTGCAATTTTGGACTTTGGTTCTCAGTATTCCGAACTGATTGCCCGGCGGATTCGTGAGACTCAAGTTTATTCTGAAGTTCTTTCCTATCGCACCGCGATCGAGCAAATACGGAAACTGAATCCTAAGGGGATCATCCTTTCTGGTGGTCCCAATTCAGTTTATGACAGTGGTGCTCCCCACTGTAACCCACAAATATGGGATTTGGGAATTCCGATTCTAGGTGTATGCTACGGTATGCAACTTATGGTACAATCTCAAGGTGGGGAAGTGGCAAAGTCTGACCGAGGCGAGTATGGCAAGGCGTCTCTACATATCGACGATCCCACGGACTTACTGACTAACGTTGAAGATGGCACAACCATGTGGATGAGTCACGGAGACTCAGTCACTGAGATGCCACTAGGGTTTGAATTACTGGCACATACAGACAATACCCCTTGTGCTGCTATTGCACATCACCAAAAGAAAATGTACGGTGTCCAGTTCCATCCAGAGGTTGTACATTCCGTTGGTGGTCTGGCGCTCATCCGCAATTTTGTCTACCACATCTGCGAATGCGAACCGACCTGGACAACTGTTGCTTTTGTGGAAGAAGCAATTCGTGAAATTCGTGCTAGAGTCGGCGAAAAGCGGGTATTATTGGCGCTTTCTGGGGGTGTAGATTCTTCTACATTGGCGTTTTTACTCCATAAAGCAATTGGGGATCAGCTAACTTGCGTGTTTATCGATCAAGGTTTCATGCGAAAGTATGAGCCAGAGCGTTTGCTCAAGCTTTTCTCTGAGCAGTTTCACATTCCCGTCGAATACGTGAATGCCCGCGATCGCTTTTTATCTGCTCTTACTGGGATCAGCGATCCTGAAGAAAAACGCCGGATTATCGGACACGAATTCATCAGTGCGTTTGAAGAAACATCCAGACGCCTCGGTCCGTTTGACTATCTCGCTCAAGGCACACTTTACCCAGACGTGATCGAATCTGCTAACACCAATGTTGACCCGCAAACTGGGGAACGGGTAGCGGTGAAAATCAAGAGCCATCATAATGTTGGTGGTTTGCCTAAAGACCTACGATTTAAACTGGTCGAACCGTTGCGTAAACTGTTCAAGGATGAAGTCCGCAAAGTTGGGCGTGCCATTGGCTTGCCAGAAGAAATTGTGCAACGACATCCTTTTCCTGGACCCGGTTTGGCAATTCGCATCCTCGGCGAAGTCACGCCTGAACGCTTAAAGATTTTGCGTGATGCCGATTTAATTGTGCGTCAAGAAATTAACCAACGTGGCTTGTACCATGATTACTGGCAAGCTTTCGCTGTGTTACTACCAATTCGTAGTGTTGGCGTCATGGGCGATCAACGTACCTATGCTTATCCCATCGTCTTGCGGATGATTACCAGTGAAGATGGGATGACCGCTGACTGGGCGCGTGTGCCTTATGAGGTGCTGGAAGTGATTTCCAATCGGATTGTCAATGAAGTCAAAGGCGTTAACCGAGTGGTTTACGACATCACCTCTAAACCGCCTGGAACCATTGAATGGGAGTAATTATAAAGTGGGGAGTAGGGAACAGTATTTCCTATTAGATTAGGACTTACGCATTGACAGAGACGACCAACTGTGCATTATCTCTCGTTACAAGGCTCT
>Ga0209611_10013971_pt1 | contig 10876 bp, 8 predicted proteins | sample S1TSphgellanicum_3_FD_187693 | JGI IMG/M metagenome (GOLD analysis project Ga0209611, IMG submission 187693) | Host-associated microbial communities from peat moss isolated from Minnesota, USA - S1T2_Fc - Sphagnum magellanicum MG (SPAdes) (version 2) | ecosystem: Host-associated > Plants > Peat...
GACGAAATCAAGGATTTATGGTCGGCTAACGACCAGATGACTCAGGTCGTCAAAGTGATGAGCGAGAAAGCCCACGATCCAAAGTTGAAGCAAACGCTCGAGAAATCTTTGGGCGGCATCAAGTCGCACACGACCGCCATCAAGTCGCTGTTGACGGATGCCAACGTGGAGGCGGAACCGGAGCACTGCAAGGGCATGGAGGGTCTCGTCAAGGAGGCGACCAAGCACATCACCAAGGAAGCCCCGAAGGACGGTGCTTTGCTCGACATCGTGATCATCTCGCAGTATCAGCGCATGTCACATTACGGACTGGCCGGATTCGGCACTGCAGCGGCGTATGCCAGGGCCCTCGGTATGAAGGATCATGTCCAAAAGTTGGAGCGAATCGTAAAGGACATTTATTCGGGCGACGAATACGTTACCAAGCTCGCAGAGAAAAGCGAAGCGGCGGCCGCGCGCGCCCGAGCGGCATAGTCGTGGTTGCACGGCGGGCGATCGAAGCCCGCCGTGGAACCTGCGACCGTAGTCCCTGGACCGGCGGTGAGCGCCGGGGTCGATTGAATCAACACGCTGGAGTGCGCGATGAGCTACATCTCAACCCGAGACGACGTGAAACTGTACGTCAAAGACTGGGGTCAAGGGCGACCTGTCATTCTATTGCATGGCTGGCCGCTGTCGGCGGACAGCTTCGATGATCTCTCGATGGCAATTGCGGGCGCCGGTCTGCGCGCCATCGCCTACGACCGACGGGGGTTCGGTCGATCCGAGCAACCTTGGAGCGGTTATGAGTATGACACGCTCGCCGACGACCTGGCCGCCGTCATCGAGCAGACCGGCGCACGCGACGCGACGCTATTGGGCTTCTCGATGGGCGGCGGCGAAGTAGCACGCTATCTCTCGCGCCATGACGGTCGGAACGTGCAGCAAGCCGTGCTGATTTCGTCCGTCGTACCCTACATGCTGAAGACCGAAAACAACCCGAAGGGCGTAGATCAATCGACTTTCGACGAGATGACGGAGGGACTGCACACCGACCGCGCACGATTTTGGACCACCTTCTTTAAGCAATTCTACGGCGTCGGACTGGTTTCACACCCGGTCAGCAACGAATTGCTGAGCTGGTCGGCAAATGTCGCCATGCAAGCCAGTCTCAAGGCGACACTCGCCTGCGCAAAGGCATTCGCGACCACGGATTTTCGGGGTGACCTCGCGGCGTTCAAAGTGCCAACGCTCATCATCCACGGCACCAAGGACGAGACCGTACCGATCGATGCGGCCGGCCGCGCCGCTGCAGCAGGCATTCGAGGGGCCACCTTGCTCGAATACGACGGCGCACCGCATGGTTTGATCGCCACACACAAGCAGAGGGTCTCGGATGACGTACTGCAATTCCTCCAGGGTGCCGAAGCCGGTGAACTGCCTCGTAAGGCGAAGACTGGCTGATAGAGGTTTCACGTCTTGCAGGCGCTCACGGGCGAGATGCTTCCAAGTCCGCGCCGTTGCGCGGCGCATCACCCCTTAGTGCTCTCGGGTTTGTCGATGCGGCCGGCTGACCAGCACTATTTTGCCGGCACCGCCCTTCATGAAGATCGAATTCGACGACGAGCCGACGCTGTTCCCATGAGGTCACGCCAGGGCATGTTGCAATGCCGCAGGAATTGGCAATCGACCGAACTCGGCGCCGATGACGAATCGCTTCGCTTTACGGATAAGATCTTCTTCGGAGCCCCGGGGAATCCCAATGAACGATGCGACCTGGTCTGCGGTTGATGGGTATTTTGAGCGGCAACTCATACCTTCCGACGCGATATTGGAAGTGTCATTGCAAGCGAGTGAAGCCGCCGGCCTGCCATCGATTCAAGTCTCCGCCAGCCAGGGAAAATTCCTGCACCTTCTCGCTCTCGCTCAAGGTGCGCGTCGGATTCTCGAGATCGGTACTCTCGGCGGCTTTAGCACGCTGTGGCTTGCCCGGGCGCTGCCTCCTGACGGAAAGCTGGTAACGTTGGAACTGGAGCCGCGGCATGCCGAAGTCGCCCGCGGCAACTTTGCGCGGGCTGGTGTAGCCGAGCGGATTGAGCTCGAGGTCGGACCGGCTCTCGATACCCTGGAGCGGTTACGGGCCGAGCGTGTCGCGCCCTTTGACTTCGTTTTCATCGACGCCGACAAGCCCAATAATGTGGGTTACGTGAAGGCGGCGCTTTATCTGTCACGAGTCGGAACCTTGATCGTCGTCGATAACGTCGTGCGCGAGGGCGCAGTCGTTGCGCAAAGTCACGACGCTGCCGCCGAGGGCGTGCGGCGCATGACCGAGTGGATTCGCCATGAACCGCGGCTCAGCGCGACGGTGATTCAAACCGTTGGCGTCAAGGGCTATGACGGATTCTTACTGGCGCGCGTGCAAGCGGGACCGAAGAATTGACACCTCCCGAAACGGTGGGTGACCGCTCTCATTTCGAATGTCGGCGCAATGCTTCATCGGCTTCGCGCAACCAGGCGTCTCGATCCTCCGATGCGGGTAGCGCCTGCGCGGCGGCTCGGGCGCGTTCGTAGGTCTCCCGAGCACTCGGATCTCCAGTCTTTTCCAATGCTTCCGCCAGCGCCAGGAGGTTCGGCACATACTGCGGGCGCAAGCTTGCAGCGCGCCGCGCGGACGCCAAGCCGGCGTCAGCATCCCCTGGGCCGAGCGGCCATCCCGGTGCTCGAACCAACACGATTGCCCGCACGCGTGCCGGGCCCGCCTCATCGTAAGCAGGATCGATCGATTCCGCATTGGCCAGATCAGCGAGCATTTTGTTGAGCAGTTCACCGGCCCGCGTTGGATGTGCACGCGCCTCGAGCCCCAGCGCCACCGCGCGCCCATAGAGGCAGGCAGCGGCCTGGGGCGCTTGCGCCAGACACGCATCAGCCGCACTGCCGGCCTGCGCCGCCAGCTCTGCGCGAGTCTGCGAGTCGCTCTCGCGATCGCTACGCTTGGCGTCCGCGGCGATGGCCGCCGCCAATTCGTCCACGGAGCCCCGCGCGGGCGTCGGCGGGGAGGAGGTCCGCGGCGGCGCTGCGCACGCCGCAAGCAGGAGCGCGAGGATTGCCCAGCCCGGACACTTTGTCACGGCGCCGCACTGGCAGTTGGAAGTTCCGGAAGAACGAAGCCCTGCAGGTGCAGTTGCGCCAAGGTTTCGGCTTCGCCGGCCGCATGGCCCAGCTTGAGCAGCGCCGCCTGGAGTGTCCGCGCTCGGTTCGCGGGCAGGCGGTTGTCCACGACCGCGACGAGGGCAACCGGCAGGAGCCCCGATTGCGCGACGGTCCTTAGCTGGGCGGCGAACGGCAATGTTGGCAGCGCCACGGCCTGGGTCTGGTCAAGCAAGGCAACCACCGGCTCGCCGGATGCAATCCGCCGCAGGGCGCTCAATATTTGGCCCGTCGACTCGATCTTTACGCTCTGCGGCAGCAGCCATGACGCGAGTGCTTGGTGACGGACGAAGTCCGGCGCGTAGCCTGCAGAACTCAGCAGCGTGTCTCCCGCGAGCGACGTCGCATCAGCCGTCGCGCCAGCCTTTGCCACCAGACTCCAGCGCTCACTCGAACCGACGCCCGTCACGTCGGCTTGCGCGAGCGGCGTCAGATGCAACTGCGCACCGTGTTGGACGAAGAACGCATAGGGCACAAAGGCCAGCGCCGCATCGGGGCTGGCGAGCTTCGCGAGGCCTCCCTGCTCGCTCGGGTCGTAAACGGCCGCGAGACTTCCCGCAGGCCAACCTGCAGCCGCGCTCGCGGCGGTCGCGAACTTGTCCACGAACGGTTGTGCATCTCCCGCTCCGCCGGGGTACCCGGGTGCGCAAAACACGAGAGTCACGACGGCACTCATCAGTAAAGGGCCCATGAGCATAGGCTATCATTCCCGCGCGCACTCGTGGATTCAAACAGGCGCACCGATCATGAATACCCAGGCCTCCCCCAAACTGGTGCAAATCTTCCTCCTGCTCCTTCGGATGCGGACCTGGATCGTCGTGGCCTTCGCTCTGCTGGGCGCGGCCGGCATCTATGGCGCTACACGCATCGCGAGCGATTCGGCGATCGAGCGGCTGGTGGTGGCAGGCGATCCCGTGGCGCTGGCATCGCTGGAGTTCGCGCGTGTGTTCCCTGAGGGGGATCAGGCGCTGCTCATGCTCGAAGCGGCGGATCCTTTTAGACCCGACGCGCTGCAAAGTGCCGAACGGCTCGAGCACGCACTGAATGCGATACCGCACGTTGCGGCACACAGCGTGCTAACGCTTCGCCACCGGCCGAACCCTGGCGACACGGTGAGCGCGGATGAGGCTCGCCGCATTCGCAGCTTTGCGACCGGTACGGCCCTGTTTCGCCGCGCCGGGCTCGTGGGTGATCACTACCTCGGAGTGGCGCTCGAATTGCGCGTAAATTCCGCGGCGGAGCGCGACCGGGCGTTGGCCGAGATCGACGCGCTCGTGCAACCGCTCGAGACACCCGGTCACGCATGGAGCGCCGTCCGCCGCGTCGGAACACCGTGGCTCGATGCGTGGCTCGAGCGGCAAACCGGCACGGCCACGAAGACGTTCATGCCGCTGTTCGGCATTTTCCTGATGGCGCTGGTGCTGGCCGTCTACCGGTCCTGGCGCACGTTGATTGCCATTGTTCTCACGCTCGGCGCCATCGTCGCGATGGCCATGGGCCTGGCCGATTTGGTCGGCTGGTCAAACACCGTCGTCTCGACGATCGTGCCGCTGACCGTCATGGTCACGAGCACTGCGACGCTGGTGTATCTCCATTCGCGATACCTGCAGCCCGATGATGCGCCGAGCCTCGTCGAGCATCACGCGCGGACGCTCGCCAACAAGTTCCTGCCCTGCACCGCCTCGATGTTCGCCACCGCAGTGGGTTTCGCCGCCCTGGCGGTTTCGCAAATTCGTCCCGTAAGGGAAATGGGTCTGTGGACAGCATGCGGACTCATCGTGGCATGGGCGAGCTGTTTCACGCTGTTCCCGGCACTGCAGTCGCTGATGCGCATCCCGGTACGCGAAGACTCGATTCCTGCGAATCGATGGTTTCCCACCTTCGTGAGGGTGCTGATTCCCGCGACCCGCCGCTATCGCTGGCTGCTGGTAGGCGGGGCATTTTCATTGATGATCTGCGGCGCCGTGGCATTGTTCGGGATCCCGGGACGCCTCGCTCCTCTGAATCTCGAAACCGATGCATTGACCTACGTTGATCCAAACGAACCCGTGGCGCAGGATACGCGCCGCTTTGAGCGCTTGCATGGCCTCGACGTCGTCGACCTGTGGCTGCAGACTCGGCCCGGGCACGCGCTGGACCCAGATTTTTTGCGTGCCGTTGAAATGTTGACTCGGCGCCTCGAAGAGAACCCCGGCGTCGACGCCGTGGACGGCCCGACCTCCGTGTTGCGATGGGCCCGGTATATCGAGTCAGGCTCGGATCAGCTGCCGACGTCCGTGGAAGATTGGCCCAAACTCTCGTCCGACCTCGAACAGATTCTGCTCACCGAGCCCGGCGCGCGCAGCTACGTCGATGTCGCGGATCTCGCGAGCGTGCGCCTCAGTATCCGGGGACGGGGAGAGCGGTTTGGCCCGGCGGGCGCGATGCGCCGGTTCGTCGAGCGAACCTGGGCAGCGGCGCAAGCCGAGGATCCCGCGTTCCGCGATGTCCGAGGCCGTCTCGCCGGCAAGGGTGTGCTTTCCGGAGAGATCACCGAACGTCTGCTGCCCACGCTCACGGAGAGCTTCGCGCTCACGGCGGGCGTGATTTTTTTTGGCTTTTTGCTGGTCTTTCGCAGCCCGTCGGCGCGGCTCATGACCATGATACCGTCGTTTTTTGCGATTCTATCGGTCTTCATCGTCATGCGCGTGACCGGTATTCCGCTGAATATCGCGACGATTCTGATCGGCTCCACCGTGCTCGGCGCCACGGAGAACGATCAAGTGCATTTCTTTTATCATTTCCAGGAAGTCCGGCCGCAAGGCCAGACAGAAGCCGCTCTGCGACATGCCCTCAATGTTGCGGGTCCTCCCATTGTGTTTGCAACGTTGATCAATGCCAGCGGCTTCCTGGCGCTTGCGTTTTCGAACCTGCCGCCGATGCGCCAATTCGGCACCGTCTCGGCGACGGCTTTCGTTCTCGCGCTGCTGGCGGATTTCACCGCATTGCCCGGCGCGTTGTGGATCCTAAGCCGGAACGCACGCGCGAGCTGAGTTGCCAGCCCGTCGATAGCCGCCGTGGACGATGGTGGGTGCGGAGTGGATGCGCATCCGACAGCGCCCCCGCAGGCGCTGCATCCGCCACTGGCGACCGCAGGGCGGCCGCGGTGCGGCCGTCGCCTACTGGCCCACGATCGGCTCCCGCGTGTGATAAATGCCGTTTGCGTAGCAATAAGGCACTCCGCCCCCATCGACAGGTGTTGTCATAGCGCGGCAAGGCGGCAAAGCAGCGCCCGTCAGCAGCAGATCAAAGGGTGACGCCGGGGCCAAGGGGGCCCCGCTGAGTTAGACTTCCACTCTATGAACACCGGAGTAGAACGCGGCGCGACGCTGGATTTCCTGACCGATATGAGGGCTGCACTCGAGGCGGGGAGAGTCGAATTACCTGCCTTTCCCAAAGTCGTCATAGAGGTCCAGGAGGTTCTCAAGAATCCAAATTTTACAGCCCAGTTGCTCGCCAAACCGATTATGGCCGAGCCGACGCTCGTCGCGCGATTTCTCAACATGGCGAACTCAACGGCATTCAACGCCACCGGCAGGGTGATCATCGACGTGGGTGTGGCGCTGGTCCGTCTCGGCGCTCAGAAGGTGTACAGCGTGGTCCTCGCCCATGGGATCCAAGAACTTCGCAAGTCAGAATCGTTGCAGTCGATCGCGAGGCCGCTCGAGGAAATGTGGTCGGACAGCATCTCGGTTGCACACTTCTGCAACGCGGTGGCCAAGCGCTCGTCCCTTGGCATGCCCGAAGCATTTGCGGCGGGGCTCCTGCACCGTGTGGGGCATATGTACATATTGGTGCAGTCAATGAAGCAAGCCTCGTTTCGGGGTCGAGTGTTGGATAGCGCTCTTGTCAATGAATGGCATCCGGTGATTGCCAAAGCCGTATTGAAGAATTGGGAGATCAGTGAGACGGTCTGTGACGCGGTACGCGCGCAAAACGATCTCATTGCGCGGACCGGCCCTCCGAATCTGACCGACGCTCTGATCGCCGGCATTCGCCTGGCTCATCGCATGAGAGATAGTCACGATAGTCGCAATTTCGCGTCGGGCGGCGCGCTCGTGCGCCTGAATCTATCCGTGGAGGAATGCCAGGAAATTATCTCTGAGGCGGCGGAAGAGGTGAGGGCGCTTCAGCGGGTGTTTCGCGCCTAGCGTTCTGCGGAGACCCCTAGTGTTCTGTGGAGACCCGAGGGCCGGACTCTGCCGCCCCGATGAACATCCGTCTATCCGGCTCAGGTAGACGCGTCGCATCGCCGCGCGACCCAGTAGGTCGCGCCTTCTGCACCGTAGCGCTCTGAATGCGGCACCTCCGCGCCCAATTCAAACGTTGCTCCCGGCAGGAGATGATGCGTATTTCCTCCCACCGTGAGCCACATCTCGCCATCGACGACGAGAGCCTTGGCGGCGAATGGGTGGACATGCGTTGCCAGCGTTGTCAGTGGCGGCCATCGTCGCTCCACCACTTGATCGAAACCCTGGCCGCGGTGTTCTGCCTCAAATTCCGGGAAGCTTTGCTTCAAAGGCATCGAGCCCACCTTGTATCCGCTGTTCATGAATCTGTCGTTTGACCCCGCATGTATTCGAAAAGGTGGCCCTTTGAGCCAACCCGCTTTCTTTGCTTGCCGAGACGTGCCCGCTCAGGCCATCGCCTTGGTTCATCACAGCGGCCGGATGCTGCCGTGCTTCCTATCCGTTCCTGACATCCTCCGCGGCCACCAAACCCCTCCCCAATAAGGGTCTACCGAGATCTCTCAGCCTAGACTGCACCGGCATCTCGAAGTGTCGATGCACGAGCAACGACAATGCGACCACGCCGCAGAGGTAACCGACGAGTGCAATCGGACTGTTGAAAATGTCGCGCCGCCAGCCCGCCGCGTCCACCACGAGGACGATCAGCAGCTGCAAAGGAAAATGCAGTAAGTAGGACGAATAGGTCGCATTTCCCAGGAAAGCGAGGTGCCGGAAAGGCACGCGCAGCAACCCTTCGCCCATTTTCGTCATGACGATCACGACACTCATTGCGAGCAGCAGCAGATAGGCGCCATTCGTGGCGTGGCGGCCGAAAACCACGACGGCTGGCGTCGCGAGCGCCACAAAACCGGCGATTTGCAGCGGTGCCGGTCGCACCGACAGGCGTTGCGCAAATCCGCCCGCGAAGAAAGACATACCGCAAGCGAAAACGTTGGGATGTATAAAGCAGTGCAAGAAATTGAAACAGATCGAGAAAGCCGCGGCGGCGAGCAGCGCGACGGCAGCGCGCGACCCGAAGGCGCGGGCGGTGAAGAAAAACGCGATATAAATGAGAATTTCCACCGAGACGCTCCAAATCGGTCCATTGAACGTCAAGGGCTGCCACTCGAACCAGTTGGATGCGAACAGAAGCTGGGACGCAAACGCTATTGGGGTGTTCCCAGAATAAATGAACGTTCCTCGATGCGATTGGGAATAGGCAACTTGCCCAAGGGCCACGAGGATCAATGTGGCGAAATGCAGCGGGTACAATCGGGAGAATCGGCGCACCAGGAATTCGGAGAAACGGATCGTGCCGCTGCCGATGGCAGCGGAGTAATGCCAATAGAAGATGAATCCCGATATCACCCAGAAGAATCGCACAGCCAACAGGCCATGATCGTAGAACGGAAAGAGCTCAGCATACAGGGGCTGCGCCGAGCGCACGGTTGCGTTCATATTCGGGTCCCACACTCCCAGGACAAAGAACTCCTGGTAGTGCCAGATCAGCACCGCAAACGCGCAGATGAACCGCAAGATCTCGATGCCGGCGAGTTCCTTCTCTTGTCTCATGTGAGATGTCGGATGGCCCCCAAGGTCACCGCCCTAGCTCCGATACCGCTAGCTTCTCACAGACCGGGCACCGACTCACCGGCACCTGCGCGACCTGCGCGACCTGCGCGTGAAGCGGCAAGCCCGACCCGGCATGGCCGCGGGAATCCTGCCGTTTCCGCGGAAAGTTCTCTATTTAACATTCAGTATAAATCGTAAGATACTATAATATATAGGTTATATAGCCTGAAAGACGCAATCGGCGCTGCCCGCGTGGCGCTCGACATGGGGTATGCCTGTGCGGTCGGCCGGCGAGGGCGATTCTCGTGATGCAGGTACGAAGCCTTTGATTTCTATTTCATTCGCCGGCCGCGGCGATTCTGTCGCCCGTGACCGATGCTCCGCCGGATTGTAGACGCCAGAGCGAGCGAAACAGACTGCCGGCACGCCTGAGTTCCGCCGGCGTGCCTTCTTCGACCACACGACCCCCGTCGATGACGAGAATTCGGTCGTACGCCGCCAATGTGGACAGCCGATGCGCCACCGCAATCACCGTGCGAGCGCGCGCCCAGTGCGTGATGCTCCTTTGGACGCGCAACTCCGAAGCCGTATCGAGGGCGGAGGTGGCTTCATCGAGAATCAGGATCTTCGCATCCTTCAGAAGCGCTCTCGCGATGCCGACGCGTTGTCGTTGACCGCCGGAGAGCTTGACGCCTCGCTCGCCGACCAATGTTGCATAGCCATCGGGCAGTCGCGAGACAAACGTTTCGCAATGCGCGGCCCTGGCGGCGGCATAGACTTCTTCATCCGTCGCTTCCGGCCGACCGAAACGGATGTTCTCCATGATGCTACGGTGAAAGAGACTGATTTCCTGCGGTACGACTGCCAGTACGGCGCGCAATGCGTCTTGGGTATAGTCCTGTACCGATCGTTCATCGATCGTGACCCTGCCAGACTGAGCGGTGTGCAGGTGCTGGATCAATTGCAAGAGGGTGCTCTTGCCCGAACCGGAGACACCAACGATGCCGACCTTCTCCCCGGCTTTGATCACGAGGTTGACACGACGCAATACGGGCTCCGCTTCATCGTAGCCAAAGGTTACATTTTGAAAGGCGATGTGACCCTCTCCGCTCACGATCGTCGCCGCGCAGGGAGAATCCGCGATGGTATGCACGTGTCCGATGGCCGTTAGAGTGTCCTCCACATATCCGACTTGGAGACTCGCATCGACGAGGGCCAGCGCGACGTCGCGGGAACCGTGCAGTATTCGGAAAGTGAGTGCCGTGATAATAACGACATCTCCTGGAGTCATCGTGTGCTTACCCCATGCGCTCACTGCCCAAAACGCCATGATCGATGCGATCACCCACACAGCAAGATCATAGACAATCCTGGTCTTTTCCGTGTACATCCAGCTTTTTTGTTGAGCCTTGGCCTCTTCGCAGAAGGCGACGTGTAGCCGTTGCGCCTCGCGTTGGCGCGCGGTGAAGGCTTTGACGGCCCACATGTTGGATATGACATCGATGAGGTTGCCGGCGACCCGGCTTCCCAGGGCAAAGTACGCAGAGTGCAGATGCCGTCCGCGACGCCCGGCAAGCAGCAGCAGTGCGGTCGCCCCGGCCCCGAACACGCCCAATGCGCCGGCCATTATCCGATCGATCAGACTAAAGATCACCAGCGCTCCGACGAAGTCGACGATGGGCGGAACGATGCGCCACGCTGTGGTGTTTGCGAGAGCCCCAAAGCTGCCGGCGGTTTCCGTGATGCGCCGTCCCAAGGATCCCGCGAGATTCTCTGCGAAATATCGAATCGAGTGCCCTGCGAGATAGTCGAACAGGTCGAGGCGCATTTGGACCCCGACGGCGATTGTG
>Ga0209611_10013974_pt1 | contig 10875 bp, 10 predicted proteins | sample S1TSphgellanicum_3_FD_187693 | JGI IMG/M metagenome (GOLD analysis project Ga0209611, IMG submission 187693) | Host-associated microbial communities from peat moss isolated from Minnesota, USA - S1T2_Fc - Sphagnum magellanicum MG (SPAdes) (version 2) | ecosystem: Host-associated > Plants > Peat...
CGGCAATCGACGTCGGTTTCCCGTCCCGGTCGCCGAGTGAAAACGACGGTAGACGATCCGGGATCTTGCGCGCCGGGACGGCGCCCGCTACAGGCAGAGCGTCTGCCTCCGGCGGCGCGCCCGGCTCGGCGGGGGCGCCGGGCCCTGAGGCGCCAGCCCGGGCGGAGGCGCCCGCCAATGGCGTGAGATCTCCGGGGCTTGGGGCGCTCGCTTCTCCTGCAGCCACGCGGACTCCGTGATGATTTCGCGCGGTACCGCGAGTCCAATGGAGCCATGCTCCAGCCCAAATTCCAATAACGACCAAGACGGCGGCGCATGCGATGCGCAGCGTAGCCGGGTTCATGCTGGGGGCGGGTCGAAGGTGCGTCCCTTGCGGAGCAGCAAGCCCGCCGTCAGAAAGGCTAAGCCGCCCGCCGTGATGGCGACACCTTCCCACGGATGTGAGGGGTTGGCGACGATGGGTGCGGGGGACTGTGGGAAAAGCACTTTCGTGATGGGGGGATAGCATAAGCCGGCCTTCGCGCAGCCTTGGTAGGTCACCTTGATCTGCAGGGGATGAGCTCCGCCGTCGATACGACTGAACGGCACCGTGGCTTCGACCTGCTGCTCGTAGATTTCCTGGGTGCCGAGATACGGATCGGTCTTGATGATGCCGGCGGGCAGGGCCGGCGCGCCGACGACGAGGTCGGGACTTTCAGCGGCGACCTCTATCTTGCGGCGATACAGGTAGTAGCCGTCGGCGATCACCCAACGCACCCGCATGACCTGCCCTTCGACCTCCGCGGCCACGCGAAAGGCGACATCCGGTGGCAGGTAATCGTCCTCGTTGGATGTCGCGCCGCGGGTCCACCAGGGATTGGCGGCGACTAATCCTGAGAGGCCGAGGAGGGCCAGGCAGAGGACCTGCATCAGGCAAAGGACGGGTGCGCGCGGCGACGGTTTCATTTTGACATTTTATCCTATTGGGCGGCCCGGCCGGGGGCGCCTGGGGGCGTGAGCGCGCGTGAGTGGGCGTGGGCTTTTCGCGCGCGCATTGCATACGCGGATCGCGCACGGGGATGTAGGGCATACGACGGCGCGAGGGGCGGGGGCGAGGGGCAAGGTGCGGCGACACGGCAAAAATTTCAGGGGGCGGGCCTTGAATCGGTAAAAACTGCCGCTATCATTAGCAGCCATGGAAGGAGAGTGCTAACAGCCTCTTGCCTCCGAACCAACCCCGTATTTCAAGCAGTAGGAGTCTTGTCTTATGAAGATTCGTCCCCTTCATGACCGTGTGATCGTGAAAAGAGAAGAAGAAGAGCGTAAGTCCCCAGGCGGCATCGTGATCCCGGATACAGCGACTGAGAAGCCGATTTTCGGGAAGGTGCTGGCCGTCGGCAAAGGCAAAATTCTGGAAAACGGCGAGATTCGCCCGCTCGACCTCAAGGTCGGCGACAAGATTCTGTTCGGTAAGTACAGCGGTACCGAAGTCAAAATGGATGGCGATGAGCTGGTGGTCATGCGTGAGGAAGACGTCATGGCCGTGGTCGAAGGCAAGTAAGCGCTTCGGCCTTCCGCTTTATCAAATCAATTTTAATTTAGAGGTATCAGCAAATGGCAGCTAAAGACGTACGCTTCAGCGACGACGCTCGGCAACGCATGTTCAAGGGCGTCAATATTCTGGCGAATGCCGTCAAGGTAACGCTCGGTCCCAAGGGCCGCAACGCGGTGCTCGACAAGAGCTTCGGCGCCCCCACCGTCACCAAGGACGGCGTGTCGGTCGCCAAAGAGATCGAGCTGAAGGACAAGTTCGAGAACATGGGCGCGCAAATGGTGAAGGAAGTCGCTTCCAACACCTCCGATGAAGCCGGCGACGGCACCACGACCGCCACCGTGCTCGCCCAGGCGATCATCCGCGAGGGCCTGAAGGCCGTCGCCGCGGGCATCAATCCGATGGACCTGAAGCGCGGAATCGACCAGGCGGTCGCCGCGGCCACCGAGGAGCTCAAGAAGCTCTCCAAGCCCTGCAAGGATCCGAAGGCGATCGCTCAGGTCGGAACGATCTCGGCGAATTCCGACGAGAGCATCGGCAAGACGATTGCGGATGCGATGGCGAAGGTCGGCAAGGAAGGCGTGATCACCGTGGAAGAGGGCTCGGGACTCGAGAACGAGCTCGAAGTGGTCGAAGGTATGCAGTTCGACCGCGGCTATCTCTCGCCGTACTTCATCAACAATCAGCAGAGCCAGAGCGCCGAGCTCGACAAGCCGCTGATCCTGTTGGTGGACAAGAAGATTTCCAACATTCGCGAACTCCTTCCGTTGCTCGAGGCGATTGCGAAGGGCGGCCGTCAGCTGCTGATCGTCGCTGAGGACGTCGAGGGCGAGGCGCTCGCCACGTTGGTCGTGAACACGATCCGCGGCATCGTCAAAGTGGCCGCCGTCAAGGCGCCTGGCTTCGGCGATCGTCGCAAGGCCATGCTGCAGGACATCGCGATCCTCACCGGCGGAACGGTGATTTCCGATGAAGTGGGCCTGTCGCTCGAGAAGGCGACGTTGAGTGATCTCGGCGAAGCGAAGAAGATCCTGGTGGAGAAAGAGAACACCACCATCATCGACGGCGCCGGCAAGGCCTCTGACATCAAGGGCCGCGTCGACAGCATTCGTCAGCAGATCGAGGAAGCGACTTCCGACTATGACAAGGAAAAACTGCAGGAGCGAGTGGCGAAACTCTCCGGCGGCGTGGCCGTGATCAAAGTCGGTGCCGCGACCGAAATCGAAATGAAGGAAAAGAAGGCGCGCGTCGAAGACGCCCTGCACGCGACCCGTGCGGCCGTCGAGGAAGGCGTGGTGCCGGGCGGCGGTGTCGCGCTGGTCCGTGCCCTCAAGGCCATCGAGAAGCTTACCGGCAAGAACGAGGATCAGACCACCGGCATCAAGATTCTGGCCCGCTCGATCGAAGAGCCGCTGCGCCAGATCGTGTCGAACGCGGGCGAAGACGCCGCGGTCGTACTCAACCGGGTCCGCGAGGGCAAGGGCACGTTCGGCTACAACGCGGCTTCGGGCGAATACGGCGACATGATCGAAATGGGCATCCTGGATCCGACCAAGGTGACGCGTCTGGCTCTGCAGAACGCGGCGTCGGTGTCGGGCCTCTTGCTCACGACGGAAGTCATGATCGCGGAGTCGCCGAAGGAAGAAGAGCATGCACATGGCGCCCCGGGCGGCGGCATGGGTGGCATGGGCGGTATGGACATGTAATGACCCCCGGGGTGTCGTCCCTGAAGGGTTGTTTGGTCGAAAAGAGAGCGGGTCTTCGGATCCGCTCTTTTTTTTTGCGCCACCCTGAGGCGAGCGAATTGCGTTTCTTGATGAATGGGCGGGTTTCGGAGATTGACGCGAGCGGACGGGAGGCGGATCTTATAGCTATTCGGGTCACTGGTCCCGGGGGACGTGGACGGAGGTATTCTAGGCCGGTTCAGTAGTGAGGTCTCGAGCGTCGGGCATGTCAATGATGGTCTTTGGGGTGGTCATGGTGGCGGCTCTCCTGCATGCAAGCTGGAATGCCATCGTGAAATCGGCGCCTGACAAGTTATTCACCATGATCATGGTCACTACCGCCGCCGCCGGGCTGTCAGCGGTGTTGATTCCGTTCCTGACAGCACCGACATCATCCAGCTTCCCGTACGCGGTTGCGTCGGCTTGCCTGCAAGTGATTTATTTCCCTCTCGTGGCGCGGACCTATCAAGTCTCGGACATGAGCCGAACCTATCCGCTGATGCGAGGAACCGCCCCTCTGATCGTGGCGATCGTGAGCGCATTCCAGATGGACGATGCTCTGTCACCCGTCGCGTGGATGGGTGTCGTAGCCATTTGTTTTGGAGTCTTCAGCATTGCACTGGGTACCACGCGGAGCGATGGCAAGGGCATACGCCTGGCGCTCCTGAACGCAGTCGTGATCGCGGCTTACACCTTGATAGATGGGCTCGGAGTAAGGAAATCGGGCGCCCCGGCGGCCTATACACTTTGGGTGTTTTTGCTCACCGGAGTGCCGCTGGCACTTTGGGCAATCGGGGCAAAAAAATCGACATTTGTTCCTTACCTCGGCCATCACTGGCGGCTTGGCATTGCCGGTGGCATTGGCACGACGGCATCTTATGGATTGGCGTTGTGGGCGATGACGGTAGCGCCGATCGCGGTGGTGGCCGCGCTTCGAGAAACTTCAATACTGTTCGCTACATTGATCGCGGGCTTCGTGCTGCGGGAATCCATTGGAGTACGGCGTGTGATCTCGGCCTGCATCATCGCGGGCGGAGCCGCCATCCTGCGACTGGCCTGATTGACCGAGCGCGATTCCGGCCGAGGCTCGCGGCGTCGAGTCATAGTTTGGCGAGGCTGGACAACAAAGTGGGGATCGCGCACCAATGCGCGCGGTTGATCGACATGGCCGGCAACGAGTCGATAGCCACCCAACCCGTCGTCCCACCCTCTGAATTGCGCCATTTGCGGCCAACTTCCGCCTGTCCCATAAAACGATAGAGTCGGAAAGTCTGGTCATAGATCCAGAACTCGTTGCGGTCGTCGGAGTAGAAGCCGCGCACGTGCTGAAAGTGGTCAAAGGGGCCCTCTACGTCGAAAGGGATGCCGACTTCCTCGCTCCACTCGCGCCGAATCGCGTCATCGAGCGATTCGCCGGCCTCGACCCCGCCGCCGGGCAGTTCGGGCACATCGGGCGCACAGAGTTCGGCCGAGAGCATGATCGCGGAATCGTCAACGGCTGCGGCCAGCGCAAATACGCCGCGGCGGGGTTTGATGAACGAGCGGTCATCCGGGGTGACGACGTTGCCGCGCCGGTCGTAAAAAACAATCGGCGGAATCTGCGCATTGCCCGGCTCGACGTCCATCGGTGTCATGACGCCATCGTTCACGGCGCGGCGTGCGGAGGATGCGATGCAAAGCTTGCCCAGTTGGATGTCAGAGCCTCGATCACCGGCGATCCGACTCGGTACGCGGCTTCGAGAGATGGAATGAAAGCAGACAAGTGCGTGGCGCTGTCGCTCGATGATTCGCTGGCGACGAGTTCGGCGGCGGTCTGACCTCTTCCTGGAACGGAATAGTTGGCGGCCGTGCGCAGGACCAACACTCGATCGGTGTCAACGCGCTTTGTCTGGGCGAGCATTTGCAGCGACCGGATCACGCCGCAATCTTCCATTGCGGTGGTGACCGAGACCCCCTTGCCGCCGGTCCAGTAACTCATCCAATCCTCGGCGGCCTTGTTCATGAGTGCGCCGACCCACCAAGCGTTGGCCGAGACCTCATCGCCCTTGATGACATGAGGCGGACGCAGCGCTTCGCGCTGGTCGGGGTAGTGGGCGCGGATGGACTGCAGATCGGCGCTGTCGTCGAGATGTACGTTCGCCGTGAGGTTGTAGGCCCACTGCACGAGGTCCGGGTTCAAGTGATACACGCTGGGACTGAAAATCCCCGGGGCGGGCGGTGGCTCTTGGAACGGACGGCTGCGAGACAGCGGCACGAGTCGGCGCCCTCGGCCGGGACTCCAAAGAGCGCCCATAACATGCCGATCGCAAGTGGGATTTTTTGCGAGGTGCGCATCTTTCCAGCGATCTTTTCCGTCAAGAGTTCGTCTCCAACTGAGATACAGGCAGTCCCGTCCAGGCCGGGCAGCAACACCAGCAATGGCGCGGAGAGTCCCGGCAATCAGTTCTCGGCCTTCACGATATCGCTCATGCCCCATGAATGACTAGACTAGGATGGCGTAAAGTGAAGTTAACCACACGGAGGCTTTATGCACGAATCGGTTCCCGAGGCGTTGCGCGAACCGCTGGCGTTGTGGTGGGAGCGTGCGGGCGCGGAGCGAGCGCTGCCCGACGCGTATGCGGCGTTGCCGGTAGCGATGCGCGCGGAGCTGGCGCGCGTGGCGGCGGGCAGCGAGTTCGCGGCGATGGCGTTGATTCGCGATCCGGAGGCGCTCGATTGGCTTAGGGGCAACGACGAGCCGGCGGCGGCGCGCCGCGCCGGTGCGGAATACGAGGCCCGAGCGGCGTCGGCGCCGAGCGCCGCGGATACGGTGCGAATCTTGCGCGAATGGCGGCGCCGGGAAATGCTGCGCATCGCGTGGCGGGACATCGTCGGGCGCGCGCCGGTGATCGAGACCTTGCGTGCGCTCTCGGATTTCGCCGACTCGAGCATTCGCGCGGCCGTCGCGGCGGCGCAGCGCCAGATGCGCCCCGTGTTTGGCACTCCGCGGGACGCGAACGGCGCGGCGGTGCCGTTGATCGTGCTCGGCATGGGGAAACTCGGCGGACGGGAACTGAACTTTTCCTCCGATATCGACCTCGTGTTGCTGTTCGGGCAGGCGGGCGAGACGGACGGGCCGCGCGCCGTCGAAAACGAAGAGTACTTCAATCGGCTCGGCCGCGAGGTGATCCGGCTGCTCGACCTGAGGAACGAGGATGGCTTCGTGTTTCGGGTGGACATGCGCTTGCGGCCGTTCGGCGACAGCGGTCCTTTGACAGTGAGTTTGGCGTCGCTCGAGACCTATCTGCAGGAGCATGGCCGCGATTGGGAGCGGTACGCTTGGATCAAGGCGCGCGCCATCGTCGGGCTCGAGGCTTATGCGCTCGCGTACGCTGAGTTCGTGCGGCCGTTCGTGTATCGCCGTTACCTGGATTTTGGCGTCATCGAGTCGTTGCGCGACATGAAGGCGTTGATCGCTCGAGAGGTGGCGCGGCGCGAGCTCGATCAGGACTTGAAACTCGGCCGGGGTGGAATTCGCGAGATCGAGTTCATCGTGCAATCCATGCAATTGGTGCGCGGGGGCAGCAATCGGTGGCTGCAGAACGCGTCGCTACTCGATGTGTTGCCGCTGGTTGCGGCCTCGAAGCTGGTGTCGTCGAAGGATATTGCGCAGTTGACCGATGCCTATCTTTGCTTGCGCAAAGCGGAGAATGCAGTGCAGATGATTCGTGACGAACAGACACACGCGCTGCCTGCGCAGATGCTCGACCAGGTCCGCCTGAGCGTCAATATGGGCGAATCGGATTGGGGCGCCGCGGTGGCGCGAATCGACGCGGCGCGCGGCATCGTTGCCCGGCAATTCGAGGCGCTGTTATTCGGCTCGCCGGTCTCGCCCTATCGTCACGATGAATCGGGCGCGGGATGGCTGGCGTCCGACGATGCAAAGATCGACGAGGAACTCCAGGCGGGTGGTTTTCCGAGCGGCGACATCGCGGCGGTCGCGGCGACCTTGGAGGCGTATCGCGACGCGGCGCCGTATCGGCGGCTGGATGAGGCGGGACGGCGCCGGTTGCATGTGATTCTCGATCGGCTGCTGAAGGCGGCCGCTCTGCGTCCGACGCCCGCGCTCGTGGTGCAGCGGGTATTGCGCGTCTTGGAGTCGATCGGCACGCGCTCCTCGTACTTGGCGTTGCTCAAGGAGCAGCCGTCGGCGCTCGAGCGGTTGATCGATGTGTGCGCCATCAGCGGTTTTCTGGCGCGGCAAATCGCGGACTTTCCCTTGCTGCTCGACGAGTTGATCGATTCGAAGGCGTTCGATGAGTTGCCTTCGCGCGAAGGTTTCGTGGAGGCGCTCGGCGCGCACACGGAGCGCTTGCCGGCCGATGATCCGGAACGGCAGGTGGAGGGCTTGCGGCAATTCCAGAAGGCGGCGGTGTTCACGGTGGCGCTCGCCGATCTCACCGGACGGCTGCCGCTGATGCGGGTGAGCGATCGGCTGACGGACATTGCGGAACTCATCGTCGGGCGTTGCATGGATCTCGCGTGGCAACAGATGACCGACACCTTCGGCGTCCCATGCTGCGGCGACAGCGCGGAGAGCTTGCGCGCGGTGCGCGTGGCCGTGGCGGGTTACGGCAAGCTCGGCGGTTTGGAACTCGGCTATGGATCGGACCTCGATCTCGTGTTCCTGCACGATTCGAGCGGCGAGATTCAGCAAACCGCGGCGGCGCGGCCGCTCGACAACGTGGTGTTCTTCTTACGCCTGGGGCAGCGGATCGTGCACCTCATCACCATGCACTCGGCCGCGGGGCGGCTGTATGAGGTGGACATGCGCCTGCGGCCGAACGGCAAGGGCGGATTTCTCATGACGGGCATCGATGCGTTCGAACTCTATCAGCAGAAGGACGCGTGGACCTGGGAACACCAGGCACTGCTCCGGGCCCGGGCGGTGGGTGGGGACGCGAACCTCCGTGAGCGCTTCGAGGCGGCACGGCGCCGCACGCTGTGCACGGCGGTGCGTCGCGAGACGCTGCGCTCGGATGTGCGGGACATGCGGCTGCGGATGCGGCGCGAACTGTCGCGTGCGGGCGCCGGCCAATTCGACATCAAGCAGGATGCGGGCGGCCTCGCCGACATCGAGTTCCTGGTGCAGTACTGGGTGCTTGCCGCGGCCCATGCGCACCCGGAGTTGTTGAAACACACGGACAATATCCGCCAGCTCGATGGGTTGGCGGCGGTGGGCGTGGTGGAGGCGGCGCGGGCGGAGTGGCTCAAGGAGGCGTACATCGGCTACCGCACGGTGCTGCATCACCTGTCGCTCGAGGGGGAGGGCGAGCGCGTGGTGGAGGCCGGGCCGTATGCGGCGAGCCGGGAGGGGGTTACAAAGATCTGGGACGAGACGTTCGATAGGGCGCCGTCAACGCATTAGAGCTCGGCACGGAAAGTGTTTTATCACCGGCGCCTGGGGCGACCGGGTGCGATGGCGAGCGCGGCCAACCATACGTCCGGGACCCGCGCATTCAATTTGTATCGCAACCGCAACCCGGCGTCGCGCGTGCGGTTTCCGCTGTTGCTCGACATTCAGTCTGTGTGTGTAAAATAGTCCCCGCTCTCACAGCAACGCAAACTTTGGAGCGATGACGATGCCGGCAATGGTGCAGGACGATTCGAAGCATGAGCTGATTCAGCCGAATGCGTTACATCATTACACGGTGACCGCGGCGGCTTTGCCGCTGTCGTGCCCGATGCCGGGCATGTTTCTGTGGAACTCGCACCCGAAGGTGTATCTGGCGATCGAGCCGACCGGCTGGGCGAAGTGCAACTACTGCGGCGCGGAGTACACGCTGAGCCAGGAGTGACGGCGCCAGTCCACCGTGGGCAGGCGCCCACGCCATCCGCGACCAGAGGCTATGGTGCGAATTCACTGCGCAAACGTGCCGGCCTGGTTAGACAGCGAGCCGGCCTGATCGGACAGTGGGCCGGCGTGATCGGACAGTGGGCCGGCCTGGTCATACAGGGGGGCCTTTGTAATCCCGGTACGATTTCTCTTCGATCAACGCTGAGCCGAGCCGAGTGTTGATGCGCCGTTTGATGGCCGCGCGCTCGTCGTTTTCGAAGTAGACCGCACGCGCCAACCGGATGAAGTCGGCGTCGAAGGCCTGGGCGCGCTCCTTGTCGCGGATGTCGTCTTCGATGACCCACAGGCGTTCATTGACGCGGAACAGGGCGGCGATGTCGGCTTCGATGTCGACTCCGGCATACGCGGAGGCGGCCCAGGTCTCCTCGAGCGCGCTGAGTTCGTGGCGCACGTTCGATACTTTCGCGGGGTCGCTCATGCGCTGCGACTTGATGCGCAGGATGGTGATCTTGTCGAGCAATTCCCCGGGGGAGATCGGGACCGTGATCTCGTTCATGACAGGCGAATTCTCATAGCCGCATTTTAGCGAAATTTGCCGGTCACCATCGGAGTGTAGTCGATGGCCCATCCAGATTAGCGTGCGGCCGCCAGCCAATGGCGCAGTAAGCGTGCCGGCGGCAGGTGCCGCGATTAGCGGGTGGCCATCAGGGTGGCCATCAGCGGGTGGCCATCAGCGCGTCGAGTTTGGCGGTCACTTCGTCGACGGTGATCAGGTCCATGACGCCGCTGCGCTCGATCTTGGCGGTCCAGGGAATTTGCGCGGCCGGCTTGCCCAAAAAGCGGCGCGCGGCCGCGTCGTATTTGTCGACGCACCATTGCCGGCTGCAATAGGGGCCGGCGCGCGCGGGATTGGTGGCGGCATACAGGCCGATCACCGGCAGTCCGACCATGGTGGCCATGTGCACGGGACCCGAATCGGGCGACAGAAGCACGCTGCTCTTGGACAAAAGGCCGAGCAGTTGCGGCAGGGTGTCCTTGCCGATCTGATTCACGAGCGGGCTCTCCGCCGCGCCGGCGATGGACTCACCCATCCGCGCCTCGATCGCGCTACGGCCTCCCACCAATACGACGCGCATGCCGTGGATGTGTGCGGCATGGTCGGCGACCGCCGCGTAGCGCGCGGCCGGCCAATTGCGCGCCGTGTGGCTGGAGCAGGGACTGACGAGCAGCGTCGGCCGCGTATCGGGGATGATGCCCTGGGCATAGTCGAGCGCATCCGGGGGCAGCACCGGGTTCCAAACGGGCGGCCGCGTTTCGATCCCGCAGGCGCGCACGAACCCCATGAAGGAATCGAGTACGTGTTCGTTGTGCGCCGGCGCGATGCGCGCATTGGTGAACAGCCACTGCAGCTCGCGCGCCCGCTCGCGATCGAATCCGAGCTTGATCGGCGAGTCCACGCGCGTGCTCACCAGGCTTGCGCGGAACGACAACTGCAGGTCGAGCAGCAGATCGAAACTGCACGCTCGCAAGGCACGCCCGACGCGGACGAGTTCGAGGGCCGTATTGGTTTTGTCGAAGGTGATAAACTCAACTTCGGGCAGAATGGCGCGCATGAGTTTGGCTTCGAGCCGGCCGATGATCCAGGTCAAATGGGTTTGTGGCCACGCCGCCTGCAAGGCCCGGACCACCGCGACCGCGTGGCAGGTATCGCCGATCGCCGAGAGCCGCAGCAGACACACTCGTTGCGGCGGCGATTGGAAGCTTAGAGTCATTGGAGCCTGGTC
>Ga0209611_10013975_pt1 | contig 10875 bp, 4 predicted proteins | sample S1TSphgellanicum_3_FD_187693 | JGI IMG/M metagenome (GOLD analysis project Ga0209611, IMG submission 187693) | Host-associated microbial communities from peat moss isolated from Minnesota, USA - S1T2_Fc - Sphagnum magellanicum MG (SPAdes) (version 2) | ecosystem: Host-associated > Plants > Peat...
AACTGTCCCGAGTTGGAGTCCCAGGACTTTGAACGCTCATAGCTCCTCACCCCAAACTCTGATCGGGACAAGGTCTGAACCAAAGTTGTAGCTCTCGTCAAGAGCTTTCCAACGCCGTGTTGCACTCCTTGAGGTGACGTTGGGAAGAGGTCGATTCTTGACTTTTAGTGGTCGGGAGTCAAACTGTCGGTTTGACTCCCGGCCCTTCTTTTGCCCATAACTTGGGCTGCATATGTCCAAATGGGCAATGCGAGGCCATTTTGGACATCTACGCTTCAAGAGTTTTCCATTGATATAAAGAACGCACTAAGGCGAGGAGATTTTCAGGATCATCTTTTGAGTTTTTGGGAGTCCTGGAGGACTCCATTTTCCCACTTTTGGGAGTGTGAGTTGTATTCTCACACTTAGCCCCAAAGTGGGGTTGTGACACTTCTTTATCTATTGCCTATTTTTCTGTCTCGATGGGTCAAAATTCCCACATCCAAATCATGGGTTGAAATTCCCTGCATTAGATGCAAAAATGACTGCAACGCAAGTTATGTTCATGACGTGTGGCTGTTGAAAATAGAATGCTTCCTAAATTCTTATTGTCCCATTGAATGAAAATTGTCCCAACTTAAAACTATTAACTAAATAGTTCTCAAGGTCCTTTCAATCTTTTCTTCAAGCAAAATGGGTTTACCAACTAGTTGTTTCATAAAATTTTCATAATTGTTTCGTTTTGCTTAGGGTCACTTTTCATTTAGTCATTTTTTATATTGAATTGGAAATTGAAAATCTTTGTTCCATTATGTAAATGTCATCATAATTGATTAAATCAGAACCACATTTGATTATGCACAATGTCATTACTACATCATTTGCATTAATAATCAATGTGTTTTCATGTCCACCATTGTGATAAGATTTGATACCTTTTAGCTATGGTCTTCACAACATGGAATAGGCCCCTTTCATGTCTTTGATATGGAGGATCATGATCAATTATCTTATACATGTAGCCCAACAAATTGATATTTAAATTGTGAATCAAACACATTAACTCCAAGTTATGTTAGCTGAAGGATCTTCAAGCCCAACATTTTCTTGGGTATTTTTGTAATGATGTTGAGAATGAACCTTCAACAATTTATATACAAGCTATTAATATGGTTAATGTTGCTTAAAAAGAATGAATTACAAAGGAAAATACATCAGTGTTGCTCTAGGGATATTCTTATCTCTTGCATAGTGATGGCAATCTCTTGAATCCATAAACAAAACATTGGTAGTTGTTGTAATTTGAACAATTGTTTCACATTTGCAATAAATTTATGATCAACATATATATATATATTCCTTTTGGTTCACAAAAAGCTTTTTGACTTTCAATTTCAAAACATTTTCTAAGTTCATTTGACCATTTGATAGACTTATATAATTTTTGTGGACATTTTCTAACTTCTTTCAATATTATTGGTTAATATCATTTGTTTTTGTAAACTTTGTTTTTTGATAAGTAAACAAATTCGAAATAATATTACATAATTGGGTGTATTCATGATTGGGGTACCAAAAAAGAATGATTTATTTTTAAGGGATCACAAAGGATAAATTTGAATTTTTGTTTATTTTATGTTATTATAGGTGTAGTGAATTGTTATATGTCAATAAATAAAATGATATTTAGTTAAATTAATAAACATATTTTAAAATAATCAAAAGGAACGCATTAAGGCATATAATTGATTGTACAATAAAAACATGTCCCTTTCTATGAAAATACACATTCACTAAATGAACTTGATGAAAATATTAAAATTTTAAAATTTTGAAAGAAAGGGTTGCAAGGCAAAAGACTCATTTTAAAAATCATTTTGCAAAAACATTATGTTCAATGAATTCAAAATGTTTAGTTTTAGGTGCAAGTCACATGTGTAGGAAATAATCTTGTCAAAAAATTTGTTTTATTAAACTCATTGAAAATTTATTTTTTTTTAGAATTTTTTTTCATTTTTTATTGCAAACCAAAATATTAATACACAATTGTGTATGCATGTGAAAAATTATCATTGTCACATGAATTATGTAAATTGAAATATTCAAGTTTTTTACTTAAATTTTTTTCAAGTAAATGTTATATGCAAAAAGTAGCCTTACAAAAATCTTGAAGTCCTTTTTTCTTTTTTAAAACCCCAACCTTGAATACGCCCAACTTGGTTCAACTATTGACATGTCTTCCTAAGCATTATGGCATCCACTTAGTATGCTCCCATACATTCATGAAACACATATTTAGTGCTATTAAAGTAATGATTTGGATAAAACAACAACCATATCCACCAATTTAAGACAAGAATTTTTTCTACTTCATTGGTGAGTTTTCATGTAAGTGGTTAAGAATCTTCCCTAGTATGGTTTCCAATTGTTATTTGAAATTACAATTGTAATTATTAGAGTTTAATTACCTAACACGCACCATTGAACCAAGGTTTTTTTTCCAAATTTGTCGGGTAGGTGAATCTTATTAAGGTCATCTAGAAGAGGACTTTGCCTAATTTGGCTCCAAGTCATGGAGCAAAGTAGATTTTTTTTTGAAACCCTAGTGACATCCTTGAAGTTATGGTCTAAGTCTTGAGATTCCAACTTTTCAACCTTGAAATATGGGGATCTTGTGCCATTTTTTCCAAAACCAACTTTGGTAGGATTTGCAGCCCCTTCTTTTTTGTGGCCACTAAGTGGCAAAACTTCACCAAAAAATAAAACACTGCATTAAACTAGTAATTTATTGGTTTTGAAAATAACAGTTTGGATTATATTCAATACGAAAGGAGATTAGGTACATAAAACCATCAAACTCAAAACTTGGTTGTGTGGCATTTGCAAGTCTCCTTGTTTAGAATATTTGGCATGAGATTCAACTTGAATAGTGCTTACTTTACACAGACCTATGCTTAGATTAATAAACAACAGAAAAGATTATCAAAGATGTATATGGGGATTTAAATAAAGAATTTTAAAAACACATCGAAAGTCTAAGGGAAATGGAACAGTATTCTTAAGAGTTAAGCATTACTGTAATCACTTGGGACTTGGGAAATACTTAAAATTGTTACCCGTACTTTATAGCCGCTTTCATGTGTTGAAATAGCTGGATGGTTGTTTGTTAATTAGACCGCCCAAAACATTGAAAAATGCACAATATTTCTTGCATGATCTTGTTATGGAGGTATGTATTTCACCTTATCTGAGCTATAAATTTATTCATGTTCATTCTCAAGGCCATAACTAAATGATGTTGACACCAAGATTGAAATTACAAACTCTTGGAAAATTGAAAACTTAATTTGGAACAAATAACCTTGGAATGAAGTCTTAATCAAGCGAAAGCATAACCATTGGAATGAGGTTATGCTAGGGATGAGGTGAAATCTAATTTTCTTAGTTCTTGTCACTCGAGGGCAATTGATGTGTTGTTTTAGGAGCAGCACTGCTTTAGTGATTATTAGTTCCATTGACTATTAGCCAAGCTACCCATTGGGTGCAAACTCTCAACACTTGAGAGACTCTGGAGACAAGTTTCTTCTCTAGCTTGTAAACAAGCAGAGCTTTGTAGTCCCTGGGGTAATGACTCTACTACCCTTTATGACAGGTTCAAACTTCCAACTTACTGGATCTAGAACTTCTCATCCAGATGCATGCACTGTTATGGAACATGCCCATCCATCATATGCACACATAAATGCCCAGATGTCACTCGCAGAGTGAGTGAAGTTTGAGCCAAAATTATTTTATGCCCAAATCCTACAACAATGTGTAGTCTCTTCCATATGGGCAGAGCCAATAAATGTGAAAAAGCATGAAAAGAGCTTAAAAGAAGTAAGGAGGTGAAGGAGCCAAGTAGAGATAGATACCTCAACCTATGTAAGTTGACCTGGACACAGTGTTTCAGCTTGCTTTGTGATGCTCCAAGTGTTTCTGGTGAGTTAGAGAGTTCGTTAAATATCATTCTTGCTCTGACTTTGTGTCCATTTAAAGTTTTTGGAATAAGTTTTTGGGGTTGAAAATTTAGACCAATGTGCGGATGACAGTTGAAAGACCTAGCTGTAGAATTTTAGGCTGCATTTTTTTTTCTATGGAATGAATCATTTCACCCAACCATAGTACAAGGTTCAATCATCTCTCATGATTTCGTTTCAACATTTGAATCTGCCACAAAGGATCCGAGCCATTGTGCCATGATGAGCTGCTTGTTGTATTTCTTGGGTGAATCGGCACTTACATTGGTACCATGGCAAAAACTAAAAACCCCAAAGTTTTCTGGGTTGTTTCTCAACATCATAAATAATAGAGTTATCTGTAAGGGAAGAAAAACACAGCACCAGAACCCTGAGTTTGGTCATACACAGGGTGAGATTCAAAAAAAAACCTGCAAAAAAGTATATTTGCATTCAACAGGGGATGAAACTCAAAAAACCATCAATTTTGGTGGTAAACTGAGTGTCATCCTGTCTTTCCTTTTCCCTGAGCGCCTCCACTGCTAATACATGTATTTTCACTGCTCCTAACTGTACAACTACTATAATTAGTCTCGAACCATACTGAGATTTATTAGAATGTCTTTACTTTGCCGATACCATTAAAAGAGGGGATAGGGGGTGAAAGGAGGCCCAAAGACAGGGTGAAGACAGGGTTACTTTACCCAATAACTCTAATATACCATCCTCTTTCTAGTAAGTTAAATCAGGGTCTCCAGAGTCCATGTCCAAACTTACAATAATTTGCTGGGTTGAATCTAGGGATCCCTTATTCAAGAAGGTGGGATATACCAGTACCATGGGCGCTCTAGACCCCTGAGAAGTCATGACCTGTTTACAGCTTGGCCTTTTGGGTGAGAGGGGCCCGGCAGCAGTTACTACCGACAGTCCCAAGTCTAATATTTAAGCAGCCGGCGCCCAAGCAATTCCAGTCTGCCCTTTTTTTTTTGGTGCCAAATTTCCGTGCTGTTGAAAATTTCTTTCAAATATTTTTGTTGCAAATTCAATGATTTTTGAAAAATAAAATCACCAAAATTCGAAAAACTAAAATAAAACTTATATTTTATTTTCAACTAGTTCAAGTAGATAGCCAAAACTATACACACACACACACATACACACAAAAGCCTTATATATTTTGATAATTTAACCAAATTTGCTTACATGGCCACCTTGAGGGTTGGTTACATCACAAGATTTGGGGAAGAGAAAAAAAAAAAGACACACCCTGCTTCCAATAATTATTATTCCTTTTTTGAAGAGGAGGTGGGGTGGGGGACGACTGCACTCACCCAACTCTGCACGCAGGGTACACGACAAGAGGAAGCAAATAAGAGTACCATCTCTTCCCGTGCTGGGAAAGGGAAAATGAGCTCGCTAAGTCCTTTTCTGGTTCACAATTCTTGAGACTAAACTCCCGCAAGAGCAACTCAAGAGTCATTGATGTCATGATGAGATGATCATCATCATCATTATTCATGGAGCTCGGGGATAATAACTCTGTAGGTGCACAATGTATGATGCGACGGTGTTTGCTGCTGGAGTTAGAACAGGCCGTCGAGTGAAAGAGAAGCAGTAGCTGGTGGGCGGTGGTGGTGGTGATCATTGGCAATCTGCAACCAAGCAGCAGCGCCAGTTGCAGTACTGAATCATGAATGCCGAAAAGTTGGGCGGCCCGCCCGGAGGAGAATCAAATTATGCAAACCCACGTTAATTGAGCGAGGTGGTATAATAGACGACCGTCGATCTAGCTAGCAGAGCTGCCCCACTCCACAACTCCCCACTTTTTTTTTTCCCCGATGTCTCGGGTATGAGGATTATTTTGCACCAGCTGCTGCCATGTTTGATCATCATCTTCGTACCCTTACATGCTGCGGTCAGACCACTAGTCATGCTGGCACTTATGTTAATGTTTCGGCCAGTACTGCTGATGCAGTTAGGAGCACAAATTCAAGTCTAAGAGCATCTCCAGCGGTGCTCATATGTGACCCCGCAAAATATTTTTCAGTTCCAAGTGTAGGTTTTTTTCTTCAACCCCACCTGTAAAACTAAAACTGGGACTGCAAGAGTGAGAAAACACTAATAGCAACCCACCGGGACCAATCAAACTGTCAAGCCAATCAACATAAGGTGTTTGTGTGGGGTGTTAGTGTGAGCCTTTACAGTGCCTTCTACCAGCCTCAGCATCTTGCGCAAAAATGCAGGGCTGTACATGTTCACTTTTCTTCGTTCCAATACTCTTTCACAGGCCACATACTGATCGTGGGTCGAGATGCTTAGACCTCCACAAGCGCTCAGTATTTGCTTTGCACTGGAAATCTTGGATGAGGTGCAGCAGTCCAAATCTAATGGATTCAGTGGAAGACGGCTGTGACCCTGGAAAATGATGCACAGCTTTCAGAGCCCTGGAGGAGTTGAGGAACAGTCTAATAAATAGAGTTTAGGAGTCTTTATTAACTGCTCCTTGCTTCTGATTGGCTAGATAGCTTGATTGGTCCCAGGTGGATTGCTATTAGTAGTACTCTCCCACCTATTTGCAGTCCGAATTTCAGTTTTATGGGTGGGGTTGAAAAAAAAAGTAAGTAACTAAAACTTGGATGTGAGAAATATGTTTGCGGGGCCACATATTGGGCACCGCTGGAGATTCTCAGTTCCAACTTCCTTCAGGACTTGCAAGTTTTGTTCTCTTGTCTGCACTGTCATAATTACGGGGTTGCAGCGGCATTATAATTTGGAGCTATAGGCTAAAAGCTAGCTAGGACTCGCATTATAGTCTCTTGCAGGCTGCAGGTCGGTCGGTCATTCAGTCCGTCCGTCACACGGCCACATGAAAAAGAAAAAAGCAATTAGCGCTTCTAGACTGATCTTTGCACTAGTAGTGATCACTGGCTTACATGTAACAAAAACAAAACAAATGATTTAGGGTTAGTTGGCTCTACAGCTCATGTGTTCACAACAACGGGAGTAGATCGCTGGCGGTCTTAGATTGTTAAATCTAGTGTAGAGCTGCTTGCTATTTAAGTCGATCTTGTTGCATTAATGTGGGTTTTGTGAGCCGGTGATGGGTGGGTAAAAGATTTTTCGAGCCCCATTGCGGAAGTGACAGAGAAGTCACTGACGAGCTTTTGTGGGCAGGACGTAATTCGGACACTAACTAGCTAGCTAGTGCTGTAATGTTCTGGTTCCGTTTGAATGTCGCTCCAAAGCTGGTAGGTGAGGAGTGGTTGTGTAATTTTGTTCCTCCTCCAGGGATCTCCAACGAGTGTGACCCACTCTTTTGCGCGCGCCAGCTTACTACCACTACTTTTTTCTACCGCGGGTTTGATGTCGACAGCTCATGATCCAAGAGGTCTAGAACTTTTCCGTTTTTGTCTACCCACCCAAACGCCCGATGCAGCATAAGACCAGTTGACCTCAAGCACTTGAGTTGTCTGTTCGGAGTTGTTGTTGTTGTGGAGTCCCGACGTATTGACGCGCCCCGCGAGTCGCTAACTAAAAACTGCCTAATTGGGAGCTGGAAGTCTGCACAATAGCTTGCAGTTCCGGAGCTTCTGCCAGTGAGAGGAACACGTCTACGTCTTATAGGACTTGGAGGACATCTAGCAGATCAGGCATTGTCGAACAAATCCTCATGGCGAGTTGGGCGGGAATGTCTTGTCTCAATGGGGGGGCGGTGGCGACTGTGATGGCTCTGCTGCTTGTGCTCTTTTCCGCATTGCAATCGACTCAAGTATACGCACAACAACCTGGGGGAGTCTCCGTGGGCTATTACCAGAGCAATGGTCTTTGTAACGCGGACATCGAGGGTATCGTCTTGAACGCTGTACAGACAGCTGCGCAGACCGATCCGACAATCCCTGCCGGTCTTCTACGTCTCCTATTCCATGATTGTTGGGTGCAGGTAAGGAAGCCTTCCGCACTAGCTCTGCTCTGGACTGTCTTGAATCTCTGCTGGAATCTTGGAAATGTCGACACGGCCCGGAGGAGAGGTCAAAGATCATGAGCAATTCGTGATTTGCAAACGCTCTCGCAGCTAGAAATCAAAAGACAATTGCAAGCTTTTCCCCGTTGGCCACTAGGGATCCATGTAATAGCTGCTTCCGCTTCTTAACAAAACAATTCTTTTGTCAATCGACTCCTCAATCAGTTAATCATCAGATAGTCGAGATCTGCACTATCCAAATTGGAATCAGATTCTTCAATTTCTTCCCTAACAACTTCAAAATTGAAGCTGTTCTCCCACTTGCAAATCCAGAGAGTTTTGCAATTGATCATCAATTAATGTTGTTGCCGGGTGGCTATTGCCGAGCTCGCTTGAGATATATATATAGGTGGGGTGTTGTGCAAGCAGAAGTGGCATGTCTGTTGCAAGCTTCTCGATTCCTAATCCCGGCAGGATCCTTGGCAGAACAAGCCACCTGGGATGCTTCCAAAGCTTTTTCGATATTGTCCCAAGCGTGAATGCACTAGGCTTGATCTCTTTGATCTGTATAAAGCTTTGATGGTTCACACATTTCGTCTAGATATCCTGCTAAAACGATATTCAATCGTGGACGGCATTCCGGGATCATGAATGCAGGGATGCGATGGCTCAGTACTGCTTGACCCCACCGCAAGTAATCAAAATCCGGAGAAGCTGGCAACACCCAATCTGACCTTGAGAGGGTTTAACATCATCGATCAAGCTAAAACTGCACTTGAGGCGGTTTGTCCACAAACCGTGTCGTGCGCCGACATTGTGGCTCTTGCTGCTTGGGACTCCGTCACTCTGGTAAGAATTACAGTCTTAAGCTTTGTAATCAAGAATGCTAAAGTCAAGAATCCAGTCAACAATCTTGTGATATTGTTGGGTCCATATTGAGAGTTCTATCTGCTGGCTACTAGAGAGAGAGAGACAGAGACAGAGACAGAGCTTGGAGCTCGAGCATCTGCTAAAATAGCAGAAAAAGTTTGCTTGCAGTCAGGATTGAGCAGTGGAGGCTTGCCGATGGATATGCCAACAGGACGGCTTGACGGGCGCGTGTCAAGCGGTACCGAGGCCAATGCAGTACTTGTATCTTCACACTCCACTGCTGCAGAATTGACTCAACAGTTTGAGCAGCAGGGATTTTCTCAAGACGAGATGATCACTCTCTCAGGTATAATTTAATTAACGGTGAAGTCCCTGATCATCAGTTTGTTCTCTGAAATTATAGGACTTCTGCATCTAGACTTTCTTTTGCCAAAGAAAAATGCTGATGGATTTTCCTACTAATAATGATCGGCTACTTCTGTTTACTCGGCGGGGGGGGGACGCAGGTGCACACACTATTGGTCGTGCCCATTGCAGCGAAATCATACCCAGGTTGTACAACTTCCCGGGCTCTGCAAACGGAGTGGATCCATCGCTAGATCCCACCTACGCAGCTGAACTACAAGGTGAATGCCCCGAGAACCCAGAACCAAGCACGACGGTGGAACTGGACCCGATCACGCCTTTCATCGTGGACAACAACTACTACACAAACGGGATGGACAATAGAGCGCTATTGTTATCAGACAATGCCATCTTCCAAGACTTCCAGACCGAGTTCAGCTCCATGCTCAACTCCGACGATAATGTCCTTTGGCAACAGAAATTCGCCGACGCGTTGCTCCATATGTCCACTCTCAATCTCAAATCCGGCAAAGATGGAGAAATTCGCGTCAATTGCAGAGTGGTAAACGGCGTCCAGTGATTGGAATCATGATTCAATTTCCGTTCTCGCGAAGCTCCTGCTGCTGCTGCTGCTGGAGACTGGCCGAGAGATCTGCAGCTGCTGCAGCGAGATCTCAGCTGATAGACTCGCTGCTGCAGCTGGAGATCTCTACTGATCTGTTGCAACTGTACCAGACTAATTTGCAACTGGTCTGTCTACTCATATAGTGAGAGCTTCTTAATTAATTAGTTTGCAAAATCCAATGCAACAAAAACAATTAAATACATTAGTGAAAAATATTTTTTTTGTATGATAAGTTGGGGAGGAAGAAACTGGATTTTGCATTTATGCTTTTGCAAACTGGAGTTCTTAATTCCTTTAAAATTCAATCTTTAGTTCCCATTAAAACTAATTAGATTCAATTAATTAAGAACACAGTCCATTTGAGTTAGATGTAAGTTTTTTGTTTTTACACAAATCTCTCTCTCTCTCTCTCTCTCTGTCTTTTAATTGTAGATAATATTACAAAATCTTTAGGATGCATCATTTATTTATTAGCTCATAATTTGAGGATTAAATTGCAATTTAGCATGACTTTAGAAAAATTCATTTTGGTGCTTAGAGGAGATCATCATAACATGACTGCTTCAACAAAAAAAAAAAGTTTGGAGTAATTCATTCAAAGGCTTTTTTATATGGGAAGAATAAAGACATTATTATGCACAAAATTTGTATTAAATGATACAACCACTTTTCAAGGCTCCCACTAAATTTTTTTTCCATTGGCTGGATGTCACAGAAATTGAACATGAGGTAACTTTGATTATCTTGTTTTTTCAACTTGATTTGTATTGCAAGAAAACATATGCACTTCCAGGAGAAAGTGAAAATAGAGAAATTAGAAGGGACCAAACTCCTAGTTTACTTGCTAAAGTTCCATGTCCCTAGTACTCAAGGATGCTATTAGAGATCCTAAGTTAACTAGTACTAATGACACATAACATAATTGGAAGTGGGAGCTGGAGATGGATCCATAAAAGTTCAAAGCCAAGAAGTCTAAACCCAAGTTTCCCACAACTCCAACTACTGATGGAGGATACCATTTGAAGTGTAATTGAGACTTGGTATCTCAAGGAACTTCAAGAGACAAGGATTGAAACCGTGTCCTCTCAGGACTTGAA
>Ga0209611_10013977_pt1 | contig 10873 bp, 5 predicted proteins | sample S1TSphgellanicum_3_FD_187693 | JGI IMG/M metagenome (GOLD analysis project Ga0209611, IMG submission 187693) | Host-associated microbial communities from peat moss isolated from Minnesota, USA - S1T2_Fc - Sphagnum magellanicum MG (SPAdes) (version 2) | ecosystem: Host-associated > Plants > Peat...
AAAAAAAAAAAAAAAAAAAAAAAAAGAAAAAAAAAAGGAGTACTTAAGAATGGATGGGATCTTATGCCTAAGGACACTCTTAAGGACTAGGTGAAAGAACACTCCCCCTTTAAACATCATAAACTTTTTATCTCGCATTTTGTTAATGAAAATTATATTAATTTTATTTTTCACAAGTTTGTAAAAATTTTCACACAAATGTTAGCTTTTAAAAATATGTTTGAAACACATGTAAAATAGAATGAAAGATTTTCATGTGTTATGCACAACCTTATCAAGTTTAGTTAAGTACAAGACATGTCATTTGGGGCAAGTGTGTGGTGGGTGCCTACAATTTTAGTTGTTGTGTTTTTCTTTTTGTGCATGTTAGTGTGTTTGGGTGGGTTGTATAAGTTGCACACACCCAATGCAAATGGCAATGCCTATAAGAGATAGGGTTCAATTTCCATGGGTTAAGGCATTGATGTTGTGCACTTGAATGTTGTAGACACCCAAGTGGAAAGACTGAACCTTTTAAGCTTGTGGCCAAAAAAAATGATGCAAAGAAATTGAGTTGTGAAAAATTACCACAAAAGGCTGTTACATGTCAACTATGGTTGAGTTTGTTGTGTGGCGAGCAAGCATAGCTCAGAAGAACCCTGCTTGACTAGTAAAGGCAAAACACACATCACCGTGGTCAGTCTGAAGAGCAAGCTGATAACAATAATCAGTCACTACACCAAAATACGCACTAATGAATCATGCTTATTCCTTCTTGAACTCAACAAATAAAACTCTTCGTGATGAAGAGTATGCGAGCAGCATTGGCTACTTGCACGTCATGGTATGTTTGTCATGAGAGAATCCCACCCTGTGGATCAGCCAAGCAGAACCTGTGCCTGGATGCACACTGTGTGAAAACAATCCTACAGCTTCAAGCTGCACCGATTCTCTCTTGTTCCTATTAACACTCAGGTAAGGATCTGCAAGATTCCTGCTATTGCTTCACTGGACAAGGATACAGATAAATTGGAATGTAAACAGACAAATCTATGCACCATCCCCCGCCCCCTTGCCATTCATAAACAGATCTGCAAAGCTTAAGGAAGCTTTAAGGAGATGATAACTCTAAACTTCCAAGACATTGTATTCTCTAAACAACATGAATGAAAACAGAGCAGACCATTCTTGCGGCCTCAGGAGTAAAACCTCTTCTAGAGCCCACTGTGAAGCATATGCAGACACACCTCTCACCTTGCAAAACGACTTTGCAGGAAACCTAGTTGAAATTGGTCATGATTCAGGTTTACACATCTGCCTCTGAGAGATGATCCTCAAGATGTTGGAGGGTATCATAATTCAGCAGTCACATTGCTACCAGTTGGCTTCAATGCTGGAGTCTTGGTGAACTGGCTGTAGTTTCCCTTCTCCTTAAAGAGCTGAGAGTAGTGATGTTTGCAGTAAAGTCGACCTTCCAGGGCTGCATAATTGGAGGGGCTGATTGTGCAGCCACCATGGACACACTTAAAGCAGTTCTTATGATATGGCAGACCCTCCACACTTGTCTGCACCATAGACAATCACATTATTCTCAGTTGTGCTTATACAATCATTCTTGAAAATAACAGACCCTGTTCTTTCCGACATTGCATCGTGCCAGCTGAACAAAAGCTCCCTTTTTCTCTTTCAGAGAACCTTGAGCAATTTCTGATCCACTGGATTGGCTTGGGACTTAGAAGTGTAATACTTTAAGCATGTTCCTCATTTCTCTACAAAAGTATGCATAGCAACACAATCTGTACTACTTAGGAGTTATTTGAATGTGCATCGAGATCCCTTCAATATCTGTACTTTCCAGGGGCACCAAAAAAAGCTGCCAAAGCAAAAAGTGGCAGTACATGTTGCAGGATTTGACTCCAGGGTGAATGAAGGCTGGAAAATCAGGCTGTTGTAGGTTCAATAAATCATCTTCTTATCTGCCTAACTAATTTCAAAACATCCAAAAGGACAGGTCTCAAAACCATAGAGATGAGTCATTTCTGCAGTCCCTGTTCAGCAATTCTGTGGGACTGCATCTCCGGGAGGCTAGATGACTAACATTGAGAGAAAGCATCAGGTGACCAATTTCAAAGAAACAAAATGTGGCAGATGAGATAAGTAGGGGCGAGACAAAGCAGAGAAAAATAGAATTCATACCTTCTCAATCGGATATACAGTTTTGTTACAAGCAATACATTTCTCTTGCGTTCCTGAGAACATCAATGATGCCTTTGTGGGTGCTTTGTTCTGCTACATCAGCACAGGAAAAATAAATACACAAAATGATGCTCCTGACCAATCCTGCGCTTCTTCCTCTAATTCTCAGAATGTTGCATTTCCCCCTCCTGTGGCTCTATTAGACTAGTGACTCTGAAAAAGAACTACTCATCACGAGTCAAGTACTCCCAAGCAACACAAATTCTACTTCACCCGTATGAGAAATAGGACTGCTGTCCAGCTTCTCTATTGGTCAGAGGACACACACCTCTTGCTTGTCAGATGGGAGATTCTTCGCCACTGTTCCACATATGTGCCAAATTTTGTCAGTTTCACAATCCTAAAACAATGTCCATACTCCCCACACAGTCAGCCTATTCAGTTGTACTCATTGCCACCTAAACAGGGGATGGAATTCTTTTGTCTGGATTCAAGAGAAAGAGAATTCATTGGCACTCTGTTGTAGCATTACCAAACCTTGCAACTGACAAGAGCATTCAACCAAGAGCATGTGTACAAACCTTCAGCGCCAGTCTTGTTGTCAAAGCTCTTCTCAAAACTTCCTGTAGTCTTCAAGAGCTGTTCAAAATGAGGTCTGCAGTAGAGAACACCTTCCAATGAGGCATAGTTTCCAAGCTGCAAAAGAAACAACCCCCCCAAAAAATAAAATGTTCAAAAACCTTGGCTTTCTCTAACCTAAGTTCAAACAAGAGTCCCACATTTGCAGTGTTATATTTCCAACAGCTCTCAGCACAACTCCACTGGTGCTAGCATGTGACCCTGCAAATTAAAATGGGATGAAGATAAGCCGAAACATGCTGGCTTGGCCCAGCATTTTTGCACAATTTGTTGAGGATGGTAAAAGGCGCAGCAAAGCATAACACCTGCTGTTGATTGGCTAAATAGTTTTATTGGTCCAGGTGGGCTACAATTAGTAGTGTCCCACCTATTTGCAGTCCCAGTTTTAGTTTTATGGGTGCGGTTGGTAAAAGGTAAATAACTAAACTTGGATGTGAGGAATATTTTTGCAGGGACACATAGTGAGCACTGTTGGAAATGCTCTCACAACGCCACAGCCTCATGAATGAAGAAGAATACTATCCTTCAGACCTGATAGAGCTCTTGATTCCCCTACAAGACACAGCCAGTTTTGCCTGCACCAAACTCAGCTCAATGAATGCAGCATTACTGATGTAATCTAGGTTCAGTGTTTCCACCTTGACAGGATGCTGAGATTCAATGATGGAAGACCAATGCATTTACAAGGCTCCATGGCATTAGCATCAAATGTAAAAACATGCTTCCTTGGCTGGTGCACCAATGCACAAGAATCTCGATTCTGACATCCAAGACATTGCCACAAGCACAATTGCAATGCGCTGCACCATGACCAGTAGTACAAGGGGAATCCGTGACTATCTGGAAAAGAACTCAGCAACGTAGTGATGATCATGCTTGTAGTAGCAGCACCTAAAGAACTTCAAGATCTTTCACAGCCATGATCATGTACAGCTGCCTTTAAGAACAAGGATAGTAAGGATTTGACCGAGCATACTCGTTTTGTGCAGCGCGAAGAGGAACGATGCGAAAGGGATACAGATAGAATCGGACGGCATTGCAGATTTGAGAAGAGATGGACGACGGTTCATCCTGAGAAAACAGATCAGGAATGAATACTTCACTACGGGCCCGAGACGTTCGATCTCATGGCTTGGTGCTTTATTGTGCAGGATCTACGATCGCTTGACAAGCCGACGAATCGACACGATGTGACATCACAGAGACCGGATGGGCTCACGAATCTGATCTCCGATACGCTCACAAAATCTGATCTCTGATGTGCTTACAAATGTGATCTCTAGTAAGCAACAAATGAAAGTGCGGAGGATCGTCTTCTTTTCTCAACTAGGTTATGCATCAAATCCTGACTGCGGACAGCAGTATTAGAGAGAAAGATTTCGACACCATTTCTCCATTACTGAGCAACAGCTATGTATAGCAACCGAAGGAATACGATGCAAGATCTCCATCTATCAGTGAGGCTTGATATCCTTCACACGGACTGAATGAAGACACCGCGGCGCAGCAGATGGAAAAAGAAAGAAGAAGAAGTCGAAACTAGAAGTAACGCAGTTTTGGAAACCAGCGACTGACCTTAAGTGTGCCCTTGCAATGGTTGCATCGGAAGCAAGACTTGTGATAAATGACACCGTCTGCTGTCAACTGCTCCACCAAATACACAGTCTTCTCACACGCCTTGCACTTCTGCTGTGTACCGGAAAACGCCATCGCTCCACAAAAAGCTTCCTCCTCGTGAGAAAATCTTTCCCCCTTTAATAACAGCCCAAAAAATCGAGGGAGGAGGGGGGGGGGGGCAAAGTTCTTGAAAAAAGAAGAAGAAAAACAGAATACCACAAGATGTTCACCGCTTTTCTTTCCTCCTCACTCCCGACTTTTTTTCTATGCGCAACCGCATCAACAACCGAAGTCCGGGAGAGGCAGAAAACGCAGAGAAGAGAGAGAAGAGAGAAGCTCAGCAGACGACGACGATGTCTTCAGCACGCAAGCATCACAACTCTCCGAACCAACTAGTGTGAATCCGACCATTACGTGTCCCCCCGAAATACCCCGTGTGAACACAGAATTTTCAAATCACTCTTCTCTCTTTTCCGCCCCCACAAAATTTTTCCTTGTACATACCAGCGCTGGGCGGTTCTTTGAATCTTGAAAGAACCTCCGGTTCCCGTTCTTCGAAACACATCAGATTCAAAGAACCGCCGGTTGGTGTTATTTCAACCCCATCATAGAACCGGATATTTTCATGAAAGAACCGGTGTCATCCGGTTCTCTAACTTTTCCTTGTGTCGGAGAACCGCTGGTTGTGTACCGAACCCCGGTTCTTTGAATGTTTTGAGAACCAGTGAGTAAGTGGATGTGTACCCGTATGATAACCGGAGGGTATATTCTGTGCCCGGGCAGCTTCAGCACATGTATGTCTGGCAAACAATTCATTTCTCTTAAGAGATTTGATTTGGATGAACAGAAAATTCCAAAAGATTCTTCATTTTCCTCGACACAAACCTGTTCTTTGAGAAAAGTATTTTTTTAAAAAAAAATTTCAGCATATCTAAAAATAATTATAATTTGTGCTGAACTTGCCAAGGTATTATGGTATTAGAAATTATTCAAATAAAAGAGGAATATAAATAATTTAAAGAAAAAAAATCAAAGGTAGATACTAGCCAAAAAAAAAAAAAAAATCTTCATTCTTCCAATTTTGTTGTATAGCTGAGGTGGTGATCATCCATTAGCCAAAATAGTCAAATTAGGCTATTAAATATGAAAAAAATCTGTACTTTTTTTTGGCTACCTACTTGAACCTTATACAAAAATCTGGTGATTTGAAAAAATAAAATTCGGATTCTTTTTGAATTTTTGTAATTAAAAAACTGATTGTTCAATTTACGACAAAACTATCCAAATGTTTTGAAACTTGCAACAATTTGAAATTTTACCACAAAAAAAAAAGAAGGATGCTTACAATACTTTCAAACTAAAATTAGCATATCGCTACCTACCAGGTTTTTTTTTTTCAATTTTGTGATATAGCCACATCGGTGATCATCCACAAGAGGAATTAGCCAAATTTGGCTACCACTTAACATGAATAATTTAGAGAGAGAGTTTTTAATGACTTTTTGGGTCATGTTTCACACAATGTTTTATTTTCAAATTTGTTAAGTAGGTGTGTTGGCAATCATGCCCAAGAGGATTTAGTCAAATTTGGCTAAATGTTAAAGAGCCAAAAAAAAAAAAAAAACTTTATTAATCCTCCCATAATTTTGCGAATTCTTGGAAGGTATCCTCAAAATATGGCAACCTTATATTTTTTTTCTTCATAATGTAGTGACTTTAACATCAAAATAATACTAGGAAAAATGGTCCAAAAATTCTTTTTTTACCTTTCACACCCTTTTTTTTCTCACTAGGTTACAAAAGTTTGAAAAAACCAACATTGGTCTCATTTGGAAGGATTTTTTGTTCTTCAAATAAATAAATTCAAATAAATTGAAATTTCTTTGTCTTCTTTGCAAAGGATGTGAGGCATTGGGTGAGTAGAATAATTCCAAAGCCACAATTCCAATTTTTGGAACGTAAGGGTATTTATTCTCGTCTCTTGTTCATTACATAGTGTACCTCTTAATTTATGATGATGATGATGATTATTATTATTATCATTTTGCTATGGATCATTTTGATTGGTCTAACACCAAAAAAAAAATCGAAACTTCGCAAGCTCCTCAAAAGAATAATTTCTATCTAAGGATGGAATGCCTCCATTTTTGGCTCACCTGAATAGGTGAGAAGGGGAGAACTTTAGGCAAAGGATATGGGATAAAATGATGTGCTATTGGGAACACCCTTGGGAAACAAGGTGGGGAACTTAAAGAACATAATTAAGAACAAGAACAAGTTGAAAACACAAGAATAAAAAAAAATCCATCCTCATGCATTTTGCAAGATCAAAATTTTATGTCACCATGCATTCTACAAGCTCAATCTTTTTTTTTTAATCATCTTTTGTTATCCTTCACATCAAACCATACTCACCACCTATAAAAAGCTAGGAATTATGTTTCAAATGTTGTTAATAGGTTGAGTTCTTTACTATTGAAGAATGCTACAAAACCATTTGAATAATGGAAACAAAATCCCAATATTGTCTACCAAGAATTTTTTATTTTTTGGATGAATTGCATGTTGCATTTGTTTGAAGGTTTCCTTATGTGTGGTGGAATGTAAATGTCATGCATCTTGGATAGGGGAAAATAAATGTATAGATTCGAGGTATGTTAATTGAGTCCAAGTTGAAATGTTATTTCAATTTTGAAGTTTGAAAACTTTAATCATTTAACATTTTTATTATAGTGTTGCTTTGCAACTTGTAATGTCAAATTGTTTTTGAGTGATATGGGATCTGCATAATGGCAAAGGAAGAGCTACTCTTTTCCATTCAGATTCAAGTTTTTGCACATTTTTTCATTTTTGTTTCTATGCTTTGAAGTGTTGGAATTCCTTTTATCAAGTTTTGTATTTTTTTTTGTTCTTACTAAGTTATTGTTGAATTGTGTTTGTTGCCATGTTGTTCTTTTGATCACCTCTCAATTCAAATTCCCTATGTTTCCATTTATCAACCCCCACCCCAAGTTCTTGCTTTTGTTGTAAATCCTATACAACATAATGAACTGAAGAGGAAATTTTTTTAAAATGAGAATGAGAAATCAATCAAGTATATTGGGATCAATGGGCTATTGGGTTGAATTAAACTAAGCCTAAATGCAAAGTGAATGCCAAGATGGACACAATGAGATGTAGGAATTTTTGAGATTGACAAGAGAATCAATTCATTGGTGCTTAAATTAAATTTGTCAATTAAACATTCAAGCCTTAGGAACTATGTTGTTGTTGAATTGAGAATTGCAATAGGGGAATAATTTATTAGTCCTTTTAAGATTCATGTAAAAGATTATTAGGTTCTTCAAACTACATAGCATTTCAATATTGTTGATTAGTTAAAGGATATAGGAAAGGTTTGAAGAAGGAAAAAAAAAAGTGCATTTTGTTGCATTATGGCATTTTCTTAAATAAGGTTGCTTAATGATTGGTTTTGAAGAGTTTAAATCTCTAAATTCTATTCCTAAAAGTTGAAAACTACCTTCAAAAACACTAAAGCAATTTTACAAGATGGACCATGATCAAGGTGGGCACAAGCAATTTTGTGCACCATCAAAGTTGCCATGGACAAATCTTTATTTTGTCAAGTGAGTTATGATGAAATGAGAAGTATTGACAATCAAAGTTGGTTGTCTATGCTTGTATTTGTCATTGATGAATGGAAACATGTTCGTATCTTGTTTAAATTGCAGTGGGTGGTGGAGCCATGTTTAATAAACTAATGGAAATGATTGTTGCTTCACTTGCAAACTATGGAGGTGTGAGTGAAACGAACCTTAGCTGGAAGTTCATTTGTTTTGGAGCTTGTGGAATCACGATCTTTTAAGCTTCAAATTGGTGTGATGATTTAGTTTATGCAAAAACATACTCTCCATTTCAATGATGTGCATTATATAACAAACCTTGCAAATCTAGCAATGACCACTTTGAATTCCAAAGGTTGTTTTCCAAGGTCAAAACTTTCAACTTTCCTTGTTAATATATATAAATATTTTGCACAGAATTGTAAATGACATCTTGAGATTGTGAAATTGGTTGAACTTTTTAAATTCAAGGGCAATAAGCTTTTGAAAAACATCAAAACATAATGGATACATATGTTATCATTATGTAAGAAAATGTTGTTAAGAAAAATTTCTTGGTGATGAAGATGGTTAAAAACAATGGTAATATTGAAAATGTGACATTTAATTGTGAACTAATATGTGATGTTGAGACCTTGTTAAATTTGGCTTGCAACTTATTATGTCTTGAATCTATGCAAGGGTTCTTTAAGTTTGCACAAGGATAATAGACCTTCATTTGTGACTTTTTTTGGGCCCTAAAACCTCTTCAATGCCTATGTATGAAGAAGTGTTCCCTTAGCACTTCTGTTTCAAGAAATCCTTCAAAATGTAACTACATGTAACTTATTATCATTTGTAATTATGGACAATAATATTTGCAATTATTTTTCTAACATTTCCACCTATCTTCTAGCTTGCTATGTGTTTTGAATTTTTCGCGTGTCATAATTTGATTTGTTGTTAAAATGTCATCATTGCAAGTTTTTAGTCTAACCAATTTAGTTGAGAATTTTCCTAGTTGTATTACATGGGTTGCATATGGATGGGTTCTATGCATTGACCATTAACTTCATGCCTATTTGCAACTACTATCTTATGCAACTTGTTTAATGCAATTAACAAAATTTTAATTGTAAATGTCTTCTACAACTACAAAAAAATTGTTTGTGAGAGTTACAAATATGTGTTTTTCTTCTACGATTTGTTCCTTGAACTCATTGAACATATCTACAATATTTTGTGTTCAACTTGGTGAAAAAAGTTTGCTTTTCAAGTTGATTACATTGCTTTCTTTGTGAGAGGTAAGCTTTACATGGTGCATGTTATTGATATTGCCTGGAAGGTTAAAACCATGGTGAATTTAAGGGGATTGGGATTGAATTGTGAGTTTCATGAAAAACATGTGTGGTAAATCATTTTAGGTGTGATTTTCAAGTTTGAAAGGCATTTTGTGGTTCAAAAGTTACTAAATGTGACTATGATAATGTATCTTCAATATTGGTTGGCTCTTGAGGTTGAAACTATGTAATAAAATAACAAGGCCATAATTCAATCACACTTTGGGAATTGAAAGGACTTGATGAGTTTCAGGTCATTTTTGACCCTATATTTCTTGATAAATAATTGTCTTTTTAAAAATTGACAATGCAAAACCATTGTCAATCTATCATGCTCTCTCCCCATTATTCAACCTTCTTTCATAAAAAAATGAGGTTTCAAATTGATTTACAACTCACTTTGAACAAGTTGTGAAAATGTTTATTTAGAACTTCTATTCATTAAGGACCTAAGTAAGTTCTACAAATGATTGTATGTGATTTGAAGGAAGATCATTTACATTATGAGTTGGATGCTTAACTTAGATTTCATGTGTTTAGGGTTTGGTTCTTTTTAGGTTACTAGCAAGATGCATTAAAACTCATGCTTGGGTTACTAGCAAAGTTCAAGTTGTTATATTTTTCAGCAATTTAAGTATCATAGTGAAGAGGAGCCCATAATGAAAAAATCAAATCTCTAATGATACATGTTTTTTCTCTACTTTACACAACACATGAAGGCTACACACTCCATGGGTTGGGGCAATATTGTGATTTTCATTTCAAGCATGAATTGAAACACATAAATAATTACAGTGTCTTTTACATGCTATCTAACATGGGTGTGGTGCATGTGGGGGTTGATTTGTAGTGGGTGGATCTCTTTGGGATTAGGGTTGAAATCCCTTTCAAGCCCATGGATTTTGGTTGTACAAGCATGAGCACATATCAAATTCAATTCAAAAAGTATAAGGTTGACATAAACAACAATTTTGTTACAAAAGTTAGTCCAAGAAAATTATGTTTTGTTTTTTTTTTCTATTATTTTTGTTTATTGGTTATTTTTTCTTGGGTTTGAGGTATACTCAAATATTTTTCTTATTCTATCTTTGAGTAAGGTAGACATTACATGTAATTGATGTGCAAATGATTTCTATGTGGTTGGTGTGAATTTCATGCTACAATTTCAATATTCAACAATAGGACATGAATTGAATGTTATGTGTTGAACACATTTGAATTGCATTTTCATCAAATTGTTAATGATAGTGGGAACCCTAAATAGATAAGTAAAATATTTCAAAAAATTCTTCATTTTCCTTCATAGAGAACTGTGTTATTTGAGAAAAAATAATTTTTGAAAATTTCTAAAAAATTTGTCAAGTCTAAAAGCTTGGCCTTGTATTGGAACCTCAAATCCCATCTATACTCAAACCCTTCTCCCCTTTTCTCCTATACAAACAATTGTGAAAAGATAACCAAAAGAATGGAGCTTCAAAGATGGAGCTATGCCTATCTAGG
>Ga0209611_10013978_pt1 | contig 10872 bp, 7 predicted proteins | sample S1TSphgellanicum_3_FD_187693 | JGI IMG/M metagenome (GOLD analysis project Ga0209611, IMG submission 187693) | Host-associated microbial communities from peat moss isolated from Minnesota, USA - S1T2_Fc - Sphagnum magellanicum MG (SPAdes) (version 2) | ecosystem: Host-associated > Plants > Peat...
TAATCCTTTATGGTCCATAGAATTAAGGCCATAAAAATTAGATGTCTATTAAACTCTTGAAAAACAAAAATATTTGAATCAGAATTGTCATGTTTTAGTAAAAGTATCAAAATCATACTTGAGTCCATGGATGTCCAGCAATGGAGATGTGCACATTGCAGAAAGTATTTCCATTGTTTTTGGTGACAGATGCACCAAGAAAAGAGGTTCAAGTTTTGTTTGGACACCACAAACGATGAAACCCTTTCCTTGGATTCAGCCTGCCCTGAGCACTTAAGTATTAATCACTAGCCGGTCAGGACTCAGGACCCTGAAGGTCAGGACTGAGGACAATGCGGATTTACACAAAAAAACAGCCCATGTATTTTGTTAGACACATTTTCAACATTAATTAATTAAAAAAAATTAGGACAGATGTACATCTTCAAGCCGTGCAGGAAGGCCATTAAGAAATCAAAGTACACGCTGTGCAATTGAGACAAGAATTTGGAATGTAGTGGGGGTGGAGACGGACAGTTTATGCAACAGGGACACAAGACAGTAATAGGAAGAAGAATCAATCCATCCCCCTTTTTTTGGCTTTCAGTATCATCAGGTTTTACTTTGGCCATCATCTTTAGGGATCAAAAGCATCATTCATGTTGAAAATTGACAAAACAAAAAGCCAAGCATACATCTATACTTTGGGTCATATCATGTAACACCTTACGAACCCTCTCAATATTTTTTCTTTTTAAAGCCTTTGGGTAGAATTTTAATTGTCCAAACCTTTTGTGGGAAGACCTTTTTGTGAGTAAAATAATAAAATTATATGGTTGGTTGTCATGTGTGTAGGAAGTTTTTTGGTGGGACCATGTCACCATTCCTTGTTTTTGGTGGAACGTAGCTTTTTTTGTGATATGAAATGGGAAAGCGAGTGACAGTACTCAAGACCACTGTTGGTTAATTTTGTGCACTGCCTACTAAGCTCATCATTTCAACATGTCCCAAGAACCAATTGAAGATTCACACAACTTTTGGAAACTGGACTTTTGAAACCAAAGCCATCTAGCCTAATTGGAACCCAAACAGAATGAAGGAAAAAAGGTTTTGCAATCCCTCTTTACTTTTGACGAGGTCCAAGTTTGCTATGTAGGCAGTTATACGAATTTTTCATTCATTGAGAAAAGCAGCAAACCAGGTTTTGTAAGGGTGTATGATGTGTTTCCATGTCTTCTTTGGCTCACCCACTACCCAACCACAACTAATTGGGTCAAATCATGGGTAAAAAGAGTTTCTATGTTCTCCTCAAGCTCTCTCAACCGACTTTGAAAGAACCCAAACCTGACCTGGCAGTTGCTGCATTACCATGTGGTTGGCCAGCCGGCTAGCTGGTTGAGTTGTTGACGTCGTGTTGGTGAATTACTCACCATGTGTTCCTTTTTTCCTTTATGCCAAGTCAGAATATTTTCCTGGCCACTTGTTCGTTTTTGTACAACTGGTTTTCAAGGTAAGGTGGACAGCTAGAAATAGCGGGCCAGTAAAGTTATCCGTAAAGTCAGGCCATTAGGGGGCGAGAACTGCCAGTTTCGGCATAACAGACCATCAAATGTGTAACTGGGAATGAAATTTTACAAAAGGAAATAACTGGGACGCAACCTAGTTATTCCACCAATTTTGGTGATAAACTGAGTTTTATCCCTCTTTCCTTTTTCTTGAGCGCCTCCAATGCTGCTACATATATTTTCATTGCTCTTACCTGTACAACTACTATAATTACTCTCGAACCTTGTGCATTAAATGCTGAGTTCCAGCATTTCATACAGAGATTTAATAAAGTTTTTTTACTATGCCGATACCACTCAAAGAGGGGATAGGGGGTGAAAGGAGAGGGGACAGGGAGTGAAAGAGAGGATGACTTTATGGATAATTAGTGTCTGAACATTTTAATTAAAAAAAAAACCCTTCCATTTGAGATTGAGGGCAGGCCAGATCCAAAGGGACGGCTGCGTTGTTTCTGGTGTCCAAACAAAACTTGAACCCTTCCTCTAGGCACATCTGATACAATCAGAACAATAAAAAACGAATTAGAAATGAGAAAGTTATGACCCCCCAAAGGAAAGGGGCCCCCCAAAGGAAAGGGGGTCAAGAATTCAAAAAAGCACATCATTGAACATTACAAAGGTCGATTCTCAAACACCCAAATTTTTTTTTGTATGTTGCTTTGTTGTTATTAAAGATCAAAATGATTTGTAAATTTTCAGGTGGTGTTCTTATAACACTTTAAATCGTTTAAAATGAATAAAAAATAAGAAAGTTATGAGTTTGAAAATAGGAGGAGTTCAAAGAGGAGGAAAAAAAAAACAAACATGTTTTGCAAGTTGGAAAGCTTTTTTTTTTTTTGTTATTTTTGGATTACTCCTTTTCTTTTGTGTTTGAAAGACGATTTCTAAAGCTTGAGATACCGCTCCCATAACATTTTAAATCACTCACAATGATGCACGAATGATGAAAATATAAATAAGTGTTTGGTCATAAGCAGGCAATTGGTGATGGGCCAGTTCACCCTAGTACAAATAATAGGCCAATGGGAGATCATAGAAACCTCCCCTAAGTTGAGATGTATTACTCATTAAAGAAAAGCAATCGGTATATCTAGTTAGAAATGCTTTCTTAGAAAACCTGGTCTGGATTGCTTTTCTTTAATGAGTAATACATCTCAACTTAGGATGGCCTGGACCAGGTTTTCTAAGAAGATAGGAATCACTCTTTCAGATTTGTTTAATCGTTCTTTACAAAAGTGTTGTCAAATTTAAGTGGAAATCTGTTTTGGAGATGCTACCCCATAAAATTGACCCCACCAAAAAAAGCAGTGTGCAAGCACAATCATGCCTTTCAACAGTGATGAACAATTTCTTTGCTTTTAATTGGACAAAAACAGAAGAGGTGCAACCACACCTTTTGGATAAGTGACTGACAATTGCTCGCGTCTATTCTGTTGCAAAGAAAAAACAAAAAGAGAAAATACCCAGCATTTTTCCCTGTGTCCATGGCATGCTTATAATACATGCCATGTTAAAGTATATAGCATGCTAGCTAGCATGTCATATACCCTTTAGTACCCACAATATGACATGTTATATGCATAATATGCAATAGGTATACACCAGTGTTGGTCCGGTATCAACTTAATTTGATACCAGCTGGTTACTGGTATTAAACCTGGCACCAGTCTTAGGTCATTCCAGACTGGTCTGGTATTTGATACCAGTGTTGATACCATTATTGATATCAGTCTCTGACCCTATATACCAGACCACCTGACACTGGTTAAAACCCATTCAGTGGCCGGTAATGAGTACTAAATCACCCAATTGTTTTTGGGGAACATGAAAAAAAGAGAGAACATGGCAGTACTTTTGCAATGGCATGGATTAGAGAAGCTTCACATGTTTAACATTTTCACAAAACTAGGAATTTTTTCCTTGTTGGGGTGTAAGTTCCCCACTAACGGTATTCGTCTTAGAAAGCGTGTATTATTGTTGGGTAATATGTTGCTAAGGCAATACGGCAGTTATGCTTGGGATTTGCATTTTGTTATTCAATCTTGTGAAGTAAAAGCTTAGGTGGACACGCAATCATTCAGAAGAGAAATGAGCATATGGTAATTTGGTTAGACAAGGAATGTAGAATTCCTCTTATAGAATCTCACGATTCGTTGAGTAAGACCGTGAGGAACTCTAAAGTTGCATTTTTTTTCCCCTTAAAGTATGACATTGTGTAAAGTTGCATAATTTTTTTCCTCAAGGATGACAATTTTAGTGTGTTTTTTTTCCCACATAAAACCCTTGTGAACTTCTCGTGGGATTTCCTTTTGTCACAATCGATGCAAAATTTCGCAAAAAGAAAGCACACAGCTTAAATAATACAACAACTCTTTTGGTGGTAGGTAAATCTGAGGTCTAGATGCTTTACCAGGATAAATGGGCCACCAAGACGGTGTCGAGCACAGCCACAATTCTAGTACACCAATAGGCAGCACATTCTGGACAAAGCCCAGGCTACTATTATCGGCTTCGCTGCTTTTAGTGAACAGACCCCAAGGCTTCGGTTACATGCAAGGCCTCTCCCTTAAAACTACTATAAGCTTTAATGGGTTTCATTACCCTATACAAACTACATACATGTCAAAGAGTGTATATAATTAAAACAGTTCATGAAACACCTTGTGAAAAAAAGACATGTCTGCCACCTCATGGTACCTTTTACACACACATCACTCTCTCTCTTGACAGTGTGCAGTCTCCAGAAGGAAAGAGAAATTCGTACAAAAGGACAGTGGAGAAAGGATTAAACCTCTGACGCTCTTGAAGAAAACAATACAATCATCTACAACGTCATTAAAACTTGAAATGTAGGCCTGTAATCCGTCAGACTTTTCGTGCCCCTGCCCGCCAACCTCTTGAGCATGCACCTCACCTCCTCCCGTACTTGCACCTGCATAAGCCTTTCTCTCATGAGCATCCCTTTTCTGTAAACTCTCTGATACGACGTTTCTTGCATTCAATCATAACTTCCTCTCATGAGCATCCTTTTTCTGTAAACCCTCTGATACGAGGTTTCTTGCGTTCAATCATAACTTCCTCTCATGAGCATCCTTTTTCTGTAAACCCTCTGATACGACGTTTCTTGCGTTCAATCATAACTGAGGCGCAAAAAAAAAACTAAGCAAACCCCTAAAACCTTGAAATGTAGAGATCCGTCGCCACCTTAAACCCTAATTGCATCCTACCATTTTTTTAAATGGTGAGATGACATACTTGCATCCGTCCGCATGGACGATGGGACACATGGATGAATGAAATGATGCTTAACATCTTGACGTCCTTTACTATATATGACTAGCTTAAGGGATTTTGGCCCCTAGGTAATAGGTCTATTTTTATATAAGGATTTTTGAAAGATGATATTTTGGGTTGTGTTGAAAACTTGAGATTAGTTATAGAGTTATAATATTTTGAAAGATTTTGGATTCTTTTAGAGGATTTTTAGAAAATTATAATTTTCGCATGGTGAAATATTTGAGTTTCCATGATTCTTCTTTTGCCTTAAGATACTTTTTTAATGTAAATGGCAAGGCCATAGTGTGGGACACCCGTTGTTTTGTATCGATTCTCCTGTGATATTCACCTGGCCAATGGTCAGTAGTATCGTAGGGAACGAAAAAAAAGCATCCTCACAGGTCTTTTAAGGCAAGGAAAAGAAAGCTTTGAAAAAACTGTATATCATATTTTGTGCCTATATTGCCAAGGAGAAGGATTGTAGTGGGAAGTTCTAGTGCTGGGTTGGATGCAGTGACAGAGACAATAGCATTATTTCCAGAGCTGCTGCAGGTTGGTCACATACTGAGCACCATTGGAGTTGGTCTTATACGGCAAATAACAGACATAACAGAAGTCGGTATAGGAAACGGGAAGTACTAGTCTAGAGGAGTGTTTTCAGTGAGGAGGATAATTTTTCTCTGCTTGGATGCAAGTCCAGTAGAGGTGGTTGTTTCGGAGGGAACGTACTAGTCTGGAGAGAGAGAGAGAGAGAGCGAGAGAGCTGGTTGTAGTGGACTGTTCAGTAGAGCTGGTTGTTTTCTGAAGTGTTGTACAGGTGGGAAGAAAGATTAAAAAAGGACGTAAGAAGAAAAGAGAGAGAAAGAGAGGAAAGGATCAATGGAGGAGGACCACCTAGGCAAGCCTTTGTTGCAAAAGAAAGAGTACCCAAATTGTCCAGGATGCAAGTGCGCCTATTTGCAACACCCAGATGCAAAGCTTCCATTCAAGGAGTACCTCAATTTGTTTTGCCTGGTTCTTGCCAGCTGTAGACTCTCTCTCTCTCTCTCTCTCTCCCCTCCTTTTCACATGCTAAAAGAGTCTTCTTCCAGTGGCATCACTACAAAGTTATTTCAGGGGAGCTGATGATTCTTATGGCAATAGTTGATGATGTTTGTTCTTATCTAATATCATTAGTGCCAAACACAAACATGGGTGAAGTTTTTACTACTGTTTTTCTTGATGCAACACGCCAGCTGCATGAAGAAGATGTGACTCTTCTGAGTGTCAACCACACACTCAGTGATTTGACAAACTCATGTGTTGGCGGGTGTGTTTTGGGGGGGGGGGTGCGGGGGTGATGTGTTTCAGCAATTCCAATCTCATCACTTTACCCATTCCTCTACTTCATGGTATGTTGGTTTCCCCAAACTTCATGGACATACATGGTTTTTTTGTACATGGGTTTTGGTACAAAGGAGGACACATGATCTTGTCCTAAAACACGAGCAAGTGACATATGGATGCATGTGGACTTAGTCAGCAGCCTCATGTGCTAATAAGGAATAACAGGATCTTGTTTGCATGTGGTATTATGTGACTCAAAAGAAATTATCTCTACAACTTTTTTTTTCTGAAGGACGAGTTATGAGTTTTGATCATTGTGCAGGTACAAGATTTTCATATTGCTAAATCAGATGAGGATATTGGCTACTATGCGGGAGCTATAGGTGATCCTCTTGAGTTCTGCAGCAGAATTTTACAGCAGTCTATAAATTAGGTTTTGACATGACCTACAAATTATGTACAAAAAGTGTCCTTTTCAACCAGGTGAAGTAGCTTGGGTTTAGCAACTTGGTTTTTCCTTTGATCTTGGGTTTTGCAACTTCCATTTTGACTACATAGTTGTTTTAGAATGCAAATCCCAAGTTGCTAAACTCAAAAACTAACTTGCTAAGCCCACGTTGTTTCACCCAGTTGAAGAGGAAACTATTTGTTGTAGTTTAATGAGCAAAGTTAAGCTTCCACTGAGTAATCTTCTTGCCCAGTCTTTGACACAAGTATAGAATTTTGTGGTTTCACAGGAGCAGCATTTATGATTGGGCGGGCCATCACAGCAGCACATTGGGGACTTATTGCAGATGTTTATGGGCGAAAGCCTGTAATTGTTATAGGCCTGATCTCTGTGTGAGTGGACAACAACTCCCATGTGTGATTTGTTATAATCTTTGTATTAAATTTTGAATTTTCCAGGAGCACATTGTATCTGGAACCACTGTTCCTTGAGGATTAGACCTTTCTCAATTGTGTGATCTGGGCAACTCAGGCTTGATTGCAAATTTTGTGGCAGGATTGTGTTCCATACACTGTTTGGATTGAGCACAAACTTCTGGATGGCCCTGTCTTCACGTTTTTTCCTTGGAGCTTTCAATGGCATGCTTGGGCCTGCAAAGGTAAGAACTTCTGATTGGTTGAAGGACTGATTTCTCTCAATTTGAATCAGCTTTGATGTGGATATGTTGCACAATGAGATACAAGGAGGAAAAACCTTTTCTCCATGTATACACCTGCTCAAGCAGTGCTATATGATTGTTCAGTGATCTTACTGTCTTTCACTTTACATGGGTGGTAATCTTGAGACAGGCATATGCATCAGAACTTACCAATGCAAGACATCAAGCTCAGGGTATGATGGTGGTAAGAATTTCCACCCTTTTGCAGACCCATCATTTCACTACTGCAGCGATATTGTCCAACTATGCCCAGCAACAAGAACTGATGGTGCATGGGTTGTTGTGGACAGGTGAGTACAAGCTGGGGTCTTGGCCTCATCCTTGGTCCTGCTATAGGCGGTTATCTTTCTCAGGTATCTCCAGTGGAACAACGGCTGCATTTGTTTCACCATTTCCTGTAGGTTGTAAGATGATGGAACTCAGATCTCTCTTGTGGCTGCTGTTTTGCAGCCTGCTCTGAAATACCCAAATCTGTTTGCTGCGGGATCCCTCTTTGAACAGTAAGATCTGACAACTGTTGAAGGTTCATGGACAGCTTGTTGGATGTCTATTACAGTTTCATGAACTGTGGTTTTGTTGAGAAACTCATGTGTGGATGACACTGATTGATGTCATTGGGATGTGAATGTGGGGGACAGGTTTCCTTATCTCTTGCCATCACTATGCAACACTGTGTTTTGCATTGGACTTCTCTTCTTTGTCTTTCAGCTCCCTGTATGTGGCAGCCCTGGACTTCCCTGAATTCATGCTTACAATATGTTGCTAATTCCTCTTGTTGAATTGTAAACATGGCTAGATCCATTCTTGATTTGAACAATATGGTACTTCAGGATGCTTGTCCCCACAAGTCAGAGTCTTCACCCATTCAAGTTAGTAGATGGAAGGGGTTTTTGCTTTTTCCAAGATGTGAATTTTCTCTGAAAGTGGAGGGTTTTGCAGGAGACATTGCACATACATGATGACATCCAGGATGTGAAGGAAGAAGAGAGTGCAACTGAACAACCATATGGAGCGTGGGCAGAGAGTAAGGATTTAATTTCAGCCGTAGCGGTTGAGCAGACTGATAACCACATAGTATCACTATCACAGACTGAAATGGACCTGAAGATTTCATTACCAGAGGATGGTTTGATTGAAGATAAGCACGTGAAGAGGTCACTGTTTACCAGGAAGGCCTTCATAGGGGTTATGATTCCTTACTGCCTTTGGGCACTCCATGATATGGCACACACCGAGGTTCTTCATCTGACTTAAGCTTACAGAGTCAACTGCCTCTAAATTCCTGGTTGCGAATGTGTTGTTGTTCTACATACATCAGCATTGGCAAAGCCAGTCAGATCTGAAAGTCATGCTACTTGGATGAACCAGAGGGTCACACTTGTTACATCAGCAGATGGCTTGTAGACTTCAGACCAGGAGGTGTCATGTTATGATTTTTCTTTCATATTTTTCAGCTCCTGATAGATGAGACACATACAGGTATTCTCTTTATGGTGTATTAGCCCAAGATCAAGTGGAGGTCTCAGCTTCACAACAGTAGATGTTGGTAATGTGCTCTCAATATCAGGTACCCTAAACCCTAAACCCTACACCCTAAACCTTATGTCAGGTTAACTCCTACTTCATGCAATGAGCTTTCAGTTCACCAACATCCCATACACCATGCATTCACAGGACTTCATTGAGGTTTTAGGTTGCATGATTTTCCTGTGTATCATTGTGGTTTGCTTTTTCACTCCAACAGCCTTCCATTAATATGTTTAGGGTTTCTGTTTTCTCTGGTCTGGGTCTCTCCATCTAATACTCTGGGCTTGTTGTTTTGTGTGTGATGATGACTCTTCCAAAGGCTTCGGGATGCTAGTATTTCAATTCATCTTCTTTCCACTGATAGCAAATTTCTTTGGACCTATTATGGCAACACGAATAGCAGCAGTAAGATATGGCCACCATGCCCAATGCAATTCTGTGTCGAGGGATAATCCAACAACATTTTATTTAAACTGTGGGTCCAGCCCCAACATGTCTCATTTGAGCTTTTTATCATGTCCCAGTTATTGCTCTTTTGAGTGTGATTTGCTTGGAGGTTCCAAGTAAGAAATTTGAAATATAAAGATCAACTATTCAAGTTCCTTTTTACAGTTGATGGATAGCAAGGCCAGTAACTTACCCTTGTGGCATACAGGTGCTTTCGGTGCCATTGGTGATTGCTTATCCAGTAATTGCGACACTTGATGGATGGATGCTCATGGTGATCTTGAATGTTGCATCTCTTGTGAAAAACATTCTATCTGTAAGTTTGCCAAATCCCTTGCAGGCACATTTTGAATGGTGAATGTTGCTATATTGCTGTCATCAACTCTTTGCTAAATTACTTGTAAGCTGCCATAAGTGAACACAAGACAGGCACTGTATGCTGGACACTATATGGTGCAAATGGCTGCTATTTTTTGTGGAGTTTCTCTTCTAACTCCTAATCATATTGTGTACTGCAGAATGTGGTTTACGGTGCAATATTTCTATTAATAAACAATTCTGTGGTATGATTTCTTCCCTCTCAAGCAGCTCAGCATGTCTAGTTAACATTAGACATTTCCAACATTTTGCATGGTGGTAAAGAATGTAAGGTTTAACTGCATTGAGAAAGTATGGGAAATTCAATGACATCATGTCCTGACCGATTGCTGTACTTTTGAGCAGCCACAGCACCAAAGGGGAGTAGCAAATGGTTTGTCGTTATGTTTGAATTCCATTTCCAAAGCCATGGGTCCAGCCGGTGGTGGCTCCCTGTAATGTTTTTGCTGAACCTTCACACCACCTATTTTCTTCACTGTGTTTCCCTAATCAGGCTGCATCACGACTCCTAGAATCCTTGAAATTGTTTCTGCATGCGGCTGCTAATCTGACCTCAGCAGGCAGCATCTGTATCATAGGACAGTCAATCTGATTCTTGTACTAACATAACAAACTGGTTGTAAAATGTGCAGTTTTGCATTGGGGCAGACACGGCAAGACGCTTATATCTTGCCAGGTATGTTACATCTCTAGAGCTTACAAATCTCTTTCTTACTAGAAGAGCTGGGAATCTCTTGCTGAAATTTCCAGTGTAAAAAATCACTGGAGAGAAAGGAGCACACTCTGGTAGATTAGAAGAGAAAAGCAAGTTGGGCGTATGTTCAAATACACTGACAGAGCTGGAACTCTTGTATTTGCAGGTAATGAGCTGGTGTTTACTATTCTGGCCTTTGTTGCAGTTTTGAGTGCTGTCACTACCTTTGAACCTATATTACCAAGATCCACAGATCATCCCTACAGTGATGATGATAAATAGAATTCTTACTAAGTACATAAGCTCTACAATTCATCTTAGCTGAAACCAGAAGTTTTATGTATCTCCTTTTCAGCTCTGAATGGAATGTGTAGTTGAATTTTTTGCGGGCCTGCTAGGGCTCAGCTGTGAAAACCATTGATCCATTAACTTCTTTTCATATTATTCTCAATCTGCAAATTTGTTGCAGCATGAAAATTTAGCAGCTCTGTTGTGACAGTCGATACAACAGGTG
>Ga0209611_10013979_pt1 | contig 10871 bp, 8 predicted proteins | sample S1TSphgellanicum_3_FD_187693 | JGI IMG/M metagenome (GOLD analysis project Ga0209611, IMG submission 187693) | Host-associated microbial communities from peat moss isolated from Minnesota, USA - S1T2_Fc - Sphagnum magellanicum MG (SPAdes) (version 2) | ecosystem: Host-associated > Plants > Peat...
GCGGCAGCGGTGACCTTCTGGCGCCGCGTGGTCGCGGCCTACACCGGCAGCAGGTACCAGGAACGCATCGTCAACGGCGAGGTCCACCAGCGCTTTGAGTCCGGATCGCGACGGCATCGTTGAAGGCCGGCGCCGTGAGGTCCTGCGCGACCTTGAAGTCTCACGCCACCGTGAGGGTCTGCGCCCTGAGGTCCTGAGCCACCCGTAGCAGCGGCGCAAGGTACTGGCCGGTGATCGATTCGGGCACCTCGCAGATCTGCTCCGGCGTTCCGGCGGCGACCACGCGGCCGCCGCGATCGCCGCCTTCCGGCCCCAGGTCGATCACGTAGTCGGCGGTCTTGATGACGTCCAGGTTGTGTTCGATGACCACCAGGGTGTTGCCGGCGTCGCGCAGCTGCTGCAGCACGTGCAGCAGCTGCGCGATGTCGTGAAAGTGCAGCCCGGTAGTGGGTTCGTCCAGGATGTAGAGCGTGCGCCCGCTGCCGCGCTTGGCCAGCTCGCGCGCCAGCTTGACCCGCTGTGCCTCCCCGCCTGACAGCGTGGTTGCGTTCTGCCCCAGGCGCACGTACGACAGTCCGACCTCCATGAGCGTGCGCAGCTTCACCGCCGCCGCCGGCAGGTGCTCGAACAGCTTCAAAGCGTCCTCGACGGTGGTGTCGAGCACCTGGTGGACGTTGCGGCCGCGGTACTGGATCTCGAGCGTCTCGCGGTTGTAGCGCTGGCCGCGGCAGATGTCGCACGGCACGTAGACATCGGGCAGGAAGTGCATCTCGACCCGGATCACCCCGTCGCCCTGGCAGGCCTCGCAGCGTCCGCCCTTGACGTTGAAGCTGAAGCGGCCGGCGTCGTAGCCGCGGGCGCGCGCCTCCGGCACCGCGGCAAACAGTTCGCGGATGATGGTGAACAGGCCGGTGTAGGTCGCCGGATTGGAGCGCGGCGTGCGGCCGATCGGGTTCTGGTCGATCTCGATCACCCGCTCGAAGCGCTTGAGCCCGTCGATCTCGTCGCACGGCCCGGCGCCGTCGGGGCTGGCGTCGTTCAGCAGGGCCGCCGCATGGCGGAACAGGGTGTCGTCCACCAGGGTTGATTTGCCGGAGCCGGACACACCGGTAACGCAGGTCAGCAGCCCGACCGGCAACGCGACCGTGACATCGCGCAGGTTGTTACCGCGCGCGCCGCGGATCGTGATCCACTGGTCGCGCTGCGGGCTCTTGCGCTGTGCCGGCAACGCAATCTGTTCGCGGCCCGACAGGTAGGCGCCGGTGAGCGAGGCGGGATCGGCTTCGATCTCGCCCGGGGTGCCCTGCGCGACCACCACGCCGCCGTGCGCACCGGCACCCGGACCCAGGTCGACCACGTGGTCGGCGGCGCGGATCGCGTCGGCGTCGTGTTCGACCACGATCACCGTGTTGCCAAGGTCGCGCAGCCGCTTGAGCGTACCCAGCAGCCGTTCATTGTCGCGCTGATGTAGTCCTATCGAAGGCTCATCCAAAATGTACATGACGCCGGTGAGTCCGGAACCCACCTGGCTGGCGAGCCGGATACGCTGCGCCTCGCCACCCGAGAGCGTGCTGGCGCCGCGATCCAGGCTCAGGTAGTCCAGGCCCACGTCCACCAGGAAGCGCAGCCGCTCGCTGACCTCGCGCACGATGCGCGCGGCGACCTCGGCACGCCAGCCCGGCAACGCCAGCGCCGCGAAGTACGCGCGCGCCTGCCCGACCGTCAGGCGCGTGATCTCGGCCAGGTTGCGCCCCTCGATCAGCACCGAGCGCGCGGCTTCGTTCAGGCGTGCGCCGCCGCAGGCGATGCATGGGCGGGTACCGAGGTATTTCCTGAGCTCATCGCGCACCGCCTGGGAGTCGGTCTCGCGAAAGCGGCGCTCGAGATTGGGCACGATGCCCTCGAACGCATGGCGTTTGCGCGCGGTGCCGGCGCCCTCCTTGTAGCGGAACTCGATCTGGTCCTCGCCGCTGCCATGCAGCAGCACCTGCTGCACGCGCGCTTCCAGCTCTATCCACGGCGTCTCGACATCGAACTGGTAATGGCGCGCCAGCGACTGCAGCATCTGGAAATAATGCGCGTTGCGCCGGTCCCAGCCGCGCACCGCGCCGCCCGCGAGCGACAGGTGCGCATGCACCACCACGCGCTCGGGGTCGAAGAATTCCTGGTAGCCCAGGCCGTCGCAGGTGGGGCAGGCGCCGGCGGGATTGTTGAACGAGAACATGCGCGGCTCGAGCGCCGGCACCGAAAAGCCGCACTGCGGACAGGCGTGGCGGCTGGAGAACAGCATCGGCGCCAGCCGGGCGTTTTCCGGGAACACCACCCGCACCAGGCCCTGGCTGAGCCGGATTGCGGTCTCGAACGACTCCGCCAGCCGCTGCCCCGCCTCGGGCCGCACGCGAAAGCGATCCACCACCGCCTCGATGGTGTGCTTGCGCTTCGGATCGATCGCCGGCACCGCGTCCAGTTCGTGCACGATGTCGTCGATGCGCACCCGCACGAAGCCCTGGCCGGCAAGCTCGGCGAGCAGCTGGGCGTGCTCGCCGCGCCGGTCATCGATCAGCGGTGCCAGCAGCAGCGCCAGCTCGCCGGCGGGCGCCGCCAGTACCTGGTCCACCATCTGGCTCACGGTCTGCGCCGCAAGATCGATGCCGTGATGCGGGCAGCGCGGGACGCCGGCGCGCGCGTACAGCAGCCGCAGGTAGTCATAGATCTCGGTCACGGTGCCGACCGTGGAGCGCGGGTTGTGCGAGCCGGTCTTCTGCTCGATGGCGATCGCCGGCGACAGGCCCTCGATGCTGTCGACGTCGGGCTTGTCCATGATCGACAGGAACTGGCGCGCGTACGCCGACAGCGACTCGACGTAGCGGCGCTGGCCTTCCGCGTACAGCGTGTCGAAGGCCAGCGACGACTTGCCCGAGCCCGACAGGCCGGTGATCACGATCAGCCGCTCGCGCGGCAGGTCGAGATCGATGTTGCGAAGGTTATGGGTACGGGCGCCGCGGACACGGATGGTTTGCAACGAGACTCCTGAAATGCAGGCCGGCCAAATAAATGCCGGGCGGCCAAATGACGAAGGAACCACTATAAACGCAGCGGCGGCCGGTGCTCAAAAACACTACAATGCGCTACTACGACAGGCAGCCGTATCGAGGGTCATCACATGGCGCGCGGCATCAACAAAGTCATCCTGATCGGCCACCTGGGAGCCGATCCCGAAACCCGGGCGATGCCCTCCGGCATGTCCGTGGCCAACCTGCGCCTGGCGACTACCGAGAGCTGGAAGGACAAGCAATCCGGCGAGCAGCAGGAGCGCACCGAGTGGCACAACGTGGCGCTGTTCGGGCGCCTGGGCGAGATCGCCGCCGAGTACCTGCGCAAGGGGTCTCAGGTCTATATTGAGGGCAGGTTGCGCACACGCAAGTGGCAGGACAAGGAAGGCCGGGATCGCTATACCACCGAGATCATCGGCAACGAGATGCAGATGCTTGGCGGGCGCGGTGGGCCCGGCGGTGGCGGTGGCGGGAGCAGCGGCGCTGCCGGCGGTTCCGGCGAGCCGGCACCTCGACCTGAACACGCGGAGGCCGCGGCGGGCGGGGCCGGGGTGTCGCGCGATGATTTCGATGACGATATCCCGTTCTAGAGCCACCAGGAATCGAGCTAATTGTCTGATCTTGAAGGGATTAGCGGCTAACCTGGGCTGGCGGCGCGCGCAACGCGTTGCCTCGGTCATTCCCCCGTTCATTCCCTCGTTCATTCCCTCGTTCATTCCCTGGGCCGGTCAAAACCGTTACCCTTAGCCCTCCATGCCTGCCACGCCATGACCGGCCTCTTCTACATCAAGACCTTCGGCTGCCAGATGAACGAGTACGATTCCGCGCGCATCGCGGACGTACTGCGCGTGAGCACGGGCCTTGCGCCCACGCCGGACCCCGCCGAGGCCGAGGTGCTGTTGATGAATACCTGCTCGGTGCGCGAGAAGGCGCAGGAGAAGGTGTACTCGCTGCTGGGCGAGTGGCGGGCGCTCAAGCTGGCGCGCCCGCAGCTGATCATCGGTGTCGGCGGCTGCGTTGCCAGCCAGGAGGGTGAGGCGATCTGCGCGCGAGCGCCGTTCGTGGACCTGGTGTTCGGGCCGCAGACCATCCATCGCCTGCCACAGATGATCGCCGAGCTCAGGGCGCGCGGCCGCTGCGTGGTTGACGTGAGCTTCCCGGAAATCGAGAAATTCGACCGCCTTCCAGAGCCGCAGGCGACCGGCGCGCGCGCCTCCATCTCGGTGATGGAAGGCTGCAGCAGGTACTGCAGTTTCTGCGTGGTGCCCTATACGCGCGGCGACGAGGTCAGCCGACCGTTCGACTCGGTGCTGCAGGAGGCGCGCGCGCTCGCGCGCCAGGGGGTGGGCGAGATCCTGCTGCTGGGCCAGAACGTCAATGCCTACGCCGGCGCGATGGCCGACGGGGCGATCGTCGACCTGGCGACGCTGATTCATCACATCGCGGCGCTGCCCGGCGTGCAGCGTATACGGTTCACCACCTCGCATCCGCTCGAATTCAGCGACAGCCTGGTGGAGGCGTACGCGAGCGTGCCGCAGCTCGCCAATCACCTGCACCTGCCGGTGCAGAGCGGCTCGGATCGCATCCTGGCGCGCATGAAGCGCGGCTACACCGTGCTCGAGTACCAGCAGCGCATCCGCAAGCTGCGTGCGGTGCGTCCGGACATTGCGATCTCCACCGACATCATCGTCGGCTTTCCCGGCGAGAGCGAGCGCGACTTCGAGGCCACGCTGCGGCTGGCGGAGTCGGTGCCGTTCGACCAGTCATTCTGCTTCCTTTACAGCCGCCGGCCGGGCACCCCGGCCGCGTCGCTGCCGGACGAGGTGCCGCTGGCGGTCAAGCAGCAGCGCCTGGCGCTGCTGCAGGCGCAGCTGGACGCGCAGGCGCTGGCCATCAGCCGGCGCATGGTCGGCAGCGTGCAGCGCGTGCTGGTCGAGCGCGCGGCCAGGAAAGGCCACGGCGAACTGGCGGGCCGCACCGAGAACAACCGCTGGGTGAATTTCCCGGGGTCGCCGGCGCTGCTGCAGCGCTTCGTCGATGTCCGCGTCACCGAGGCGCGCCCGCACTCCCTGCGTGGCCAGCTCACCCGGGAGCTCGAGGCGGCGTGAGTTCCAGCAGCGCCGCGGCGCGCGAATTCGCCCTGGAGCCGGCCGACAACGCGCGCCTGGCGAGCCTGTGCGGGCCGCTCGACGCCAACCTGCGGCTGGTGGAGACGCGGCTGGGCGTGCAGATTCGCCGCCGCGGCCATGAGTTTCGCATCAAGGGTGCGCGCGCCGCGTCCACCGAGGTGGTGCTGCGCGACCTGTTCGCGCAGACCAGGCACCAGCAGCTCACGCCCGAGCAGGTGCACCTGTGCCTGGTGGAGCACGCCAACGATCGCGCCGGCCGCGGCCAGGAGCGCGGCAACGGCGAGGCGCATGCCGGCGGCAACGGCGCCGGCAACGGCGGCACCAGCGCGCCCGGCAATGGCGCGCGCGCCGAAGGCGAGGATGGCACTCCCGCCGCAGGACGGCGCGGCATGGTGCGCGCGCGCGGTGCGCACCAGGGCGAGTACCTGGCCAACATCCAGCACCATGACCTGAGTTTCGGCATCGGTCCGGCCGGCACCGGCAAGACCTACCTGGCGGTGGCCTGCGCGGTGGAGGCGCTGCTGTCCGAGCGGGTGCGCCGCATCGTGCTGGTGCGGCCGGCGGTGGAAGCCGGCGAGCGGCTCGGCTTCCTGCCGGGCGACATGGCGCAGAAAGTCGACCCCTACCTGCGGCCGATGTACGACGCGCTGTACGAGCTGATGGGATTTGAACGCGTGGCGCGCTTCATCGAGCGCAACGCCATCGAAGTCGCGCCGCTGGCGTTCATGCGTGGCCGCTCGCTGAACGAGTCGTTCATCATCCTGGACGAGGCGCAGAACACCACCATCGAGCAGATGAAGATGTTCCTGACGCGCATCGGCTTCGGCGCGCGCGCCGTGGTGACCGGCGACCTGACGCAGACCGACCTGCCGAGCGGCCGCATGTCCGGCCTGCAGCACGCGCTTATGATCCTGCGCGGGGTGCAGGGGGTCGCTTTCACGCTGTTCGACGCCGGCGATGTCGTGCGCCATCCGCTGGTGCAGCGGATCGTGCAGGCCTATGAGTCGCACGAGACCTCCCGTGAGCCATGAACCGCTGGCCGGCGGTCAGCGTCACGCGACGGGTGCGCGGCGGCTGGCTGCCGACGGCGCGCGACCTGCAGCGCTGGGCCGCTGCCGCGCTGGGCGCGCGCGCGGCCGGACGCGAGCTGTCGGTGCTGCTGGTGGGTGCGGCGGCCAGCCGGCGGCTCAACGCGCACTACCGGCGGCGCGACCGGGCCACCAACGTGCTGTCGTTCCCAGTGCCGCCCGGCGCCGGCAGCGCGCTGCTGGGGGACCTGGTGATCTGCCCGGCGGTGCTGCGGGCCGAGGCGCGCGCCCAGCACAAGAGCGCGCGTGCTCACTGGGCGCACCTGGTGGTGCATGGGGTGCTGCACCTCGCGGGCTACGACCATGAGCACGAGCAGCAGGCACAGCGCATGGAACGGCGCGAGATCCGGGTGCTGCGGGCACTGGGGGTCGCCAATCCGTACCGCAGGCAGGTCGCGCCGCGGCCTCGCGCGGCCTAGTGGCTGGCACCGGCCGAGCGCGCGCCGGCATGGCTAAGGACAACCCCGACAGCGCCAACCGCAGCGGTGTCAGCGGCCGCTGGCGCGCGCGCATCACGCGTACGCTGGCCGCGGGCCTGAAGGATCGATCACAACTGGTGGAGATGCTGGCGGAGGCCAGGCAGCGCGGCGTGCTCGACACCGACGCGTTCGCGATGCTCGAGGGCGTGCTGGCGGTGGCGGACCTGCAGGTGCGCGACATCATGATTCCGCGGGTGCAGATGGTGTGCGTGTACCGCGACGCTGCGATCGCCTCAATCCTGCAGGCGGTGGTGGAATCCGGCCACTCGCGCTTTCCGGTGCTCGATGGCGACCGCGACGATGTGATCGGCATCCTGCTGGCCAAGGACCTGCTGCGGCTGTTCGCCGGCGCGACACCGGCAAAATTCGACATGCGCGAATACATGCGGCCGGTGGTGTTCGTGCCCGAGTCCAAGCGCCTGAACGTGCTGCTCAAGGAGTTTCGCGGCAACCGCAATCACATGGCGATCGTGGTCGATGAATACAGCGGCGTGGCGGGCCTGGTGACCATCGAGGACGTGATCGAGCAGATCGTCGGCGACATCGACGATGAATTCGATGTCGAGGACGACCAGAACATAAGGCGCGAGTCGGGGCGCCAGTTCAACGTGCGCGGCAGCACCCGGATCGAGGAGTTCAACCAGTTCTTCAACGTCGCGCTGCCGGAGCAGCAGTTCGACACCGTCGCCGGGCTGGTGATGAAGCAATTCGGCCGCATGCCGCGCCGCGGCGAGAGCGTGACCATCGACGCTTTCGAGTTTCGCGTGCAGCGCACCGACCGACGCCGTATCGACAGCCTGCGCGTGACCGCGCCGTCGACCTTCGAGCCGGCGGCGCCGGCCGAGTGAACACCGCGCTGCGGTATGCCAGCGCCGCGGCCGCCGGCGCGCTGCTCGCCTGCGCATTCGCGCCGCTGAACCTGTGGCCGCTGGCGATCCTGTGTCCGGCGCTGCTGATGTGGCTGTGGGAGGGCGCATCGCCGCGGCGCGCCGCGTGGAGCGGATTCTGCTTCGGCGCCGGCACCTTCGCGCTCGGCACACCGTGGCTGTACATCAGCATCCACGACGTCGCGCAGGCGCCGATGGTACTGGCGCTGGCGCTGGTGCTGGCGCTGGTGCTGATCATGGCGGCCTATCACTGGCTGCTGGGATGGCTGTCCGCCGTGGCGCTGCCGGCGCGCGGCCCGTGGCGCTGGCTGGTCGGCCTGCCGGCGCTGTGGCTGCTGGTCGAATGGTGGCGCGGCTGGTTCCTGTCGGGCTTTCCCTGGCTGTCGCTCGGCTATTCGCAGACCGATACCTGGCTGGCAGGAATTGCGCCGGTCACCGGCGTCTATGGGCTGTCGGCGTTGCTGCTGCTGGCCAGCGGTGCGCTGGTGGCGCTGGTGCGCGGCAGCCGCGCGGTGCGCGTGCTGGCCGCCGCACTGCTGCTGCTGCCATGGCCGCTGGGCGCGCTGCTCGGGCACGTGAGCTGGACCCGTGCGCAGGGCCCGGTGATCAGCGCTGCGATCCTGCAGGGCGCGGTGCCGCAGGATCTCAAGTGGCAGGCGGACAACATCGAGCCGACGCGCGAGCTGTATACGGGGCTCAACCAGCAGGCGCTCGGCGCCAGCCTCATCATCTGGCCCGAGGCCGCGCTGCCACAGCTGGCAAACGAGGTGTCGCGCTATCTCGGGCAGCAGTGGTCCACTGCGCGCCAGCATGGCTCGGACCTGGTGATGGGGATCCTGCGCTTCGAGGACGATAAATATTACAATTCGATCCTGACGCTGTCCGACAAAGTCAGCTTCTACGACAAGCACCACCTGGTACCGTTCGCCGAGTATTTCCCGGTGCCCGGCTTCATCCGCTCGTGGCTGGAATTCATGGACCTGCCGTACTCCGACTTCGAGGCTGGACCTGCGATCCAGCCGAGCGTCGCCGCCGCCGGCACCAGGCTGGCGCTCGGCATCTGCTACGAGGATGCCTACGGCAGCCTGAACCTGCAGGCGCTGGCGAGCGCCGGGCTGCTGGTGAATGTCACCAACGATGCCTGGTTCGGGCATTCGTGGGCGCGCTACCAGCACTTCCAGATCGCCCGCATGCGCGCGATCGAGGCGCAGCGACCGTTGCTGCGGGCCGCCAATGACGGTATCTCGGCGATGGTGGGTCCGCACGGGGAAGTCCTGGCGCAGGCGCCGCAATTTGTGCCCACGGTGCTGCGTGGAACCGTCCAGCCGCGTGTCGGTCTACCTCCCTATGCCCGCTGCGGAAACTGGCTTATCGTACTGGTTGGGCTGCTGGGCGCGGGCGCGGCAGCGCTGGTGAAACGCCGCCAGGGCTAGACACGCCGCTACAGCCCAAGGAACCGGGCCCACGCTTGCCGGTCTATCATTCACCCGTTTGCAGTCATCGTTCGGAGTAGATCCTTTATGTCGAATCAGGTCATGGGGCCGCGTCTTCTGGGCGCCATTGCGCTCGTCATCCTGTTCGCGGCGTGCTCGCCGCCATCCTCCACCGCCGCGGCCAGTGGCGATCCCGCCAAGGTCGATGGCGCGAAGGCCGTGCCCACGGCCGCGGTGACGCCGACGCCGGCTGCCACGGCCGCCGCGCAGCGCGGCCTGCCGGACTTCGCCGACCTGGTCGCCCAGGTCGGCTCCGCGGTGGTCAACGTGCAGGTGGTGCAGAGGGCCGCCGGCGGCCAGGGCTCGGACGACGGCGAGGATGACTCGGACGACCCGTTCAACGACTTCTTCCGCCGCTTCGGCCTGCCGCATCCGAACATGCCGCAGCAGCCGAGGAACAACATGCCGGTGCACGGCATTGGCTCCGGATTCATCATCAGTCCGGACGGCTACATCCTCACCAACACCCATGTGGTGGCGAACTCTTCCAAGATCACCGTCAAGCTCACCGACCGGCGCGAGTTCGATGCCAAGGTGATCGGGCAGGATGAACGCACCGACGTCGCGGTGATCAAGATCGTCGCCAAGGGCGACCTGCCGGTGGTGAAACTGGGCGACTCCAACAAGCTGCGCCCCGGGCAGTGGGTGCTGGCGATCGGCTCGCCGTTCGGCTTCGAGAATTCGGTCACCGCGGGCGTGGTCAGCGCCACCGCGCGCGGCAATGTCGGCGGCGAAGGCGGCAACAGCGGCTACGTGCCGTTCATCCAGACCGACGTGGCAGTGAACCCCGGCAATTCCGGCGGTCCGCTGTTCAATCTCAATGGCGAGGTGGTCGGCATCAATTCGCAGATCTACAGCCGCAGCGGCGGCTATGAGGGCATCTCGTTCGCGATCCCGATCGACGTCGCCTCCAATGTCGCCGACCAGCTGATCAAGACCGGCCACGTGAGCCGCGGGCGTATCGGCGTCACCATCCAGGAAGTCACGGCCGCGACGGCCGAGAACCTCGGCCTGGAACGGCCGCGCGGCGCCGCGGTCGCCTCGGTCGAGTCCGGCGGCCCGGCCGACAAGGCCGGCATCGAGCCGCTCGACATCATCATCAGCGTCAACGGCAAGCCGGTGGAGACCTCCGAGCAGCTGCCGTCGATGATCGCCGAGATCAAGCCCGGCCAGCAGGCGCAGCTGGAAGTGTGGCGCGACAAGGCGGTGAAGCGCATCAACGTCACGGTCGAGGAACTCAAGGACAAGGCCAGCACCGAGGCGAGCCTGCGCCACGGTGGCGGTGGCGACGGCGAGGAAGGCGAGGCCGCGACGGTCAACAACCGCATCGGCCTGACGGTGCGCGCGCTGACAGCAGCGGAGAAAACCCAGATCAAGGCACGCGGCAACATCGTCGTGGTCAACAGCAAGGGGCCGGCTGCCGAGGCCGGACTGCGCAGCGGCGATGTGATCCTGAGCATCAATCGCATCAAGATCGACACCATTGCCGCCTTCGAGGCCGCGGTAAAGAATGCCGGCCACGATGCGACCTTACTGATCCAGCGCGAGGGCCAGCAGTCGATCGTCACGATCACGCTGCAGTGAGCTGTGCGGCAACTGAGCTGGACTGCAGATGAGCTGATCTGCAGCTGATCTGCAAGTGAGCTGACCTGCACACACCCGGTGCTACGGCACCGGGTGTGGGGTCGTGTATTCTTGCGCGATGCAGGAGCGCTACGATCCGGCGGCCGTGGAAGCGGGCG
>Ga0209611_10013980_pt1 | contig 10871 bp, 7 predicted proteins | sample S1TSphgellanicum_3_FD_187693 | JGI IMG/M metagenome (GOLD analysis project Ga0209611, IMG submission 187693) | Host-associated microbial communities from peat moss isolated from Minnesota, USA - S1T2_Fc - Sphagnum magellanicum MG (SPAdes) (version 2) | ecosystem: Host-associated > Plants > Peat...
ATTGTTGGCACACTCAACGTGTTTAAAAATTAATTGTGAACCTCCAACTTGCACCATATAGACATGATGAAAGGTCTAAATTTTAAAAGAATTTCAAAGAATCAAATCCTTATGTAATAGTTTAAACCGGGTTCCAAAAAAATCAAGCATATCTAAGACATGCGCACAACATTCAAGCGTCATTTGTATTCGATCCACGTAACATTCTTGACTTGTACAACACCGAGATACCTTATGGCCATTTGAGTCCTCACAAAAAGAATCTTGCCTTCTTTTTGTGTGTGGTAGACCAACGTTTTGGTATTTGATTTCAAAATGGTTCCCATTGTAGTTTTGTTGTAATGAATCTCACAAATAAACATGGGCATTTTTTTCAATATGTGCAACTTTTAATTACCATAGACTTTTGCACTTACATGAAAACATGTTATAAATATCCATAAAGTGGTGCCCAATGCTATGCCTCTTTTCATCTCACTTGGCCATTTTGTCCCCACTTTCCAAGTATCCTCAAAATCCCCTAATTTAGACCCAAACTTTCGAAGTAAGCATGAAAATTTCAAAATTATGACCATGGTTTACTTTTCTAAATTGCACCTATAACTTTGTGCCTACCTACGTACTAGGCTACCTATAAAATATACATGCCCACCTACCTAAGGGCAACAAAATTCAACCAAATTTGCCTTCAAACAAGATATGAAAGATAAAAAGCTAAAGCATATTTCACATTTTTTGCTACATGCTAGAACCCAATAAAAAAATTTCGCAAATTTTCCAAATAAATGTTGAATTGATGACTAAAATACTAAAAAAAACATATTTTTATGATATTGAAAAAATTGGCTACATTTTGCTAAAAATGGAATTTCATAGGACAAAATACTATGGGACCTTATAATATTCATACCTAAACAAGCTCCGATGAATCATCATCACTAGAATTAACATTCAAGTTGGTAGGGTCCTACAATGTACACATCCTTGATTGGGATGGGGGGCCATCTAACAACAAAAATCAACAATTATTTGGCTTAATTTGTTATAATGTGGCCATGTGTGCCTTCCAAATTAAGACTATTTTTGTGGCCTAATTCTCTTACTTTATTATCATGATAATATTGGTTCAAGGTGCCATATTTAATTCTATAGACTCCACAATATAAAAATATTCCTTGGAAACGTGAAAACATATAAATTCCCATATTGTTGGCACACTCAACGTGTTTAAAAATTAATTGTGAACCTCCAACTTGCACCATATAGACATGATGAAAGGTCTAAATTTTAAAAGAATTTCAAAGAATCAAATCCTTATGTAATAGTTTAAACTGGGTTCCAAAAAAATCAAGCATATCTAAGACATGTGCACAACGTCATTTGTACTTGATCCACGTAACATTCTTGACTTGTACAACACCTAGATACCTTATGGCCATTTGAGTCCTCACAAAAAGAATCTTGCCTTCTTTTTGTGTGTGGTAGACCAACGTTTTGGTATTTGATTTCAAAATGGTTCGCATTGTAGTTTTCTTGTCATGAATGTCAAAAATAAAAACATGGGCATTTTTTTCAATATGTGTAGGTTTTAATTACCATAGACTTTTGCACTTACATGAAAACATGTTATAAATATCCATAAAGTGGTGCCCAATGTTATGTCCCTTTTCATCTCACTTGGCCATTTTGTCCCCACTTTGCAAGTATCCTCAAAATCCCCTAAATTTAGACCCAAACCTTCGAAGTAAGGATGAAAATTTCAAAGTTATGACCATGGTTTACTTTTCTAAATTGCACCTATAAACTTTGTGCCTACCTACCTACTAGGCTACCTATAAAATATACATGCCCACCTACCTAGGGGCAAGAGAATTCAACCAAGTTTGCTTCTAAACAAGGTACAAAAAATAAAAAGCTAAAGCATATTTCACATTTTTTGCTACATGATAGAACCCAATAAAGAAAGTTGACAAATTTTTTAAATAAATGTTGAATTTGAGGACTAAAATACTAAAAAAAAACATGTTTCTATCATATTGAAAAAATTGGTTACATCATGTTAAAAAAGAAGCTAATAAATTTATCCATTATCTAATTTTCCCAATTTCATCCATTGTTTTGTTTAATCAATACCCATCTATTTGTGAACTGAAAGGGACTTTACAAAAGGTGCATTTAAGGAATTTGATTATTGGGAAGATGTTGTTTAGAGGATTTGAATCCTCTAAGATGTTAATTTGAATCCTCATTATTTTTAGTCAAAACTCAAACTTCAAAAAGTACATGAAATCTCTATCCTTGCAAAACATTAAATTCTAAAAAAATTAGATATGCATCATAATTTTGGGATATATTAGTAAAGATTGAAAAACAATTCAACACCACTAATGAACCAACCCAAATTTGGTACTACTTACATGCAAGCATAAGCACTAATTTACCTACACATGTTTAATGTTTGTTCATATGAAAAAAAAAGGTGTTTTGCAACTGGCCTTGTAATTCAATTTTTGAGTTGCATCGAACACTTACATGAGTTGTAGAGTTGTAACTCACTATTCCAACACCATTAATGAACACACCCAAATTTGGTACTACTTACATGCAAGCCTAAACAATAATTTACCTACACATGTCTAATGTTTGCTTGTTTAAAAAGGTTAAAGATTGTCATGATACACATAAATCATTTACCCTTTTGGGTGATTAAAAGCATAAATGCCATAGTACCTTGGTAGCTTTGACACATGTTTGTCAAATAATTAATTGATTTTGAATTTTCATTTCAAAGAATAAAATAATGGTCCTAAAATAAATTGTAATTTTATTAATGATGGATCAACAATTGAAGATGTAATGGAAACCTAATCAACTTTAAATGTTTTGTTTAGTATAAAACTAGGAGTTTGGAATTTGTACCATCACATGTACACACATCAAAGTTATAAAGGTGGTTGGCACCCATAATTAACCATATAATTTCAACTTTTTATTATTATGTGCACTTGAGTTCGATGAACTTATATTAAAGGACCTTATATTTTAACTGCATGGTTCATATGTTGAAATATTTTGGTCACCGTTTTGAGGGATTGAAACCATGTAACCACATAATGTTTGATAAATATTGATTTAGGATGCATGTAATAACTGTAAACAAATACAACATGATTATGATTTCCATTGCATATTTTGAATTGCATAAGGCTTTTGATTAATGGCTTAATTTGTGCATAAGATAATTTATCTTGACTTTTACAAAGGATGGACATTTAACACTTTTTATTATTTATTTATCTATTTATTGGGGTAATGGAGGCAAATGTTTATATTGCAATGTCATTGTTTCGCATACCAAATTTTAAAAATTCACAAAGATATATTTACTTGATAATTCACACACACACACACATAAGGATTGTCCACTCTCAAAATCAAAGTGTTTTGAACATGCAATTATTTATTTATTTTTGTCAAGTTTTGAGCATGTAAAGTTTGCAATTAATGAAAAATATTCCAAAAACTATTATGACAATCCAAACTATTATGCTTCCTTTGTGATTTTTCAAACATAAAAAAATACAATTTTAAAGAATGTCCATTCACTTGGGTGGCTCCTTTGACTATGATTTTACCCATTTTTACTTTTTTTCAATAAGTTGTAGCCTTTTTTTTTTGCACGTCATTTGTAATAAAATAGAAGTGTCTTCCTTGGGATGTATAAGTGCATCATCCATGTTTTAAATGCATGACATTCATGTGCAAAACCTATGAACCCATGAAAGAACAATTTTCACACAATTTCCATTACCAAATTGTGGGTTGAAATGTTTATGATGTACCATAAACATCACCTTGAAACACCTTGATTGATGCCACAAGGTCACACACAAAAACATCTTCCATTTGTGCAAACTTTATGAGAGCATGCACAAACTCCAATAAAGGAAAAATGCAAGCAAGTTCAAGTAAACTTGGATGTCACATATGTTGTATTTATATGAAGCCTTTTCTAATATATTAATTTAACATCTAGATAAGTTTGAAAGGTAATCTAATAAATATGGAATATCTTTCAACACATTTTAAAGCTCGTAACTAGTGTTTTTCAACATAGTGAAATAGTGTAAAAACATTGTTTAAGCACCATTGGTTAACACTATCTCAAGATTTTTTCATCCAAGCCCATGCTGCCACATCATCTTTTCAAGACTACTGACTCAAGACGTTGCCTTTGGCTCCTATTTGCCTATTTTTAACCAAATTATATTGTCCATAAATGGACATCACAATGGAGTTTTCCCAAATCAAATCATTGCAACTTGGTGGAAAACATGTTAAAAAGGAATATGTTATCATAGATTAGTGACAACATAAAATGTTATCTTACCCAATAATACTTGTGACCTTAACAAGAGAAACAAGGATGACGGTCAAAGAGGAGCAGTGTTAGTTATATGGCATCCATTTTTGTAGACACTTTCTAAACCAAAGAAGGTGAGCAACAAAGTCTTGAGCATATCTACTATCTTCATAGAAATCGCAATAAAAGGCCTGAGACATATTGAGGGAAACATGTTAGTGACAACAGACAATGTCATCTCACCCAATAATACTTGTGACCTTAACAAGAAAAAACAAGGATGTTATGTTCCAGTAGAGATTCTTGTGCCACAAGATGTCTCCCTGCACTATTCAAATTAGTGCAGTCCAATCCCTAGCATGATGAATATCAAGAGAAATGAGACACATTACTCTGTCATAGAGCTCTTGTTGTCCTTCCTCCCTACTCCACTCTCCTCTCAATGGTGGGGACACGAGAGGAGAGTTGTCACCAATGCTAACAAACAAACTATGAAATTTGCATCCTCTGACACCAATATGAAACAAAGATGACCAAACAGACACATCTTGTCACACACCTTCCTTGTTGAAAATTATCAACTCAAGTCTGAAAATGGTTCGCACACCACTGCAAATATTTGATATTGGTCTATTATTATGAATTAAAGTCATCATATATTAATTGCAAATGGCATGCTCTTGTTGAGAAAAAAATACCTTGAAGGACTTCTTGAAAAAATGCATGTAATTACAAAAGATTGAAGCTCCAATGTTAAGTTGGTTAACAATGCATGATAACCACTTTCACTTCTCACTCCCTTACCTACTTGACTTGGGCTCCGCATTGCTATGCACTACCACTGACAATTTTCCTTCTTATTATGGTCCCGTATGATTATCAATAATTCATCATTATTTATGTCAATGTCAATTTTAATTTTAATTAATATAAATATCATGGACATGAAAACACATATGTTAATTTGCCTTTTCACATCCATGTTGGTGGGTAAGGAAAGTGGGTGAAATAGTTATAAGGATAAAAGATAGTTATTAGGAAAGGAGTGAGATAGTTATCAAGAACAAAGTGAGGTAGTAATACTTGGAAATGTTTTTGGAATTGTTTAGGGATGACCATATGAAGGATTATGTAAAATCAATAAGGTGCCTACAAAAATCAGTTCTTCAAAATTCTCATCACCAGAATTATAAATTGAAGCTAGCAACATTTCAATGTGCAAATAACATTTTGTTACTAATCAATATACTACTATTAGGTGGTAGTCAAATCAAGATCAAGTGGGCAGGGTACCATCCCTAATTTATGTGAATGATTATGTGAGTGTAATAATTCAAAAAGGCTATGCCCGATGGGCTTGTTTATGCAATAGTAGTATCGATGTTCATCCGAATGACATGGCCAACACACAAACCTAATTTCAGTATCATATAGACCTATTTTCTCTGCCTTCTCTTCTCTCCAAAAAGAATTCCAATGACAAGATATCAAACCTAGTTTTTCTTTTGGGGGGAGGGGGGGGGTGTATAATCTATCATATGGTGTCCAACTTAACAATTTTATGCTAGAACATTTTCATATTTGCCTTTTAATATCATCACCTTTCAATAGTCACATGTGGAATTTTTTATTTTTTATTTTTCCTCCCAAGTAACACCAACTCTTACTTGAATTTGAAAAGTCACATCACTTTGAATACAAATGTTGATTTTTTTAAAAAAATCTCTTTGAAATTGATATGATTTCATGAATTTCTTTGGTGTACACAACATTTTTAATGTTTTCAATAGATGAAGATTGAATTTCACATTCTAGAATGAAAATCTATGTTATCATAGAATTTTGTTTTGATATTGTAGAATTCAAGGAACAAAAAATCATATATTAATATTTTGACATTATGTCAATTGATCATCACTAGTTGTGTGGAGAAGAATGAAGCCCAAGTTGTTTTATTGGTTCCAAGGTACTATTAACTAGTCTATAAGTCGAAAGAAAAAGGCAAAGGCTAAAATAAATGACAAAAACTCAATAGTTTTAATTGGTTTAATGAGGAATGCAAAACCTTACTCCACTTTTTATTCTCCCTAATTTTTTTGAAATTTTTTTGGGTGGGGATATTCATTCAACTCTTTAATGACACCTCATTTTTCTCTCTATTTCACGAATTATTTTGGAGGTGGTTCATCATTTTATGGTTGAAAGTATATGTATTATCTCATTTGAAAAAATCATTTAGTTCAGCTGCATGTCATACTTTTTTTTAAAGTTTTAGATTGCCCTTCTTTTTTATTAGCAACTCACTAACTTATGCCCAAATGATGACTTTTCCAAATATAACTTTCTCCATACTAAGTTACTACAATTAACTCCCCATTAACTTCATCATCAGTTAAATCAGTAAATTTAGAATAATATATTCTTTCTTCACAAAAGGAAAACCAATAGAAACATTTGTGCAAAAAAATAAATTGTGAAAGATACTTTGAATACACTTCTAAACTAAAGCTTCCACCCTCATTCAAAATAAAATAAAATTCAATAGTAATATTCTAAATTACAACACGTTTTATAAAAAAAATGTATCATAAGTTGTAAAGGATAAAAGAACCAATATTTTTTATATATTATGATTTCATATTGGTCCTCATGGCAAGTTCTTATATTCCAATTCTTCTCAATGAAATTATAACAAAAATTGTGTTTCCAAAAATCATTCTCTCCCTAACTACCATAAATGGATGATATTATAATCATGAAAAAGAAAATTACTTATGATATTTCAACCCTTAGAACCCTCAATGTTTCCTAGAAAAAAATTGTAAAAAACACAAACTAATGGTTGGCAATATGTCTTGCCAACAAAGAATGTTAGAAATATAAATGGAATATATTAATGTATAGTGAGATTTGTACAATCTTATCATATGAAATGAACCTTAAAACTTTATATCTTATGAGGATCTAGGATGAAATTGCAACTCACATACTATGCTAAAATGAAATAAAATTTTGTTTAATAAATTTCTTAATTGACTCCCTAAAATTTTTATTAAAATAATTTCATGTTTTGCCTATTTTTTACCCTTTGATTTTTCATTTTACTTTCCAAAAATTGATGACATTATGATGGTATCGGGTGAAAGCATGCTACATGGGGGCCACTTTGGGCTCTTTGAGCAAAACATGTTGCATTTAATTTTGGGTTTCATTTTTGGTGTTTGAGCTTGATATTTTGATTTTCACAAAGTTAATGATATTTAATATTATTTGAAAAATAATAATTTAAAAGCTTAAATTCAAGGAATAATGACTACATTTATGGTATATACATTATAATAATGTCTATTTTTATTTTTGGATTGCACTAGGTTTGGGTTTGAATTAATTAGCCAAAAAATGTTTGAAATGAAAATATCAAAAATCACCCACCTCACATATCGTATCATCTTCCATTTGAAAGTGATAGTTTGTCCAAATGTTGATTTATCACATACTTATGGTGATCGCCCCCAAAACCACCCATTCCATTTGTGATATGATAATTATCAAACTCTTCACATGGTTCACAAATTTATTTCAATCATATGGAATCACAATTTTTTATAGATACTACAAATTTCATAAATACTAAAAATAATGTCAATCATTTTTTTGCTACAAATATATTTCAAAATCGCACAATATAAGTTGGAAAAAAGAATTTTATTTGTGATTGAATTATTTGTGCTATAATCTACCATATTATACAAATATTTTGGAAAAATATGCTCCAATATTACCATGGTTGAAGTTCAAACATGGACACCCCTGGAAAATAGTATAATGTGACAACATTTTTGGCCCCCCCATAGTGTGTTTTCACCTTATCCAAACTATGTTTATAGAATTATATTCCTATCATTAGCATGTGCCAAAAATGGTATCTACGAGCAATATAAAAAACAATTCAACCATTCCTTTGAATTTCATGAAAATAATCATAATAAGCTAATTGATTATCCTTACATAAAAATTTGACATTTTTTAAACACATATAATCAATGAAGACCGTGTGAATATCATGTGCTAAATATAACAATATTTGATTGGGGAACAATCCAAAGGGGATTAAACTATTATAACACTTTGTATAACCTTCAAACAAAACATGCATTTTTTTCTTTATTTGTAAGAATTGCAATATCATGTTGGTTAGGAAAAAAAGGAAATTACAATAAAGTTTCCTTTGCTAATACTTACATAGAATCATCATTTTTTATAGTTTTTAACAATTCAAAGTTTATGAATGATTATAAAATAAAGATATCCCAATGGACTGAGCATTATAACCAAAAGTGCACATATTTAAATTGGCATGAAAATTGATAATTAATGTTAAATAAAAAACTTATTAAAAAATAAAAACCAATTGCAACATCCTTGATGCTTGAACTGACATCTAAAAAACCAAAAAATGACAACACCAAAGATTTAAGTACAATTGAAGTATTTGATGAAGACAACAAGATAATTGATGGTGCAATTGTAATCCTAGGATATCTAATTTCTATTATTTGTATTAAATGATACATAATATAGTGGAGACATTTACACTTCCAAATGACATGGATTGGCTTATGAACTTGCAATTGTAAAAAATAAAATGAAGCCAAAATCATCAAAGATAATTATAATTCTCATAGATTCATAATATAGATTGGAATTTTTTATGGACATTATATTACTATATAAAATCATTCATTATTACTCCTTTTTTTTCATTTTTCATATTTTGACAATGTTATTATTTTATTATTTTCTAAAGAATTAGAGACCTTAAGAAAAGTAATGGTATGTGCAAATATTGGTTCTGCAATTCTTTGAATTGTCCAAATGCCTTCAATTGATTCACCCATTGGCCCATTCCCCAAAAATATCCAAACTTTTTAGGTTAATTCATTGTTTGAATTCCTTGTATTCTTTAATTTCACCCCTATTCATTCATTGTCTGTCTTTTCCTACATTGCTCATCATCTTCCACAACTTCATCCAATGTTTTCAAAGTTTGTTAGTTCATTCATTTTTCAACTTCCACATATTCATCTATTTTCCCAAAATCAAAAAATGGTATTTGAGTAAGTTTATCGAAAATATTTCTTCATTAAATTTGAATTGTCATTGTAAAATCGTATGCTAATTTCTTTCATCTAAAACTATGAAATAAACTTATTGATTATATATATAATCACAAATGTTTTTGTTTGTTTTCAACATTCACATTGGAAAGCCAAATAAACGAAAAGGGGGTTAAATGGGGAGTGTGCCCATAGGGCCGACATTTTAGGAATAACATGAATTTTTATAATGAGCCCCCTTTAATATGTGCTTACTAGAATATGAAAAAACTTAAGGTGAAAGGCGATAGGCCTCCCATGCTTTTTCAAAAGTAGTTAACTTTAAGTTTGTTCAATTGAACGGTTAATGGTTGGGTAGGGGACAAGGTTACCATCAATTCTCCCGATACAATATATTGTACCGAGAGCTACAACTTTGCTTCAGACCGCATCGCGATCCGAGGTCTGCTCGCAAAGTTATGGGGCTCCAAAGCCGCGGGAGTCCCATTTGGCGCGATTTCGGGACTCCCACTCGGGAGTCCCGGGAAAAATAGCCATTTGGATGTAGCCTCCGTGGAGAGCTGCAGAGTATACTATAAGGGCTTCCCCCAAGTCCGGGCCGTGGTGAATCTTGTGTGTCCATGTTGCCCGTGGTTCAACCTAGCACCAAGGGTGCTCCAACTTTGCACTAACCACTTTGTGTGGGTTGTGTGCAGGCCCGTGTGAGTGAGTGAAGCTTGTCAACTCTTCCTAGTCCCATCCCGAAGCTCTAACACGCCCCTCTACCTCTCAAAGTGTTGTGAGCTAGGGAGCGTGCTCCGACTCCTCCTTTTTTCCACTGCTTTCTACTTGGGCTCACATTTGAGCCCTTTGAGGAGTTGGGAGTGCGTCATGAATGGTTAATGGTTGGGTAGGGGACAAGGTTACCATCAATTGTTTTTGCATTCTAGGTCTATAGAAAAATTCTTTATTATGTTTTAATACAATTTGGATGTTCGGATAATGTCCTTCATATATATATAGAATTGATGTTGGAATGAAATTTTGGTTCATTCAATCTACCTTGTGTTAAAAAGGACTTGAAACTATCATAGATTAACCATTGTTTCACTCTACCTATTACATAATGATAACATTAAAAAACTATGGAACATCATGAAAAGTTCATGGAATAATGGTTTTATGATTTTTGAAAAAATAATTTGATATATTTTTGCACATTAAATAAATATATATATTTGAAAATCAAGTATGAAAAACATGTCTTATTGAAACAATAAAAACAAATAACAATTAGTTCTCTTTTTTGGCATTTAAAATTGAAGTTGGGGGATGGGGTAGATTTTTTTTTTTTACCATTAAAAATATAACATTATTTTTTTAATATGTTAAATTACTTTAATTTATTTTTT